>Ga0099364_10013042_pt1 | contig 11173 bp, 6 predicted proteins | sample TergutTh196P3_FD_73070 | JGI IMG/M metagenome (GOLD analysis project Ga0099364, IMG submission 73070) | Microcerotermes parvus P3 segment gut microbial communities from Pointe-Noire, Republic of the Congo - Th196 P3 | ecosystem: Host-associated > Arthropoda: Insects > Digestive system > Gut ... | reverse complement strand
AGCGATCGTATGTGATGAGGGGTGATCGTTGGAGTCGTCAGGAGCGGGAGAGTTATTTCAGTTTCAAAGATTTGCTGGCCAAACTTCATTTTTTCCTCGAAAAGGATTTGAGAGCACTGAAAAAAAAACAACGCAAACCCTAGAAATAAAAGACTCTGGAAAACAAATGAAAAATGTACATTCTACGAACTACTGATGATACGTCAGCCCTGATTTATGCCACCGGGTTTCATAGGAGCCTCACGGAGCAGCCACACCAACAATCCCTTTTGGGCATGCAATCTGTTTTCGGCTTGCAGCACTACCCGGCTCTGCGGCGAGTCCATCACTTCATCCGTAACTTCCAAACCGCGGCGTGCCGGAAGACAATGCAAAAAGACCGCTTCCTTTCGTGCTCTCTCAAGCAACGCGTTATTGACCTGATATGGGGCGAAAACCTTTTTACGCTCCGCCTCTTCGCTCTCCTGTCCCATACTCACCCAAACGTCTGTGTAAACTACGTGAGCATCCCGTACTGCCTTTGCCGGGTCCTCCGTCAACTCCACTTCAAAACCGGGTGCCGGCGATTTTCCGGCAATTTGCTTCACCTTCATCAAGTCGAACTGAAATGGTGCCGGGGCGGCAACGGACATTTTAAGCCCTAGTTTTGCCGACGCGCGGAGCAAACTCACGGCAACATTATTAGCATCACCAACCCACGCCAGTTTCACACCCTGAAACTGTCCGAAGATTTCATAGACCGTCAACATATCGGACAACGCCTGACATGGATGGGCTTCGTCCGTCAGCCCATTAATCACAGGGCAAGTGCTGTATTTTGCCAAATCAACCACACTTTTATGCGCCAATGCCCGAAACATAATCACATCGACCATGGAACTCAACACTTCGGCAATATCTTTGGTCGATTCCCGCTTACCGAAACCGATTTCGCCGCCAAGCGGCATCGCCATTCCGCCGAGTTGAAACATCCCTGCCTCAAAACTGACGCGGGTACGGAGCGATTGTTTTTCAAAGATCATCCCCATAACTTTACCCGCAAGCGGAGCGGACATCTTCCCCTGCTTCAAGTCCTGCTTCAAGGACGCTGCCAGTTCGAGAATCTGGTGAAACTCCTCCGTTGTAATGTCGTCGAGCGTAACGAAATGTCTCATGTTGCTACATGCACACTGAAAAGGGAGCGTAATCGAAAAAAGGAAGGAACAATTTTACCGTCTTTTCGATATTTGACAATCGGAGCCTCACCTTGGGAAGGAAGTCAATACGGAGACCAAAGGTACCTGTTCTTAAAACTGAGGCAAATGGCAAGAAAATGACCCCGGACTATGTCTGCAATCCTGCCCTTTTTTTCACGGACTTCGCTGAAGTCGCGGCGGAACATTTCCCGGTCGCCGTGTGTAATACACCCAATCTGTACTTTGCGCCCCTTGTGTAACCCATTGCGTACTTTGCGGTTAAACCCGAACCATGTTAACCGCAAGGGGCACAAAGATTGTGCAAAGGACGCAAAGAATGTATTTTCAGAGTTTCCCTTTACCTTTGTATTTGGCTCCGTTTTGCATACGCAGGGGCAGCACTTTTTGCCTGTTGAACACGGCGGAGGTCTTTTTGCACTTTTTCATTGAGTTCTTCCCCTTTCGTCAGGCTGATTTGGACATTGGCGATAATTTCCTGAAACAACTCTTCACACCGCTTTACTGTCAGTTCGGTCTGTTGGCGTTCTTCAGAATTCGCCCAGACACGCTGTTCTGGGGGAAGTCCCTTGTGCGGTGTGAGTTGCTGGTCCAATAGTTCAAATTCAACCCAAAGTTGGCTACTCTGCTTCAAAAACTGGTCCAAAAACGTTGCATCCCCCCGCTCGACAACCTCCACCTGTTGTTGCGAAACCGCCAGCAACCGGCGTAACAAATCTTCTTGACTTCGGATGAGTTCGGGAAAGGTCATGGGTTATTGGAGTGTAGGAGCCGACGGGGAACGGGGAATCGTAGAGATTTTTGCTATTTCGGTCAAGAGTAATCGGAGCCCGGCGGTACGGGTAGTGTTCTAAACATAGCATCAGGCATTGATAGCCGAAATACCAGACATTGATGAGCAATCCTACGGCGATTTTGTGCATACACCGAGTTACCATCGGCAAAAAACCGCTCTATCGCAATAGTGATAATAACTCCCTGGCGGACAAACGGGACCGTGTACGCCGGCAATGGCGGCGGGACTCGCTAATCATGTCTGGATGATAGAGGAGTGGCTAAAATATCCAGCACGTCAATGCTAAGGGAATTTTACACACCCAATAGATTAGGGAAGTACCCTTGCGTCCTTTTGTATAAACTTTGCGAACCTTGCGGTTAAAAAAGAGTCAGCCGCAAAGCGGGCAAGAGTCTGAACAGGCACTAATCGACAGCAGTTTCCCGGACGACCTCCTCAATCGTTGTCAGTCCCGCATAAATTTTTTGCATTCCCGCCTCACGGAGTGTGAGCATTCCCCCCTTTGCCGCCGCATCGCGCAGGTCGCCAATGGAGGCGCTGTGATTGATCAATGCCCGAAGTTCATCCGTGATGATCATAAATTCGTGAATGGCTGTCCGCCCTTTGTATCCGGTGTTGCTGCACGTTACGCAACCCTTACCCCGATAAAAAGATTTACCCGACACCATTTCCGGCGTGAGTTCCAATTCATACAGTTGTTCCAAATCCGGCGTGAACTGTTCCCGGCAATCCTGACATATTGTCCGGACAAGCCGCTGTGCCAAAATCGCTTGTACCGTTGCCGTGATTAAGAAGGAGGGAATCCCCATATCCCGCAGCCGGGTGATCGTGCTCGGTGCATCGTTCGTGTGAAGGGTGCTGAAGACCAAGTGCCCCGTGAGTGATGCTTGTACGGCAATTTCCGCCGTTTCCTTGTCCCTGATTTCCCCCACGAGAATAATGTCGGGGTCTTGCCGAAGGATTGAACGCAGACATTGTGCAAACGTATTGCCGATGTCCGCGTCGATGGGCATCTGGATAATGCCGTCAATATCGTACTCGACCGGGTCTTCCGTAGTCATCAACTTTTTCGTAATGGCATTCATTTCGGAGAGTGCCGCATAGAGTGTCGTTGTTTTACCGGAACCGGTCGGTCCTGTCACCAAAATGATACCGTTGGGGCGGTTAGTGGAATGCCGGAATTCCCGGAGCAAATCGGCATCCATCCCGACTTTATCAAGGTCAAGCATCACGACCGACTTATCTAGAATTCGGCACACGACACTTTCACCGAAAAGTGTCGGCAACACACTGACACGCAGGTCGACAACGTGTCCGCCGACGGTCAACCGGATGCGTCCGTCCTGCGGCAGCCGGCGTTCGGCAATGTCGAGGTCTGCCATTACTTTGATCCGCGTGGTGATCGCATTCGCCAGGTGTCTCGGCGGCGGCACCATTTCGTAGAGTGTTCCGTCGGATTTGATGCGGATTTTGAATTCATCTTCAAACGGTTCAAAATGAATGTCGCTGGCATGATCCCTGATACCCAGCAGAAAAACCATATTGAGCAATTTCCGTACCGGAGCCGATTCACTCAGGGCTTCGACACTTGCCAAGTCAATCGCCGCCCCGGTCGCCATCGCGTCTTCCATATCTTGGAAGAGTTGGCTCTGGGAAAGTTCATTGATGATCGACTCCACACTTTCAATGTCAGAAGCATAATAACGGTCAAGGGCTTGCTTGATTTCCCGTTCGGTGGTAACTACATACCGGATGTCAAAACCGAGAAAATTCCGCAACTCATCGAGGTTGGTGATGTTCTGCGGCTCGCAAGCGGCAATCGTCAGTACCTCATTCCGAAAACTGACAGGAATGACCTTATAGATCTGCGCCATCGGCTCCGTCAGGTGCGAAAGCACTTCCGGCGGAATGGTCAGGTCGGTCAGTCCGATCACAGGGAGTCCCAATTGCTCTCCAAGAGCGAGGGCGACCTGATCGTCATTAATATACCCCATCGACATCGCGGTCTCGCCGATTTTTTCACCGTGCCGCTGCTGATGCTCTTCCAACAAGACCTCTAATTGTTCCTCATCAATGAGTTTAAGGTCCACTAAAATTTGTCCGAACCGCCGTAGAGCCATGGAGATTATTGAAAAAGATTGCTACACGCCAGGCTCCTCATTTTAACATAGATTTTTGGAAAGTGGGGGATGCGGTTTGCGCCTGGGGTGCATCAAAGTTCAGTTGCTCATTTGGGTAATAATAGGGTGAGACACCTTTTTCAGAGGCATGATTTTGCGGACACACAGACGCACAAATGGTGCAACTCCCCTCTATTGACAGTGTTTTGATGTGGATTTATTGGGCTACAAACGCCCTACTACTACACCGTGTCTTAAATGATAGAGATGATGTTTCGCACAAAGGCACGAAGGACACAAAGGAATTGATGGCAGTTGAGACTCCTTTGTGCACTTTGTGCCTTTGTGCGAGGAAAAATTGGAAACAAATAATCAATGCCATTTACTGCCCCTGTGAAGTCCAAAATTTGCCCGCAAAATTTTGATGCACCCTCGGACTGATCATAGAGCGGATTGACGTAGCGGGCAAATTATGATACTCTTACAGACGTTCCATTGCACTTTTAACCCTTTGCTTTTCAATGTTACGAATAGGTATTCACGGACTCGGTTTTATGGGAATGATGCACTATCTCGCCTACCAGCGGTTGAGCGGTGTGCAGGTTGCGGCAATTTGCGAATCATTGCCGGAACGAAGACAAGGCGATTGGACGGGCATCAAGGGCAATTTCGGTCCGCAAGGAACCCAAATGGACTTGACCGGCGTGAAGACTTATGCCCAAGCCGACGAACTCTTTGCCGACCCTGATATTGATTTGGTGGATGTTTGTTTGCCGCCAAGTCTGCATGCCGAAATGTCGGTTGCCGCTCTGAATGCCGGTAAGCATGTCTTCTGCGAAAAGCCGATTGCCCTGTCGCTGACCGATGCCGATGCTATGACTGCCGCTGCCGATGCAAATAAAAAATTGTTTATGGTTGGACATGTTCTCCCCTTCTTTCCTGCTTATGCCTTTGTCTATGATGCGGCGCGGACAAACAAGTACGGCAGGGTGATCGGCGGACACTTTGACCGCGTCATTTCTGATCCAGTCTGGCTCAAAGACTTTTACAATATGTCCACGACCGGCGGACCGCTGCTTGACCTGCACATTCACGACGCTCACTATATCCGCTTGCTGTTCGGTATGCCGAAACAGGTTCAGAGCGTCGGTAGGTTACGGGGAGCAGTGCCGGAGTATTTCAGCACGCAGTTTGTGTTCGACGATCCCAGTTTGGTCGTTACGGCAACGAGCGGCTGTATTTTCCAGCAGGGTCGTCCCTTTATGGCACGGAGCGAAGTCCATTTTGAAAAGGCGACGATAGTGCTGGACGGCTCCGGCACAACGATCCTGACGGCAGACGGACAGTCGCTGCCCGCCGAGTTGCCCGGCATAGATGACGTTGGTATTTTTGCAAACGAAATGCAGGAAGCCACCGATTCGGTAAGCCGGGGACAGGTTTCCCCCATTCTCGGCGGCACCCTTGCCCGTGATGCGTTGGTGATTGCCTTGAAGCAGATGGAGTCTATCCAAAAGCGGCAGCCGGTGGCGTGTTAGGAGAGGAGACTTTAACCGCAAGGAAGAATACTTACCGCAAAGGACGCAAAGGTACATTTTCATGCCGTTTACGATACAATGGGGGGAAATCTGTACGAATGAACAAAACATAAGCAACTCAATAATGGCAAAAGAAGAACCCACCGGCACCGGAGCCGTACTGGAAACCTCACGGCGAGAGAAATTGCGAAAAATCGAAGAACTTGGATTCGATCCCTGGGGGCAGCGATTCGATGACCATATCGCTATCGGAAATATCCGGGTAATGGAAAATCAAATCATTGTGGACGAAACCGCAGGGCAGCATACGGGACCAAAGGTTCGTGCTGCCGGACGGATTGTTCTGCAACGCAAAAAAGGGAAACTCATCTTTCTCGACCTCTGGGACTGGTCAGGGAAAATCCAGATTCTCATCGGAAGTAATCAAGTCGGCACGCAGAATTGGGAACTCGCTCAATGTTTTGACCTCGGCGACATTATCGGCGTGGATGGCGAACTGATGCGGACGCGCACCGGCGAACTTTCTATCGCCGCGACACAACTCACGTTCTTAACAAAATCGATCGACACGCCGCCCGATAAGTTTCACGGTATTAACGATCCCGACTTGCGCAGCCGAATGAGATACGTCGATTTGATTCACACCGACGGCGTGCTCGACCGGATGCTCTGCCGGTCGAAAATTGTTCAGTCTATTAGAAATACACTTGCGGGGGAAGGTTACGTCGAAGTCGAAGGTCCCACGCTTCACACGATTGCCGGGGGTGCTGCCGCGAAACCGTTCGAGACGCATCATAATGCTTTGGATATTCCGCTGGTGCTCCGAATTGCGTTGGAACTGCATCTGAAACGTCTGCTTGTCGGCGGAATGGAGCGGGTCTATGAACTCGGTCGGGTCTATCGTAACGAAGGAATCAGTCAGCGCCATAATCCCGAATTCACCATGCTGGAACTCTATCAGGCTTACGGCGATTACCGGTCGATGATGGATTTGACAGAGAAGATTATCGTCCATGCGATTGAACAGACAGCAGAGGAAAGACAGCACATCGCAGACGGCAGACAGCAGCAGAAAGATGTTGACTGCGCGGCAGCCGACTCTGCTGCCGTCTGCCATCTGCCGTCTGCCGTCTATACCCTCTCCTGGAACGGCAAGGAGATCGATTTCACGCCGCCCTTTGCCCGGCGGACTTACGACTCGCTGATTGCCGAGTACACCGGTATTGATCCGGCTGATCCGGCTGCCGTTGTGGAATATGCCCGGTCGCTCAAACTGGACGTTGCCGGTAAACATCCCGACGTGGTGAAAAATGACCTGTTCGAGGAAAAGGTTGAACAAAACCTGCACAATCCGACCTTTGTGATGGATTATCCGGCAAGTATCTGTCCGCTGACCAAGCGTAAGCAGGGACAGCCGAACATTGCGGAGCGGTTCGAGTTGTTTGTGCAGGGAATGGAACTTGCCAATGCTTACACGGAATTGAATGATCCTGATTTGCAGGAGCAATTATTTAGTCAGCAACTGGAAGGACAGAAGGAAGAGGAGAGTATGGCGCGGATGGACAAAGATTTTGTCCGTGCATTGCGGCATGGGATGCCTCCGGCGGGCGGTCTCGGTATTGGTATTGACCGGCTTTGTATGCTGCTGACCGACACTGCGTCGATTCGGGAAGTGATTCTCTTTCCGTTGCAACGACCGGAGCAGTGATGGGGATTTGCTAAGGGCACGAAAATGTCCTTTGCGTCCTTTGCGGTTATTTTTTTTAACCGCAAAGACGCAAAGGAAGCGCAAAGGGCGCAAAGTACAGATTGGGTGCATTTCGGCATAAGTCAAAATGCAAAAATTGATTTTTAGAGTTCCCTTATGTAATTCGTGCAGAGGAGCCAAAACTTGAACAGAACGTTGCAGCAGTTGCGGAGGACGAGGAACCAGATAACACTCCGCCGAAAACGGCATGAAAATGTCTTTTGCGCCCCTCGCGCTTCTCCGCGTCTTTGCGGTTAAGCCCTATTGCCCAATACCCTCTGTATATCCCTTGAACCTCTCCCTGAGCGACGGCGGCAACGCGTTGCGGATGGCTTCGAGAACCGGTCTGTCGTCCGGCGTTCCTGCTTGACTGTCCCGTATGCCGGAGCGGTTTTGATTCGGACGCAAGTCTGAACTCCGCAAAGCATCTTCCCAAATGTTCTTACCGTTTCCCTGCTGCGGCGGCTGTTTGCTGTTCTCCGCCATCGTTTTCCAACGGTCATAAAATTGCCGCAATTGCTCCTCTGTCCAATTTAACTTGCTGAGCAACTCATCACTCGGCTTGTCCTGCAACTGGTCTTCGAGATATTCTAAGACCATATTTGCCGCTTGATTCGCGTATTGCAAATTGGGGTCGTCCGGTGCCGTGCTTTTTTCAACACCGCCGGTTCCGCCTTCGCCAGTACCGCCGCCCGATTGTTGTCCCTGTCCCGGTTCTGTACCCTGTCCTTGTCCCGGTTCAGTGCCTTGTCCCTGTCCCGGTTCAGTGCCTTGTCCTTGCCCCGGTTCTGCACCCTGTCCCTGTCCCGGTTCAGTGCCTTGTCCTTGCCCCGGTTCTGTACCTTGTCCTTGCCCCGGTTCTGTACCTTGTCCTTGTCCCGGTTCTGTGCCCTGTCCCTGCCCCGGTTCTGTACCTTGTCCTTGTCCCGGTTCAGTGCCTTGTCCTTGTCCCGGTTCAGTGCCTTGTCCCTGCCCCGGTTCTGTACCTTGTCCTTGTCCCGGTTCTTGTCCTGTACCTTCACCGTCGGACGCTTGATTCGATTGCCCCGGATTGCCCGGATCATTTCCCGTCCCACTGCGCTCTTGTGTATTCGGGTTAAGCGAATCATCCCGCCCTCTATTTTGCTGATTCAATGCGTTTTCATCAAACTTGCCCTCTTCCCGCATCCGCTCGATAATTCGTTCCATCGCATCGCCGTCTTGCGTTTCAGGATTCACCGGCGTATTTTGCTCTTGTCTGCCTTGCCCTTGTCTACCTTGCCCTTGTCTACCTTGCCCTTCGCTGCCTTGTCCTTCACTGCCTTGTCCTTCACTACCTTGTCCTTCACTACCTTGTCCTTCACTGCCTTGTCCTTCACTGCCTTGTCCTTCGCTGCCTTGCCCTTCGCTGCCCTGCCCTTCGCTGCCTTGTCCTTCACTGCCTTGTCCTTCGCTGCCTTGTCCTTCGCTGCCCTGCCCTTCGCTGCCTTGCCCTTCGCTGCCTTGTCCTTCGCTGCCTTGTCCTTCGCTACCTTGCCCTTCGCTGCCTTGCCCTTCGCTGCCTTGTCCTTCGCTGCCTTGTCCTTCGCTGCCTTGTTCTTCGCTGCCTTGCCCTTCGCCTTCTTGCCCTTCGCCTTCTTGTCCTTCACCTTCTTGTCCTTCACCTTCTTGTCCTTCACCTTCTTGTCCTTCACCTTCTTGTCCTTCACCTTCTTGTCCTTCACCTTCTTGTCCTTCACCTTCTTGTCCTTCACCTTCTTGCCCTTCGCCTTCTTGTCCTTCACCTTCCTGTTCTTGTTCAGGATTTTTCTCCTTTTGAATCGGCTCGACAACATTGATGGTTATTTTTCGCGTCGCACTGACATTGCCTTCGGGCAACTTTGTGTCGACGGCTTCCGCCCAGACTTCGACGGAATCACCTACGGCAAGCCGCTTGGTTGCCGGTGAGAAAATGTACGTCTTGGCAACTTGTCCCCGGTGTTCGGTCGGTCCCGAAGCGGGGGATTCGAGAAACGGCACATCGGGAATCCGTTTACCAGGGGACTCCGATTTGAAACGAAGATACCGTAATGCAAAATCCGGGTCTTCCGCTTGAATGGGAAAGGGCAATGACTCATTAAGCGGTATCGAAATCCGGTCTTCCTTCAAATGTTGAGCTGTGTCCGCCCATTGTACCCTCGGCGGTTGGTCGGGAACGACTTCAATCCGATAAATCCCGCTGCGCCGTGAAGCGTTGCCGTTTTCATCCGTCGCTTGAAAGGAGAACGTCCGGTACTGGAACGGATGTCTTAACGTAAAGGTTCCCCGTGCTTCGGTGTTTTCGGCATTCGTCATCCGCATCGAAACATGGCGTGCCGGATTGTCGTCGAATACGAGGGCAATTTTTTCCAGCGGTAATGTGCTTCGGATGGCAACAGTAACCTCGGTGCCTTCGAGTGCTTTCACGTCGCCGCCATGTTCAATGGTTTCCGGCGGCAAACCGGTGTAGGGGGGAAATGTGTATTGCAGCGACACGATCTCTACGGACGCTGCCGGTAAAACGTCAATGTGGTACTGCTTGCTCCGGCTTTCCCCCTGGGCAATCCAATAATCGACACTGCTGTTGAAGCCGCGTTCTGCACCTTGCCTGCCGGGTGGGAATGGTGTTTCATAGGCAATCCCCCCTTCCGGTATTAACATCGGAATCCTCTGCCCGACCGCCTGACCGTCATCCGTCGAAAAGACCAGATAGATGGGTTCGGGACTTCGGCTGACCACTTCTGCCGAAATGACGAGCGTTTCCCCTTGCAGGGCTGTTGTATTGCCGGGATGGATATTCCGAAACTGGGCGGCTTGCGGACGTTCAATATCGGCAAAGGGAACAAGCATCCGCCACAGAGAAGGCATCGGATTTTTGGGGGACAACGCCGCATACGTGATAAACAGAATGAGCAGCACTGCAAAGAATGTCCCGACCCAAATCAGTCGATGCAGGTCAACGGCATGTCCTGTCGGAACGGTTTGCACATTAGCCGCTGCCGTTTTAACAATACCGTCGAACATTCGGTCATGAATTTTCGCTTGCGGCACATTTTCCCACTCTTCCCGCTCCTGCCGGAGCAAAAGCCAGTTAATCAGGGAGTTTTTGAACGTATGCACATCCTTCTCAATCAAGTCGGCGGTATAGACGGGATTGATCGGATGGAGCAGGATGGGAACAATTTTCCAATAGATATAAAGACCAGCGGCAGCAGCGAGACCGATGAAGATACTCAGCCGGAGCGGTACGGAAAGTCCCTCTTTGAGCAGCCAATGGTCGGCAAGGATGGCAAGAAACAATCCGCCGAGGAGCAGGGAAACGAGGATGAGCAGCGCGAACGCAAGGTCCACCTTCCGCACGAGTCGGCTGGTTGAATCGATATGCTGTTCAACGGTTAATTCTAATGGAGAGGCGATGTGTGAACTCATGATAACCTCCAAAACGGCGGGAATTGCCCTTGTTCTTGAATAAAAGAAAGGCATTGCCCATTATACAATAAATTCCGCAGAGCCGCAATTGCAACATTGCGCCTGGTTTTTGTGCTTTTGTACGCAAGCCCATAGGAGCGAAAAACGTCCCGACGTTGTACCACAAAAATACTTCCTGTGCTATACTGCAACATGGCATAATTGTCCGCTTTTCCGTCCCCTCTCCCTCTGTACCTGTTTAGCCTATTTTTGTCTTGCGTCGTTTTCCTGAAATCGTTATAAACGTGTCGTGCACGATTATCCGAAGACCATCGAAGGCTTATTGCAACACATTGCGGAATTGGAAAAAACCATTG
>Ga0099364_10013041_pt1 | contig 11174 bp, 10 predicted proteins | sample TergutTh196P3_FD_73070 | JGI IMG/M metagenome (GOLD analysis project Ga0099364, IMG submission 73070) | Microcerotermes parvus P3 segment gut microbial communities from Pointe-Noire, Republic of the Congo - Th196 P3 | ecosystem: Host-associated > Arthropoda: Insects > Digestive system > Gut ... | reverse complement strand
ATTCCTGCCGGCAAACCCGTACTGCATTTTAACATTGTTGCCATTTTTATACTATAAAATAAATGAACGGAACCGGAAAATAGTTCCAACAAAAATACAATTTTAAATCAAAGTGCAAAGATACGGGATGGTATTTGTATAAAAAACCCCATTTATGGGGTTTTTTCCGGAAAAAACACGCCATTTTCCTGGAGCATCCACCGAATTTGGCGAGAGCGGAATGAAAATGTAAATCAAACGTTTAGGCAGATTTTTCAAAAGAAGTCGCTTTTTTTTATCACGTTAGGGTTTTAGATTGTTATTTGGTTGAAAACCTGCCGGCTACTTCTGCCCAAAGTCTTTGGATGGCTCTGACACCATCTGTTTCCGTCGGGTGCAAACCATCCCGCAGATGCGAGGGGTTTTGTTCAAAATAAGCGTATAAATCCGGTCCGGCAGGTAAATTATATTCACTCACTAAGCGATCGATAATTTGATTAAACGATTTAACAAATTCGTTGTTGTATGCTTGTGTACGGTATGCAATACGCGCTACGATAGGTTGTTTGCCGTTGTCTATCAGCGTTTCAATGATTTGTCTTAAATTATTTTCAAACTGCGTGGCATTGCCGTCATTCGTTCCGATGGCAACCGCCCAAAAATAGATGCCCGGATTGTTGTCAATGGTTTGTTGAAGCCTTGCCAGCAGGTGTCCCGAATTGTTTCCGCCAATACCGAAGTTGATCATACTTGGATACCGTGCCGGATTGCCGGTATGTACCCGTTCGTTAAAATGCGGCGCCCCCTGCGGATTTCTCCAAAAGGTTTCCGCCGTATTGCTGTCGCCGATAAAGGCCCATGTATCAACGGCGTCGCCCTGTCGGCTTTGGCTTAAATCGTGAATATCTATCTCATCAATATTTGTTCCTCCCCCTGTTACCCGAAAACGAATCCATCGGATGTTGGCGCCCCTGATTTCATGCGCGCGCGCCGACCAACCATTGTTTTGCACGTTGGCGACAGTCTCCCAGGCGCCGTTGTTTCCATCGGTCGAATTAGACGAAACCTGAATCTGATAGCCGGTGGGAGCGCCATACTGGGTCTCATCATGGTTATAGTTTGCGCTGCTCATCCATTGAAACAACAGGTGAAAATATGGCCCTGACAACTGAAATACGACGTTGGTATTCAGAGGAAGCGGACGAACCCACTCCCCTCTGCCTCTATTGTCAAGCAGCCAGGAGGGATTCCTGAGATTCGGGTCATTGGTATTCGGAATGCTAACGGTCGAAGGAATCCGCACAGCCGGTACGATGGCCGCGTCAGGATTGGGGGTAGGGCTAGGTTGAGGGTTAGGGTTATCAAGCTCCGGGTCGGAAGGTGTGGCGCAATAGCAGAAACCTGCCCCGGATTGTTTGTAGTTGTTGACAAGCCGTACAAGATTCCCTCCGTCGGTGAGTGGATTGGTTTGATCGCCTGCGCCTGCGCCGAATGCGACCAGCACGCCTCCCATGGAAACAATATCATCCGTATGGGTCAGAAAATAATCCACGCGGTTATCTTTATATCCCTGTACCCCTGAAAATGGATAAACGGCATTCACATTGGGAGAGTCTGCGTTTCCTACGGGTATCTGCCACCAGACCAAGGGTTTTTTGATAATGCTGTTCAGTTCTGTCACCCATTGGAAATGCTGCTCGAAATGCGGCAATGTTTGATTCGTTGCGTCCCACCAGCGATTTTCGCCCCGGCGAATGCGGTAATAGTCGGCATCCCTGTCCAAGGCCTCAACAGCCAGGAAATCCGTTTCGCCGGCGCCCAGATCCATCAGGTAGTTTCCTGCCAGAATCGCCTGATTTTTGATGTCCAAGTTCCTGTCGCGGTTGATATTTATGTCATACCCTGTCGCCCATGCGGAGGCATGCAATCCTACTTTAGCGTTCGGCGCATATTTTCTTGCCATCGCGATAAGGCACCTCGAAAAACCGGCAAACGTATTCGCAAAGCCTTCGCCATCCACCGGATTGGCTGCTCGAACGGCAGCAGGTATGTTGTTGGGCGTTTGCGGATTGCGATGTTGGGCATAGCCCCAAAGGTCCGGCTCAATGTGTATGATTGCCTTGCGTTCCCCTATTTGTTGGAGCATGAAACGCCAATCGTTGAAGTACCGTGTTAAAAATGCAACGTCATTGGCCGGAGACACCTGAGATTCGTTACCTGATGTTTGGGCAAACGTATAGTAAGTAATCATCGGAATCTGTCCTGCCTGCTCTGTCTTGTCTAAAAAATCCCGTAAATACTGACCGGGGGGCTGACGGTGATCTTGCCACCATCCCCACCATCTGCTGTCTGCATCGTTGTATTGCGTCGGAACGGCAGGCCCTCTGAAAATGGCATCCGCCAAATAGATATATCTGACATCCATCACGTTCGGGTTTCGTTGAAAAAACGGATCCTCCGCCATGGCGCCAACCATTAACCGCTCTTTGCCAAAGTGTTCAAGGAATGATTTTTCAGGACAGGCTCCGGGATTGCCGGGATTGTTACCGCAGGTTTTTTCTTCGGGATCATCTTCATCCGGCGAAATACTTTCCGTACAGGCCGTATACATTGCCATAACAAGGATTATAAGGTACAAGGTTTTGTAATACAATTGTTTCATCTTTTTCTACATTTTTGTTTATACGCGCTTTATTTAGAAATAATTACGGTATTTTTCATTCCCTAAAATAAAACGAAACAAAGGTATGTGTTTTTACTTCCTTACAATACCCCCAAATGGGGGTTTTTTTACACAAATCAAAAAAAAACCCTCAAATGGGGGTATTGTAGCAATTTATATGATTACATCTTTGCCCCATCAATACGAAACAATAATGAACCATGACATATTAACAAATTAGTATACAAAAGATTATGAGATGTAAAAATTGTGGATGGGACAATCCCGGCGGGAATGTCAGATGCGAAAAATGCAATGCGACATTGAGCGGTTACGCGGTCGAAGAAGCAATGCCTCAGGCAGGATATGCATCGGAAGAGTTTAATCCCAAAGCAACAGCCATGGGATGTAGTGGGTGTGGGTATCCGGTCAGGCCAACTGATACGGAGTGTCCGTCATGTGGTCATTCTTTCTCCGGACATCAGGCGGAACCTGAAAAAAGCGTAAAGGATGAAAAAAAAGCGCCTGTTGGCGGCACAATCATTCAGGGAGTGTCCTCTGATAAAGATTCAGGTAACAAGGAAAGAAAAAAGTTAGTGGGTTTTCTGGTGACTTACAGTCTGTCGTCCAACGGCGATTTTTTCCCGCTTTACGAAGGGAAAAATTCAGTCGGGCGGGATGACGCCGCACAGGTATGTATTCAAGAGGATTCGAATATCTCTGAAAAACATTTGTCGATTCTTTTCAGAACCGTCGACCGTAAATTCAAATTCAAGGACGAACAGTCAAGCAACGGTACATTCGTGAATGACGAACTGACAGACGAAGGCGAACTGAAAAATCTCGATGTGATACGCATTGGCGCTACGCGGTTGCTTTTTATGGAAATACCGCAGGAAAAGATTACTTAAAAACAAATTTACGATGAAAAAGATTGAATCGAAAGCAAGAAAATTTTTAAGAGAGATTTTTAAGGGAGCCAGTTTTACAGCCATGGCGTTTGTATTTCAGGCATGTTACGGGCCGCTACCTGACGATCAACGCTGTGAAGTGATTTTTACGGGAATGGTCGTATCAAAGTCCACTTCCTTGCCGGTTGAAGGAATAAAAGTCATTGTTGGCGATGGAATTGTTTCTGGGTTTACCGATAAGGACGGAAAATATAGCCTTTATTCAGCTTTTCCGCGCTCGTCTGAAAATGGTACTAGCGTCATAGTCAGTTTTCAGGACAGTGACGGTTCGGCTAACGGACATTTTGAAGATACAACGGTTTCCGTTCAGTGCAGATGTAATGAAAAAGCCACAGTCGATGTGGAATTATTGGAAATACCTAATGAATAACTTTTTCACAAAGAACCTGCATCATGTTTTTCGAAAAAACGAGACGAAACTGCATATTCTCAATTATCTGTTCTGGGAATGTACGTGGCGTTGCAACCTGAAATGCCGGCATTGCGGCTCAGATTGCAAAGCAAACAGCGCTTTCCCTGATATGCCGTTTGACGATTTTCTCAACGCTATCCTGCCATTGAAAAAACAATACCCTGAAGATTCCATCCTTGTTGCCATCATGGGTGGCGAACCGCTTTTGCGCAAGGATTTGGCGGAATGTGGCATCCGGTTGCGTAAAAACGGTTTCCGCTGGGGAATTGTCACGAATGGCTACGCCTACGATGAAGCGATGCACACCCAATTGATTTCGGCGGGAATGGGCAGCATCACAGTCAGTTTGGACGGTTTGGAAGAAAACCATAACCGGTTAAGAAATAATCCGCAAAGTTTCGAGCGAGCCGTACGGTCTCTGGCGTTGATTGTATCATATCCGCGTTTAAATTATGATGTGGTGACCTGTGTACATCAAAGAAACCTGATAGAACTGCCCGCCTTAAAGGAATTTCTCATTTCCCGAAACATCAGGAAATGGCGCATTTTCACAATTGCGCCTATCGGCAGAGCCGCCGCAGACCCGGAAATGCAGTTATCGAACGAACAAATACGGCAACTGATGAATTTTATAACAGAAACCCGCCAAAACGACAACCGGATTGACCTGTATTTCAGTTGTGAAAGTTACGCCGGCGATTACGAAACAAAGGTGCGCGACAGTTATTTCTTCTGTCGTGCGGGTATCAATATCGGCTCCGTACTGATTGACGGCTCTATTTCCGCCTGTCCCAATATTGACCGGTGTTTTGTTCAGGGTAATATATACAAAGACAATCTGTTGGATATCTGGGAAAATCGTTTTGAAGTGATGCGTAACCGAAACTGGTGTAAAACAGGTTTATGTACAAACTGCAAAGATTTTAAACATTGTAATGGCGGCGCCATGCACCTTTGGAACGAAAAACAGGACAGTATTATGACCTGTGTGGCGAAAAAAATAGAAATATAACAATATTCATTCATTATGGAAGATATCATTGCGGAAAGATGCGATTTTCAGGCAGGCGACTATATCGGTGAAAAATACGTGATCGAAAAACTGTTGGGCGAAGGGGCGTTTGGGAAAGTTTTTAAAGTGAACGACCGCGCAAGCAGGCAGTTGTATGCCTTAAAGTTATTCAAGTTCTGGGAGTTGCCTTCGAAACAGCGACAGGCGATGGCATCGCGCTTTCAAATGGAATACGAAACAGGACAGATAAAGAGTAATTATTTGGTTCGCTCGGTTGGCAGCGGAAAGGTCAAAGGCAATCCCTATATCGTTATGGAATTTCTTCCGAACGGAGATTTGTGTCAATTGGTGAGTAATAATCGCAATGTCGATTTGGTTAAAATCGGCAGGGAGATTCTTTGCGGTTTGAAGGATTTGCACCGTTGCGGCAAGGTACACCGTGACCTGAAACCTGAGAATGTACTGATCAAAGCGGACGGGAGCGCTGCATTGACCGACTTCGGCATTTCGGGCGACAGACAAAAACGTATCACCGTAACGGATCTGTTCGGACGACCTACCGAAATAGCAGGCACGGTGGCATACATGGCTCCCGAACAGGCAAAGCCCAAAAACCGCGAAGTAACAGTATTGCCCACCATGGATATTTTTGCTTTCGGCGTGATGATGTATCAGTTGATTACCGACGAATTTCCTTTCGGCCCATTAACAGATGAAAATGAGTTGGTTCTCTATATTCAGAATGCAAGGGAAGGGAAATGGAACCGGAGTCGGCTGGCGAATCACCCTGTCGGGAAAAAGTTCGATGAAGTGCTTGCCGGCTGTTTGATGTCCGATTACAAACAACGGCTGCAAACGGTCGATATGGTATTGTCGCTGATGCCTCAGAGCGCAGGTTTCGCTTACGAAAGTGCAGGCAGTTTAGTGAAACATAATATCGTAAACGGCGTTTTGTTGCGTATCATGCAGGGCGAAGAGCATGGCGCAGTGTATAAACTGAACGAGTTGCTTCGCGGCAAAAGCAGGATTATCACGGTTGGCTGCAATGATCCTTTAACGAATAACCTGATGCCGATTGTCGAAAACCTGAGCCATTTTATTTCACGCAAACATTGTACAATAGAACTAAGCAAAGACAATCAATGGTTTATCCGCGATGGGCAATGGGACAAAAGCGCGGCAGACGGATGGAAAAAATCGCTGAACGGCACTTTTGTCAATTCCACCGAGGTCTCTGTCGCCGGTATGCCGTTCCGCCCGGGCGACATCATTTCGATTGGCGATGTGAAGTTGCGGGTGGAGGGATACTGATCAATTGATAATTGATAATTAGATTTAGATTCGTATCTTTGCAGAAAAATCAATACAATGAACCGGATTATAGCAGACAAAATTCCACAATTAGTGGCGCTTTGCAAGAAGTACCGCGTAGTAACGATGTACATATTTGGCTCGGTTGCGACAGAAACTTTCAATGAAAACAGTGATGTTGACTTCCTGATCTCATTTAGTAGTGATGTCGGTTTGGAAGAATATGCCGATAATTATTTTGATCTTCTATTTGAAATGGAAGATATTTTCGACCGTAAAGTAGATTTGGTAACAGAGAAAACTTTGTCCAATCCCTATTTAATCCATACTATAGAACAAACAAAACAGTTGATATATGCAGCTTAAAATTCAGAAATACCTGTTAGATATCCTAACCTCAATAGATTCCATAGATGAGTATCTTGGCGAACAACGCAATTTTGACATTTATTTAGCTAACAAACAATTACGTCGTTCTGTAGAACGTGAAATGGAAATAATCGGCGAAGCGGTAAACAGAATACTTCAACTCAATCCGGAAATTTCCATAAGTAGTGCACGGAAAATAGTGAGTTTGCGCAATCGGGTCATACATGCCTATGATAACGTTGACAACGAAACCGTTTGGGGGATTATAATCAATCACCTGCCCAAACTCAGAGAGGATGTTGAAAGGTTGCGGTAATGTTTTTTAATGTGTAATTCATGTATTAGCTGCGTTACAAACGCTTTTCCATTGAGAATGATAAAGGTATACAGATTCTTAATCAACAAAACAAAAATATGGACAAAAATAATTCTCAACTCTCAATTCTCAACTCTCCATTAACTTCCGTTCCTTCGCCTGCCTTTGAATCAATGTCAAGCATGCCGTTGTACGATTCTACGCGGGTACGGATGTTTTGCAAGCCCATGCCTTCGGTTGTTGCCGACGGGTTGAAACCGATGCCGTCGTCCTGTACGGTGAAGGCGATGCGGTCGGGTTCCTGAATGATTTGCACCATGATGCGGTCGGCTCCTGCATGTTTGAGGGCATTGTTTACCAGTTCGTGGATACTGCGGTAAATCATCACTTCCATATTCGGGTCGAGACGCGATTCGTCGCCGTAGTAGGCGAACTGTACGGTAGGCAGGTTTGCGCAAAAGTCGGTTACGGCAGGTTTGAGTCCGAAACGCGAGAGCGAATCGGGCATCAGGTGGTGCGCTACGCGGCGCATTTCGCTGACCGAATCGTCGAGTAATCCCAAGGCCCTGTCGAAACGTTCGACGTCGGCATATTCTAATTTGACGCCTTGTTTCATATCAAGTAGTTGCAGTTTAACGCCTGTGAGCAGGCTGCCCAGACCATCGTGCAGATCGCGGGCAAGGCGGGCGCGTTCGCGTGTTTCGCCGTCAAGCACGGATTGGGTGGCTATGAGTTGCTTTTCCTGTTCAAGTTGCCGCATACGTTGCTCGACAATCATCCGTTTCTGTTTGCTGGTTCTTATATACATGGCTGTAAACAATATTAAAGCAAAAAACAGTGTGGCGCAGATGAGCAATGCGATTTGTTTTTGCCTGTTTTTGAGTTGCTCAACCTGATTCATTGCCTGTAATGTGGCAATGGTCTGTTCTTTTTGCCGTACGTCGAAAGAGATGCTCAGATGCTCTATCCGACTCAGATTTTCCTCATTCAACACACTGTCTTTCAAAGCCATTTGTCTTCGTGTGGCATGCAAAGCCTCTGCGCTTCGGTTTTGTCGCTCGTACGTATTCGACAGCCCGCCCAAGGCATCGGCCATGCTTCTTTTGATTCCTGCCTCCTGTGCTGTTTGCATGGACATCAGATAGTTTTGTTCGGCATGGACCAAATCGCCCAGATGCAAATACACTTCACCCAGATTGGCATAATTGGGAGCAATATAATTACGATCACCTATCTTTATGCTCATTTCCAGCGCCTTTTGATAATATTCCAGCGCCTTGTTCAAATCGCCCTTCTTTTTGGCTACATTCCCCATTGAACTGTAACTGATAGCAACGCCGTTATCGTCATTCCATCCCGTACTGTAAAACAAATTCTGTTCGTAACAATATTGGGCGGAATCCAGCATTTCCCAATTCTCATAGACACGTCCCATCGAACCATAAGATATGGCTAAGCCCTGATAATTATTCTGTTCGATTGCCATGTCCAAGGATTTGCGAAAATAATCCATTGCTTCATTGGGTTTGTTCAGTGATAAGTAGAGTGTACCGATGTTTCCCAGAGACGAGGCGATTTCCCTTTCGTTTTTCAGTTTTTCTGCCAAAGGTAAAGCGTGCAGAAAGTATTGTAGCGCCGATTCGTATTCGTCGATTCGACGGTATACCACACCTAAATTAATAGAAGAGCGCATGATCCAATGTTCTGCCTGTTGCGATTCCGCCAACGACAGGCATCTGTTATGATACGCAAGGGCTTCCGCATAATGCGAATCGTTGCGTTCCATTACCCCAAGTTGGTCAAGCGAGTGCATGACGCCTTCGATATAGCCCATCTCTTCCGACAAGGTTAATGCCTTCCGGGTATAATCCTTTAATTCCTTTTTATAGATAGTCTGTTCCAGCAGTAAATCAATATGATGCCGACTGACAGGCAAGGCAAGAAGCGAATCGCATACGCGATCCTGCGCCATACCCGACAGTCCCCACAGGATGCCGAATACAAACAGACAGATACGTTTTAAAAAGTCCATAACTTTAGTGGATAATGATCATTCGCTGCAAAATTAACTATCTGTTCCCTTATTTCACACCTCCAATGAAATTTTTTTTAGGAATAAAGCGTTTTTTTCTACTTATAAACTCATTGGTGCAATTCTCAATTGGCTATGGCCGATCTTCGATTCTCAATTCTCCATTGATTTCCGTTCCTTCGCCTATTTTTGAATTGATGTCGAGCAAACCGTTGTAGGATTCTACGCGGGTACGGATGTTTTGCAAGCCCATGCCTTCGGTGGTTGCCGACGGGTTGAAGCCGCTGCCATCGTCCTGTACGGTGAAAGCGATACGGTCGGGTTCCTGAATGATTTGCACCATGATGCGGGTGGCGCCTGCATGTTTGAGGGCATTGTTTACCAATTCGTGGATGCTGCGGTAAAGCATCACTTCCATGTTCGGGTCAAGGCGTGATTCGTCGCCGTAGTAGGCGAACTCTACCGTCGGCAGATTTTTGCAAAAGTCGGTTACGGCAGGTTTGAGTCCGAAGCGCGAGAGCGAATCGGGCATCAGGTGGTGCGCTACGCGGCGCATTTCGCTGACCGAATCGTCGAGCAATCCCAAGGCCCTGTCGAAACGTTCGACATCGGCATATTCTAATTTGACGCCCTGTTTCATTTCAAGCAGTTGCAGTTTGGCGCCGGTGAGCAGGCTTCCCAGACCGTCGTGTAGGTCGCGGGCAAGGCGGGCGCGTTCGCGTGTTTCGCCGTCGAGCACGGATTGGGTGGCAATCAATTGTTTTTCCTGTATCAGTTGTTTGATTTGTTGTTCGGCAAGCCGTTTTTTCTGCACCGTCCATCGCCAGAGAAAGAAACATGACGCCAATGACAGCAACAAAACCACCCCTCCGGAAATACTCAACCATATCATAAATCGTTTTTCTTCTTCCAAAGCCGTTATTTGGAGTTCCTTCTTTTCGGTTTCATATTTGGTTTCCATTTCTTTGGCTGCACGTACGGTCAGTTCCGACATAATAACATTTTGAACCGAATCGGCTTTTGCGGTATAATGTCTGTAATTGCGAAAATCATGCCGGGCTGTAGATAAATTCGAAAGATGTTCAAAACATTTCATTTTTTCTGTCGGCAAATCATATTCATCGGCAGTTTCCAATGCTTTCCTTACAAATTCTTCCGATTTATAAAAATTTCCTCTGTATTCTTCCACATAACCAAGCAATCTGTTCGAGGTGCAAAAACCTTCGATGTAGCCAAATTCCAACGCAATTTCCAACGCTTTACCGGCGTACATTTCCGCCATTTCCAAATCATATTTCTGCAAGGCAATGATACTTGAAATCATGTAAATTTCATTCAAATTGTACCTGCTATTGTTCAACGCACAAATACGTTGCGCCTCAATGAGGCATTCTTCTGCCGTATCGAACCGTTGCCTGTTATTGAGCGCAATAGCATAATTAATCAGAGCGTATGCTCTTATAATTATATCAGGTTGTTCATCTAAAATTTGAAGGGCTTTTTGGCAATACAAAAGATTTTCGTCCTGCATATTCATGTTATAATATATAGCAGTCATCAGGGAATACAGATGGGCAAGTCTTAATCTATCGCCTCTCTTTTCAAATATGACCATTGCTTCATGATAATATTTCAAAGCAGTTTCATACCATTTTTTGTAATTGTAGCACGTTCCTATGTTAGCAGATATTTTGGCAATCTGTAATTCGTTCCATTCTGTTTTTGCCAATTCGAGCGCTTGCTGATGAATAACAATAGACGAATCCATTAATCCTTCTCTGTTCAGATGGTCAGTAAAACCTACCGCAAATAAATAGTATCCCTCATTCCAGTTTAACTTCTCATTTAAAGTTTTTAATTTGAGATAATATTCTTTCGCTTTTTCAGAATCATTATCATCATACATTTCCCCAATCTCATAATACAACCGCGCAAGGGCAGTATCGGGGCGGGCGACAGCGGCTAACTGCAACAGGCTGTCCAACTCTGCATTGCCTGTGGGTTCAAACGACGTGTCGGCTGCAACAACGGATGGGAATAGGGGGGTATCTTTGTCGCCTGGGGAATGGCAGGAGGCGACTGACAGCAGCAAAATCAATAGGGGTATCAT
>Ga0099364_10013040_pt1 | contig 11174 bp, 9 predicted proteins | sample TergutTh196P3_FD_73070 | JGI IMG/M metagenome (GOLD analysis project Ga0099364, IMG submission 73070) | Microcerotermes parvus P3 segment gut microbial communities from Pointe-Noire, Republic of the Congo - Th196 P3 | ecosystem: Host-associated > Arthropoda: Insects > Digestive system > Gut ... | reverse complement strand
CGATTTCTGAGGAAATATACAGCTTCACAAGCGGATACCCGTTTTTGGTGTCGAGGATATGCCAGTGCATTGATGAGGAACTTGGCAAAAACTGGACACCTCGCGGCATAAGGGATGCGGTCAAGATTATTCTCGACAAAAAGTGTACGCTGTTTGACGATATATATAAAAACCTTGAAAACAACAAGGACTTGCATGACTTCCTATACGGCTTGCTTGTCACGGGGACCGGCAATGGGTTCAATATCTACAACCCCATCATTGACCTCGGCTATACATATGGCTTTCTGGATAGAGGCGAGCATAAACAGGCAGTGGTGTCGAACAGGATTTTCGAGATACTAATGTACGACTATTTCATATCAAAAGATTCGATCCCCAAAAGGCACGTCACAGGGGTGACACGGCGCGATGTGGTGGACGGCGATCGATTCGACATGGAGTTGTGCCTACGAAAATTCGCACAGCACTACGCCGAAATCCACAACCGGCGCGATGCGAAATTCATCGAACGCGAAGGGCGCTTGCTGTTCCTATCGTATCTAAAACCGCTAATAAACGGGCTGGGCTTCTACCATATTGAGAGCCAGTTCACCGACATGCGGCGCATGGACATAGTTGTGGATTTCGGGAGCGACCAATTTATAGTTGAACTCAAGCTGTGGCGCGGCGAGGCTGCGCACGAAGAGGCGTATGAGCAGCTTATTGACTATATGGGGAGCAAGGACACCGCCGAAGGCTATATGCTGACGTTCGATTTCCGCAAAGGCATAAAAAAGCAGCCATACGCGAAGTGGGTTGAGTTCGACGGGACTAGGGTGTTTGATGTGGTTGTGTAGTGTCGTGTTGCGAATTGTCGGAAGAAATTGTTATGTATTCGAGGAAAATGCCGACAAAGCCCACTATCAAGCCAAATTATCAGGGCGCAACACGGTTGTCCAATTTAGCAACAATAGTGAAAGCACGCCATAACCCCCGCACCCACAAAAGCAAGGCGCAGCGACAAGACGCAGGGACGGTTCTGTTGTCTCATTTACATCGCGAGACAACAGAACCGTCCCCGTGTCTAAAACGAGACAACAGAACCGTCCCCGCGTCTTGGTCCCTGCGTCCTTGCGTTCCTGCGTCTTTCGCTGCGTCTTGGTTTGGTGGGTGCGGGGGTTACGGCGTGATTTCATTATTGTTGGTAAATTGGACAACCGTGTTGCGGCCTGCTGATTTGGCTTGATAGAGGGCTTTGTCGGCATTTTCCATTATCTCTTTGAGTGTTGTGTTTTTCTGCGACAATAGAGCCACACCGAAAGAAGCCGTAACCGTTATATTCAAATTTTCAACTCGAAATGCAGATGATGCGATGTTTTTTTGGATCCTCCATGCCAGCTTCACCACATCTTCAGCACCTAAATCGGTAACCATAACCACAAACTCCTCGCCACCGATTCTTGCAACAAGTGTGTTGGCTGTTAGTATGCTGCGAGTTCTTCCGACTGCAATTTTAAGCACTTCATCACCGATTGCATGACCGTGTGTGTCATTGACAGATTTGAAATGGTCTAAGTCGAACATTACCAGCGCAAACTTACGGTTTTCACTAGCACAGTTGGTGAGCGCGCTGTCTGCTGTTTCCATGAAGTATCTCCTGTTGTATGCTCCTGTAAGCGCATCAGTGAAAGCAGACGTTTCCAAGTAGGAAATCTTAATAATACTCGCCAGCTCATGGTGAAGAGTGACGCCAATCGCCAACACCGCCACAACAAAAAAGGCTATAGTAACTGGTTCGTCCCATTTCATTAACCCAATGCCTGATAAAATGATAAAATTAATCGTAAGCGCAAGGATTGAAATAATAGTGTAGCGAACAATAATAGATTTCTTGCTCAGTCTTTTCCTCGAATACATAACAATTTGTGTAAAGTTAGTCGTAACCACCAAAAAAACAATCCAGCCCATCACTTTGAGGGATAGTGCCTCAAGGTTAAAAACCAACATATAAATAAACATGATATAGAAAGCACCGCTGGGTATAGTAAGGAATGACTTTAGGATATGCTTTTTCATTTCGTTGGCGTTCATTGGCTGTTCTCCATAACAATAGTATCTGTGCGTGGTTCGATTGATTCATTATTCCAAATTCTTTCTTGGAAGTATTCTAGCATAAGCTTATGTCGGTTACAAGCATCAGGTGGATGGAGGAAGAGAGATATTCCCTCCTGCCCACACATATGGGCGAAGATCTCTATTTATTCAATAACCAATCAAGCACATTCGTTTTGCGTATGCCATCATAGTTCGCATTTGGCATATAATCGTCCAACGTTAATAACACTTTTGGATGATTGTCTGATATTCGTTGCAAAGGCTCAAGCTCACGCCTTAGAGTATTTTCATCGAGTGTGGATGAGGATACCTGATAATATGTTGTTCCATCAGCGTCGTCAGCAACAAAATCCACCTCTCTTTCCGCGAGCTTTCCAATACTGACCTTGTTCCCACGCCGAATCAGCTCAAGAAATACAATATTCTCCAGAAGATGCCCCAAATCCGAACTGCTGGAGCTAACAAGCAAGCCTCTTAGTCCGGTATCGACGATGTAGTACTTGTTGAGCGTTTTTAGAACTTGCTTGCCTTTGATATCGTAGCGATTGACCTTAAAAAACAGATAGCTATCTGTCAATGCCCGCATGTAACGATCAACGGTATTAACTGATATTCTTCTGCCGCTTGAATTAATGATGTCACTGATTTTCTTCGCCGAGATTGGGCTGCCAACGTTGCCACCTAAAAACTTTACAATGCTATCAAGCACAGAAATGTCAGAAATTCCCTGTCGGCTCGCCACGTCTTTAATAAGAACGGTATTATAAATGGCGTCTAAGTAGCTTCTGATGATTGCTTGCTCGTTTTGGAGTGTCGCCACATACGGGAAGGATCCGTTTTGGAGATAGTTATTAAAATGAGTCCTTATATTGCCGATATCCAGTCCTGTATCTGTGTTGTCTGGATTGGCGGTTGGCTCGTACAGCGACCGGTTATCTGTGGCTATTCTTTTTGCACGATTCTCGGCACCGACAAACAGCAGGTACTCCGCAAATGACAGTGGTAGCATTTGTATCTCCACATACCGCCCCGAAAGCAGGGTCGCAAGTTCGCCCGAGAGCATGTGGGCATTTGAACCTGTGATATATATGTCAATATTCTTATTTATGAATAGACTATCGACCGCTTTTTCATAATGATGACAGTTTTGCACCTCATCGATGAAAACATATATGTATTTATCAGGGCACAATCTGTCTTTGACATAGCTATGCAGAGTCCTGTAGTTGAGTAAATGCTCATTGTCCACGTCCTCAAGATTGACGAAGATTATTTGCTCTTCGGCAACGCCTGTTTTTTTCAGATGGTCTATGTACAGTGAAAAGAGGGTGGATTTGCCACATCGCCTTACTCCGGTAACAACCTTGATAAGCTGCCGCTCACGCCAACGTATGAGGCAATCCAAGTATTCCTTCCGATTAATCAAACAAATCGCCTCCGTTCTTTGTTTCCGTCTACTAAGTCCTAATCCCTAAATCCTAGCCCCTTGAAGCCCGCAGACTGAATTAGATTATACAAAACGAAGGAGATTAAGTCAAGAAAATTCTGCTCTCAGAAAAAAGTGCCAGGAAATTAGCACTTTTTTCTTAGATAGACTGAAATATAGAAGAGAAGACGCGGGGACGCAAGACGTGGGGACGGTTCTATTGTCTCATTTGCATCGCGAGACAATAGAACCGTCCCCGCGTCTTGAACCGTCCCCGCGTCTTTGAGACGACAGAACCGTCCCCGCGTCTTTGGTCCCCGCGTCTCCCAGCGTCTTTGAGACGACATGATATCTTCAAGGCACCTTACGCCAACTCCCATCAAAATTACGACGCTTGCTCGAACTGGCTGTTGTAGAGTTCCGCGTAGAAACCGGCTTTTTTAAGCAGTTCCTTGTGACTTCCACTCTCTATGATGTCGCCATCGTTTAGGACCAGAATCAAATCAGCGTTCTTGATCGTAGACAAGCGATGGGCTATGACGAAGGAAGTGCGGCCAATTGTCAGCTTGTCCATCGCCCCCTGTATCAGATGCTCGGTACGGGTATCTACGGAGCTCGTGGCCTCGTCCAAAATCAGCATGGGGGCATTTTGGATTATGGCGCGAGCGATGGTCAGAAGCTGCTTTTGACCTTGGGAGAGGCTGGCTTTGTCGTTTAGCACCGTATCATAACCTTGGGGCAAAGTCCTGATGAAATGATGAAGCCCCACTGCTTTGCAAGCGGTTTTCACTTGCTCATCAGTTATGCCCTCTTTGCAATAAACAACATTTTCTTTTATGGTGCCCTCAAACAGCCATGTATCTTGCAAAACCATGCAAAACAGGTCATGGACATTCTCGCGTTGTAGATTGCTAATCGGGATTCCGTCCACAAAAATCTCACCGCTATTTAACTCATAGAAACGCATCAACAGGTTGACAATTGTCGTTTTTCCCGCGCCGGTCGGGCCAACAATCGCAATTTTCTGTCCTGCGCTGATGTTTGCAGAAAAATCATGTATGATAATCTTATCAGAAGAGTACCCGAACCGCACGTTGCGGAACTCGATATTGCCTTTGATGTTCGTAAGAATTTCAGTTTTGCTGCTCTCATCGTCCATCTCTGGCTCGTCAAAAAACTCGAAAACGCGCTCACCGGCGGCTGCCGTTCTTTGCAGATTCTGGAAAGCCTGCGCGATTTGCGATAATGGCTGAGTAAACAGGCGAATGTAAATCATAAACGCTACGATTACGCCAAATTGGATGGTACCATTCATTGCAAGCGCGGCTCCAACAACACAGACAGCGACATAGCCGAAGTTCCCGATGAACATCATAAGCGGCATCATCAACCCGGACATGAACTGGCTTTTCCAACCGCTGTCATATAGGTTTTCGTTGATGCTTTCAAAATCTTTCGTGGCCTCGTTTACGCCATTATATACCTTGACCACATTGTGACCGGAGTACATCTCCTCGACATGCCCGTTTACAGCTCCCAAATTCTTTTGCTGCCTCACGAAATGTTTCTGCGACTTTTTCATGACAATGCTCATGCCCGCAAACCCGATAACGCTAGACCCGATAGCGACCAAGGCCAGCATCCAACTGTTAAGGAACATCATGACGGCTGAACCGAAGAGCATGGTTATGGCTGTTACCAGACCGCCTATACTCTGGTTCAGTGTATGTCCGATTGCGTCCACATCGTTTGTAACGCGGCTTAGAACATCGCCGTGGCTCACTTTGTCAAAGTATTTCAGCGGGAGCTTGTTGATTTTCTTTGATATACCCGAACGCATTTTTTTGCTTATCTTCTGTGTTATCGTCGCCATCATGTACCCTTGGATGAAGTTTAGCAGCAGTGCGCCCAGATAAAAGCCCACCAGCATTAAAGCGATTGACCCCAAGGCATCAAAATTGATTGCATTTGCCACGTAAACGCCGTCCACCAGCGCGGGCAGTCCTGCCATTATTTCGTTTGCTATAGCCCCCAGCCTGTCAGGGCCGATAATCTGCATAACCGTGCCGATGCTTGCCAAAACAAGGGCTACTATGACCGCAGGCATATAGTTTTTGCAATACACGGCCAGCCTGCCCCATGTCCCCTTGAAGTCCTTTGCCTTTTCCGTAACACCGCCATGAGGTCCGGGTCCGGGGCCACGATGCATTCTCATCGGTCTTCTAATTTCTCTTTTATCGCTCATGAAGCAAGCTCCTCCTCGGTCAATTGGCTCATAGCTATCTGACGGTACACTTCGCAACTGCGCAGCAGGTCTTTATGCCTGCCATGTCCAGCGATTTCCCCATCGTCAAGCACGATAATCTGGTCTGCATCCATAATCGTCCCTATCCGCTGCGCCACTATCATGCTGGTGACGCCTGATGTTTCACGTTTCAACTCGCTTCGCAGAATCCTGTCTGTCTTATAATCCAGAGCCGAAAAGCTGTCATCGAAAATGTATATTTCAGGCTTGCGGCAGACTGCGCGGGCTATCGCAATCCGCTGTTTCTGCCCTCCCGATATATTTGTGCCGCCCTGCGTTATCTCGGCCTCGATCTCGCCATCCATAGCTTCAACAAAATCCGAAGCTTGCGCGATTTCGATGGCCTTTTTCACATCCCCATCGGAATATCCGCCGCCGCCGTTGTCACCGAAGGCAACATTCGATGAAACAGATCCCTTGAACAACACGGCTTTTTGTGGCACGTATCCGATTTTGTTATGCAAGGCTTCAAGCGTGTATTCACGGATATTCACGCCATCAATCAGTATTTCGCCCTCTGTTGAGTCGAAGAAGCGGGGGATAAGGTTTATAAGCGTCGATTTGCCGCTGCCCGTAGAGCCGATGAAGGCAATTGTTTCGCCTTGTTTCGCCGTGAAACTTATGTCTTTAAGGACATGCTCCGCTGCATCGGGATATTTGAATCCGACTTTATTAAACACCACTTCGCCCTTGCATCCGGGCGTTCCTTCTGTCCGTCCGCCATCAAGTATGGTTGGCTCGGTGTTTAGCACTTCGCGTATACGCTTGACTGATACGGCGGCGCGGGGATATAGGAAAACTACCATCACCAGCATCATAAATGACATAATGACTTGTATGGCGTAGTTGGAAAAAACAACCATATTTGAGAAGACTTCCAATCTTAGCGGTATGTCAACCGCATTTATCGCTTCAATGCTGGTTGCATCAATCAAATATGCGCCAATCCAATATATCGAAAGAGAGATTCCGCTCATTATCAAGGCCACCATGGGCATCAAAACTGCCATAGCGCGGCTGGTGAAAAGTTGTGTATGGGTGAGTTCGTTGTTTGCTTTTTCAAATTTGTGCTCTTGGTAATCTTCCGCGTTATATGCCCTGACCACGCGAAGCCCGGTGAGGTTTTCCCGTGTCACGCGGTTCATGTTGTCGATAAGAGTCTGCATTTTCCTGAACTTTGGCATGACGAAAAACATCACAAATCCGCTCATAACAACCAGAATTGCAACGGCCACACCTGTTGCCATCGTCCATTCCAGCCCCTTGCCCGCTATCTTCGTTATCGCCCACAAGGCCATGATGGGTGCTCGGAGAACCAGCGTCATCCCCATCGCTATCAGCATCTGAACTTGAGTGATGTCGTTGGTGGAACGTGTGATTAGGCTGTCCGTGGAAAAGTTGTTGATTTCCTCCATTGAAAACGAGCTTACTTTATTATAAAGCATGCTGCGCAGCCTTTTTGAGAATCGTGCACCGATGACAGCGGCAAAGTACCCAACGGTAATAGAGGCAACCAAGCTGCCAAGCGTAAAAATGAGCATCATGCCGCCCGCCTGCCAGATTTCACCCATCGTGCTCCCGGGCGTTCGCAGCAATTTGGTGATGCTTTCCATATATTCCGGGACGGTCAGTTCCATCCACACTTGCATCAAAACAAACGCAAGGCTAATAAAGGCCATCAGCCATTCCTTGGGCGAAAGGTACTTGAATATTACAATCATAAAGGTTCTCCAATCGAGATATTCTTGCGTGTAGTAGTGCAATTTGAATCTTTATACACCTTGTTACGGTTTATGTCAAGTTTTTTCCCTCTTGCAGTGTAAACCATCATATGCTATATTGTATTGCATGATATAGCATATGGAGATAACGCACATGAAAACGAAAAGTAAGCTGGATACTACGCTGTACCTAGTCACCAATAGCGATGGGCTTAGTGTTGGGGATTTTCTTGATACTGTTGCTAATGCTTGCGAGGGTGGGGTCACGTTGGTTCAACTGCGTGAAAAGGAACGCTCTGGGCGTGCGTATCTTGAGTTGGCTTTGAAGGTTAAGTCTGTCACTGATGGATTTAATGTTCCTTTGATTATCGACGATAGGGTGGACATCGCTTTGGCCTCCGGGGCTGCGGGGGTGCATTTGGGGTTGTCGGATTTGCCAATCTCCTCTGCTCGGGCTATTATGGGCGAGGGGTATATCATAGGTGCAACGGCTAAAACCGTGGAGCAGGCGAGAGCCGCCGAGGATGCTGGGGCGGATTATCTCGGGGTAGGCGCGATTTATCCTACGACAACGAAGGTTATAACGGTACTCACGCCTGTGGAAACGCTGAAAGATATCGTGCAAAATGTGAGCATTCCTGCAGTTGCCATCGGAGGGTTGAATGCGGGTAACATGGAGGTTCTGGGCGGAAGTGGAGCCGGGGGCATTGCAGTAGTGACCGCGATCATGGCAAGCAACGACCCGAAGAAGACCGCGATGGAACTCAGGGAACGGGTTAAGGAAGTGTTGAGTTATGAGTGCTGAATGATGTGTGTTGCGGTACACTGATGTTTGACAAAGGAGATAGAAATTGCTTAAAATACTTACAATCGCCGGGTCTGATTGTAGCGGCGGGGCGGGGATTCAGGCGGACTTGAAGACCATTGCTGCACATAGGATGTACGGCATGAGCGTAATAACGGCGCTCACTGCGCAAAACACGATTGGAGTTATCGGGGTGCAGGAATCTACGCCGGATTTCGTGGGGTTGCAGCTTGACGCGGTGCTGGAAGATATTTACCCTGATGCCGTGAAAATCGGGATGGTTTCGAGCGCGGAGTTGATTCATGCTATTGCTCACAAACTGCGCCAGTACAATGTGAGAAACATTGTTGTTGACCCTGTGATGGTTTCTTCAAGCGGTGGCAAGCTGCTATCGGACAATGCGATAGGGGCATTGGTCAGCGAGCTTTTCCCGCTGGCCAGTCTAATAACCCCGAATCTGAGCGAATGCGAGGCACTATGTGGTTTTTCAGTCAGGAATGAAAATGAAATGATAAAAGCAGGTGTAGTGCTTGGCAGAGCCCACGGTTGTGCAATACTGGTCAAAGGCGGTCACAGCATAAGGAACGCTTCCGATTTACTGCATTATAACGGCGAAAACATTTGGATTCATGGAACCCGCGTAGACAACCCCAACACCCACGGCACAGGATGTACGCTATCATCAGCAATAGCCTGCAGGCTTGCCGAAGGGTATCCGCTTGAAGAAAGCATAAGGCTGGCAAAGCAATACCTGACAACAGCCTTATCCGCTATGCTAGACTTGGGGGTAGGGGTAGGCCCTCTGGACCATAATGTAATTCATAACTCATAATTCATAATTCATAATTGCGGCTAGTCCGCATATGGGCTTATCACAAATAATTCAAGCCGCATAACGCGGGGAATGGGGTTAAATATGAAGTTTTCTCAAATGCCTTATGAAAGGCCGGATATCGGACAGTTGGAGATTGATGGTGGGATAATCGTTGAGAAGATCAGAAACGCGGAAAGCGCAGCGGAGGTTTTGCAATGCCATAAGAAATTCAATGAGTTGCAGATAACCTTTGAGTCGTTGTTGGCTATATGCTACGTTCGGCATACAGTTGACACGAAAGATGAGTTCTATGACGCGGAAAACGATTTCTTTGATGAAAACACCCCTTTGCAAGAAAAGCTTGAGGTGGATTTCTACAGAGAAATGGTTAAATCGCCGTTCCGCAAGGAACTTGTGGAGGCTCTTGGCGAGTTATGGTTCGTCAACGCGGAGCTGAGGCTCAAAGGTTTTGACGAGAAGATTATAGAAGAAATGCAGAAAGACAACGCCCTTGCCAGCAAATACACAAAAATCATTGCTTCGGCTGATTTGGAATTTGATGGCAAAAAAGTCAACTTGTCTGAGCTGCGTGCATATCAGTTGTCGCCTGACAGGGCAATCCGTAAAGCGGCATATGCCAAACGTACGGAGTTTTTTTTACAGCACGAAAATGAGTTCGATGAAATATTTGATGAGCTTGTGAAGCTGCGCGACAAGATGGCGACGAAGTTGGGGTATACGAACTTCATCGAACTCGGCTACGCAAATATGAGCCGAAACAGCTATGACTGGGCGGATGTGAAGGTATTCCGTGATGGAGTGAAAGAGGTGCTGGTGCCATTCATTTCTGAGCTCCACGAGTTAAGGCGCAGGGACCTCGTAATTGATAATCTGATGTTCTATGACGAGGACATATACTTCGAGGACGGCAACCCTACGCCCAAGGGTACACCAGAGGAGATGTTCGAGGCGGGGAAGAAGATGTACAGCGAGTTATCAACCGAGACAAAGGAGTTTTTCGACTTCATGCTCGAAAACGAGCTCTTCGACGTGCTGACAAAAGAGGGAAAGTCAAGCGGCGGATACTGTTATGATATTCCGTATTATAACTCACCTTTCGTTTTCGCTAACTTCAACGGGACTAGCGAGGATGTGGACGTGCTTACTCATGAGTGCGGCCACGCGCTTAAGGCTTATCTTGCAAGCGGAATCGAAATATATGAATATAGGGAATGCACATACGATATTGCCGAGATTCATTCAATGTCGATGGAATTTTTCACTGCGGACTGGATGCGGCTGTTTTTTGGCAAGGAGACGGAGCGATTTTTGTACATGCAACTAGCATCGGCAATAGCATTCATCCCGTATGGCTGTATGGTGGACGAGTTCCAGCATATCATTTATGAAAACCCGGGGATGTCGCCATTTGAGCGCAAAGCCGTCTGGAAGAAGCTCGAGGGCGAGTATAAGCCGCATCTGAATTATGACGGCGACCTCTTCTTCGGAAATGGCGGCGGTTGGCAGCGTCAGGGGCATATTTACGAAGACCCATTCTATTACATCGACTATTGCCTGGCGCAGTTATGTGCGATTCAATACCGCATATGGATGGTTACAGACCGCGATGCAGCGTGGAAGAGTTACCTCGAACTGACAAAAAAGTCCGGAACTCAGAAGCTGACTGATGTAGTTGCCCAAGCAGGGCTAAAATCGCCGTTTGACCCTGCGTTTTTAGTTGACATCATCAAGGGTGTCTCAAAGCTGCTGAAAAAACTGAAAACTAGGGCGACGGATAAGGAAGCTTGCTGCTGCCCTGATGGAGTTGAGAGCTGAGAGGGGAGAGAGGAGAGTTGAGAGTTGAGAATTGAGAGAGGGGAGTTATGGTTTCGTTATCTACTACTTGATGTATTTTATCTAAGCAGGACGTGGGGAACTATGTATGGTTGACGATATATCTTTTCAAGGGTTTTCTATGCTCACACGTAAACACAAAACGCCGACCT
>Ga0099364_10013039_pt1 | contig 11174 bp, 8 predicted proteins | sample TergutTh196P3_FD_73070 | JGI IMG/M metagenome (GOLD analysis project Ga0099364, IMG submission 73070) | Microcerotermes parvus P3 segment gut microbial communities from Pointe-Noire, Republic of the Congo - Th196 P3 | ecosystem: Host-associated > Arthropoda: Insects > Digestive system > Gut ... | reverse complement strand
CATTTGGCTGGCGACTTTGGTGGCAACGGGGCAAGATTTTTCTGGAAAATCAACTTTGGCATAATAACGTTTGGGCGAAACGGGGATTTCATACCATGAGTCCTCGAGCAGGATGTTTCGGGACTTGAGTTTTTTGAGTAGCGCGTCGCGATTATTGACGAGAAAAGGGATGCGGAGGATAGATGAAGTCTTGGGGTAGCCGTATGCTGCGGCAAATTTGGCACGGTGTTTGGCGGTTTGGTCGAGGGTTTTGATTTGCTTGAGGGCGAGTTTGGCTTGCCAGTGGGCGGGACGCAACTTTGGTTCGACTTTGCCTTCGGCAGAACGGACCATGGCGCCAGTTTTGAAAGCGCAGGCAGCGATGGCTTTGCCAAGACCAATGCAAAAAGTTTTGCGGATGAGCCAACCGGTGATTGGGTAGATGCGGTCGCGCGCGCGGTCGGCGAGCTTAGGCGGCCGCTGGTCGGAAGGTTGGAAGTCAGTGGCTGTGCGCAGAAGTAAGGCGCCACCTTGTGTGGTATCGATGGCTTTGCCTTTGCCAAAAGATAGGGCGGCGGCGGCACCAACGGTGCCTACTTCCCTGCCATCGGCGTAATGGGAGCCAGCGCAATGGGCGAGGTCTTCGATGATAGTCAATTGGTGTTTTTTGGCGAGTTTTTCAATGGCGACAATATCAGCGGCGAGTCCTAGATGATTCTGGATGATGATGGCTTTGATTTTGGAATTGCGCTCAAGCGTTTTGGTGAGCTTGGTGATGTCAAAATTGAAATCTTGAGTGTTGATGTCCACATAGACTGGAGTGCAGTCAGCGGCGATGACGGATTGCGGCACCGCATAACAGGTCAGCCCATTGATGGCCACTTGACTGCCTTCTGGTACGAGCGCCCTGATAGCTTCGGCTAGCGCAGTGCGGCCATTATGATAAAGTTGGACGTTGGCGCCTTGGTAGCGCCGCATTAGTTCGGCTTTTAGTGCGGTGGAATGTTTTTTGAAACCGCAGGTGAATAGATGTTTGATGGCGCGGGTGAAATTGAATTCTGATGCGAAAGACAGGAAAATCATTGATTTAGTTCTCCAAAAGATTGCGCGATGACTTTAGCCAGTTCTTCGGAGTTTTTGAAATACTGCGAGTGCGGCCAACCTTGCTTGACAATCAATTTGGAGCCTTTTATCAGCTTGTGGAGTTTTTCGCCTTGTCTGAGCGGAGTGATAGTGTCGGCGGAACCCCAAATAATTTGGGTGGGCGTGGTAACTTTGGTGGCGTCTAGTTGCTTGTCTGACATAATCATGTTGTGGAGAGTGCGCTTCATATTTTCGGGGGCACGGTCATAGTCAGAAGCACCGAGGAGTTTATGGAAGACTCTACGTAGGGGCTTGATTTGCTTGAAGGGCGCAAATGTTTTTGCGACTACGCGCAAGATTGAGCGCTTGGCCGAGCGCTCGTAGACTCCGGCAGAGTCTAACAAAATTAATCCTTTGAGTTTCTCGGGATTGTGGCTGAGGAGGTTGAGTAGGATGCGGCCGCCGTTGCTGTGACCGAGGGCGATGGCACCGTCAGGTAGATGATGGTTAGCCCAATCGACGTAATTTTTGATAGTCCAAACCCTCTTGGAAGGCTCTGTGAGTCCAGGGACATAGAGTAGCTCCGCCTTAACGCCGTGCTCTTTGAGGAGCTCGGCAACCTGCTCCCAGGGCGAAATATCGTAAGTCCATCCGTGGATAATGTAGAGTTTTTTCATTCCAGCCCCCAACTTTGGCGGCGGCGGCGATGCGCAGCGTTTTGGCGAGCCAGCAAAATAACATCCGAGGGGTCATCGAGTAATTTTTCGATAATCCACTCTAGATATTGGCTGCCTTTGAAGATGACAGTTTCGCGACCTGTGAGATGTTTTTTGAGATACGAGAGGGCCTCTTGGGGTTTTTGGAAGCTGACGATTGCTAATTTATCCTCTAGTAGCGGGAAGGTATATTTGGCGGTGCGGCGGCCGACCATGACGACTTGCTCGGGGTTGACGTCTTCGATGAGCTTGGCGAGTTTTTCGTGCTCGGCTTGTTCTAGGGCGCCCTGTTCGATAATATCGCCGATAACTAGCCATTTGTGTTTGACTTTAAGATTGCTGGCCATATCCAAAATTGACGCCATACTGACAAGATGCGCGTTGTAGCTGCTATCGATGATGCGCAGGCCGTTTTTGCCTTTGATTGGGTTGTTGCGACCAGGCGGCGTGACAAAATCGGAAAGGTCGTAATTGATGGGGAGTTTGAGATATTTCATGAGTTCGGTAAGCATGACTAGTTGAATGCCGACGTCGCGAGGCATGGGGCAGGTGAATTGAAAGATTTTTTTGCCAATAGTGAAGCTGGCGGAATCTGGCGTGACAGCATAATCGGTGACGGTGTTTTTATTGAGTTTTTTGACGGTGGAGGCAACATCTTTGGTGGTGTCGCGCATTAGTTTGCTGTCGGCATCAATGAGAGTAAGTGCCTGGGTGTATTTAGGCAACGTGGAAAATTCATGAGCGATGGCATCTTCGTAAGATGCAAAACGGCCGTTTTTGATTTCGTGCTCATAAAACACGGCGTGGGTTAAGCCCAGAGAAACCCAAATTGTGACCTCGGGTCGAAGCCATTTGGCTACAAACTCGGTTTCGCGGGGGCGTTCGCCGTCAATCTCAACCACGTAAAATTCCTCGTGATGCTGGTAAAAGAACGCTCGCAACGGGGCGGCGATGATGAGGTAGAGCCAATAGAGCTTGGTGCCGGTGATTCCCTTAAGACCAAGGACGTCAAAGGCAATGCCATAGGCGCTGTTGGCATTATGCGAGAAATGAGCCTTGGGGCCAAGTTGTGATTCAATTAAGTTCAGCATAGTGGTCTTGCCGACCGAGCCAGTGACTGCGATAATGCGCGGGCGCCATCGATGCAGCGATATATTGGCTAGAAGTTTGAAATAACTGGCAAAGATGAAATAAAAACGTCTTTTGAATTTGGCAAAAAGAGTCATGTCGTAGTTATTATATCACATTCTAAGCATTAGCTTTAGCGAGGGCATCAAGAGTTTTCTCGACGCGGAGACGGTTTTTGATGTCCGAGGCGACGCGTGGGTCGTCTAGTGATTTGAGGGCGTTTTCGTCTTTTTTGTAAGCCTCTTTGAGCTCGGCGAGTTTCTGGCTTACGTCTTTTTCGGAAATCTCAATTTTCAACTCGGTGGCTAAAGTTTGTAGCACCAACATCGCTTTGACACGGTTGGCGGCAATTTGTTGCGCCTCTTCTTCCCAGGCTGGCTGGGTCTTTTTGGTGTCTTTTAGGAATTGCTCTAATGAACTGCCGCGAGCCTGTAGATTGCGCTCGAAATCTTCTTGGATAAATCGAGCCTGGTCAGAAACCAAAGTCGCTGGAGCTGCCACTTCACTGCTGGCGACTAACTCCATCACTAAATCGTCTTTGTATTTTTCGTCGAGACGCTGGCTGTTTTGGGCCTCAAGGTTTTTCTTGATGTCCGCCTTGAGTTCTTTGAGGGTCGCAAAAGCGCCGGCTTTTTTGGCTAGTTCGTCATCGAGTTTGGGAATTTTGGTTTCGTTGACTTGTTTGACGAGGACTTCGAATACGACTTTGGCGCCAGCAAGTTCGACGTTGTGATAATCTTTCGGGAAGGTGAGCTTGAGGTCAAATTTGTCGCCCGACTCGTGACCGACAATGCCATCCTCGAATCCGGGAATGAATTGGCCGGAGCCAAGTTCTATTTTGAAATCTTTGGCAGTGCCGCCATCAAAAGCGACTTTGTCTTTTTTGCCCACAAAATCAATCACCACTTCGTCGGTCAACTTAGCTTTGCGTTTGACGACGGTTTTTTCTGCAAAACCTCGGGCGATGCGGTCGAGAATTTCATCGACATCGGCAGGCTTAGTCTCGGCGGTGGGTTTCTTTACCTTAAGTTTGCGGTAGTTGCCGAGTTTGATTTCGGGCATGATGTCAGATTTGACAACCAGCTCGGCCATTTCGCCGGGGACATATTTGCGGACATCGACTTGCGGAATGGAGAGGGGTTGAATTTTATTGGTTTCGAAAACTTTGGGTAGAGCCGTGCGAACGGCGATGTCTAAGGTCTGGCTGGCCAGCTCATTGGCGTCAACGTGTTTTTCAACAACATTGGCGGGGGCTTTTCCTTTACGAAAACCAGCAATTTTGAGGTCGCCAGCAAGACGCGCTAACGCTTTTAGACGGGCTTTTTCCAAATCGCCCTTGCTCAAGGTTACGGTGATTTCTACCGATGTATCGTGTTTTTGGGGTATGCTTTTCATACCCTACACTATACCATAGAATTATTTTTTGACGATACCAGGGGTATATGATGTACGCAAGCAGCTAATCACGGAGCGCAAGTTGGCGCTCTGTTTGATGCCGGGGTTAAGAATATCGTTGGGGTCAAAGATGTTTTTGAGTTCTTGATAAAAATGTTTGAGCTCGGGTTGAAGATGGGGGTTGGTAAAGATGGCCTTAAGACGGCCTTCGGCCGAGCCGCCGGCAAGCGAGCCGCCACAAGATAAAACCATGTCATTATATTCGCGCATGAAAGTCAAAATAAACTGGCGTCCGGCGACCGACATGAGATTGATTTCGGGCCGCACAGAATAATTGTTGGCGGAAATTGAACCAAAGATTGGCAGACTGATTTTGTACTTTTCCTCAAGGTCGGCAATGCTGGAGATATATTTTCTGAGCTGGTCGCTGGGGATAAAAGCATCATCTGTGATAGGCGCTCGTACGGCGCGTGACGGCGTATTGAGATAGACCGATAGGGCCGAGTTGAGCTCGAGAAAATCCGGGTAATTTTCTTCGTTTGAAACTGCAAAACGAGTGTTTTTACTCAGGTAGTGGGTGAGTTTTTTGAGCTTTCTGGCTCGTCGGCGCTTGCTCAAATCGTCAATCACAATGTGGATAATTGCTCCGTTCTCGGGCAGGGTTTTGAGGGGGCGGAATTTTTTGCCAGCATCGAGCGCTTCATGGAGCAAGGTGGCATCGTAGATGTTCATCTCGCCAAGATGGAGGTCGGCAGCGCGCTTGACGAAATTAAGGGCCGAGTTGGCATTGGCAAAGGAGGTGATGAAATGCTGGGATGGCTCAGGGGCGAGTTCACAATTTAAAATCACTTCGGTGATGATGCCAAGGGTGCCTTGGGAGCCGAAAAAGGCTGGTAGGATGTCAAATGAGCCTTTTTTGGCTTTGACTTGTGGGGTGGCGACATAGCCAGCCCGTACGTCTGGGTCAATGTTATTGAGGACGTTGGGATTGTCGGAAAGTAGATTATCGAGTTGGCGATAGAGCTCGCCCTCAAAACCAGTGGTGCCTTTTTTCTTGTTGAGACGGCGAGATTTGAAACGCTCGGTTTGGATGATGTCGCCGCTGCTAAGAACAATTTCGGCCTGCACAACACGAGACGCCAATGTACCGTGGCTGCTAGAAAGCGCACCGGCGTAGTCGTTGGCGATGAGGCCACCGATTGTCTGACGAGGGTCTGCGGCAACAGGCAAGGTGAGCCCATGGAGAGAAAGTGCGGCGTTGAGGGTGCCCAGCGTAGCACCAGCTTGAAGACGAACGAGGCGCTGACGGGGGTCGATTTCTTTGATGGCACACATGTCTTCCATGGAGATGACGAGGCCTGCTCCAATGGCGGCGCCAGTTTTGTCAAGGCCACTGCCGCGGACAGTGATGGGAAGTTTGAAGTTCTTGAGGGCAAGTTGGTTGGAAAAACGGACGAGCTTACGGATGTCACCGGTAGTTTTGGGGACAGCCACGACTTTGGGGCGAATCTTCAAAATTGACTGGTCAGTAGCATAACCGTCAAGCACGGATGACTCGCCGTAAACAGCTCCGGCAATATGTTGATTAAGATGTTTTGCAATTTTACTCAATTCCACCCTCTTTTGATTTATATTCAGTTTAGCACATCGGATTTTGTCTTGGCAAGATTCTAAAAAATATAAAAATGGGCGGCTCGTGGTAGAGCCGCCCAAATTTTTTATTCTGAAAGGGTTTATTCGGCGACGGGATAGCCTTGGTTTTCCTCCTGCAAAAGCCATTCATGGCCGTGGCCAGGCCGCTCGCGCATCGGGATTCTTAATTCACAGAGCGGACACCATTCGGGGTCGTAGCTCTTGAGGTTGTCGAAATCTTTGAGCGTGATGATTTGGGGAACGCCGAGATATTCGGGTGTATTTTTGCTGAGCTGACGATTGATAATCGCCAAGACTAAAACAACCTCTCCTCCGTGATCCTCAACGAGTTTTTTGACTTTAAAAAACGTACTTGACTCGTTCAGCAAATCGTCAACGAAAACGACTTTGCGACCGGGGACTAGGCGACCAAAATCGAGCTTCTTGGAAAAATATGCGCCCTGCTCGTCAACTTCGCAGAAAATAGACTCGGACGCCGCATTAGTGTACCTATTGTAGTGAGTCGAGACGAGTCTGGCGTAGTCGCGACCCAAGGTTTCGGGGCCAAGAAAAAGAAAATTCTCTCTGTGATGTCCGATGGATGGAATGCCTTGTCTGTAGTTTTCGATGATGGCTGAGGCCAACTCCTTGCTCAGTTCATTAAGCACCGCAGTTTTATGTGCAAAAACACGAAGATCGATATAGGTATCACCATGCTGTTTGCTGGTAAAAACGACATGGGTATCGGTTAATACGGCTTGTTCTGCTACGAGCAGGCCATCAATATTGATGCTCATCTTGAAATAACCTCACTTTCGATGTGGGCAACGAGTCGTTGCCAATTTTTGGATACTCGTTCGACAATGTCTGGTTCCGGCCCATCGGTCAGGTTGCTCCCGATGACTAGGCGGTTAACGCCCAACCGCAGGGCTTTTGCTGGAGTCATGGTGCGTTTCTGGTCGCGGACGTCGGTATCTGGCAAACGGATGCCGGGGCAATTGAGGCGGAGTTGGTCGAGCTCGGGGTGCTTTCGGATAATCATAGCCTCTTGGGCCGAGCAGACCATGTCTGTGAAGCCAGCTTTGACTAGGAGCTTGGCGTAGAACAAGACTTGTTCCGCCGCGCGTCGTCTGAACTCCCGAAAGACCACGCCGGTGTTTTTGGTGTCGTCTTTGGAGGTTAGTACCGTCACGGCACATGGGTCGATGCCTAAGTCGCGACAAGCGTCAGCGTATTGCCTTAGCCCGTCAATCTGTTTGGGGTCGTTGGTCTCATAGATTCCGGTAGTGTATAAACTACCGGCCATGCAATTCAACATCGACGGAAGGAAAAAGCCGAGTTCCTGGGTAATGCCAACGGCCTTACTCGGGATTTCGCTCATTTTCCAGTCGAGGAAAATGGGATATCCTGCTTCTTGGATGGCGCCAATGAGACGGTAGAAATAGAGGAGGTCGCCGAGGTCGCTTGGTGTAAGTTCGGATGGTTTTTTCGGCTGGCCGTCTTTCGATTTGAGCGGTGAGCTGAGGGCGCTGGCGAAAAATTGCTGGTCGAGCTTGATGCCGACCGTCGTGGGTAAAACACCAGCGGATATTACCGCTTGCAGTTCTGCGGGGGTGACGTCTGCACTCCAGATGATGGACTCCATTTGGTCACTTCCTTTCAAAATAATATGGTAATGTGCGATAGAAAAATATCCGCTATATTATCTCAATGCATGGCGGAACTGGCAAGGATAAGCGGATTAGCCTGTGGCTAGGTCGCGATTGCGCCAAGCCGTAATACCGAGCGCGCTTGCAGCGACGGCGGCGATGGCGAAGGCAATGATTGGGACGACTGCAATTTCGTCTACGGGAGGGGATGGGAAATGATGTACGATTGAAATACTCATAGCCCATGCTGGAAAATCGAGCATCGGTCCAATCCAGGTGGCAAAAGCGACAAATCCGTAATAGGCCCAGATAATTGTGCCGACGACTCGAGGCACGACGCCAAAGATGAGAAGATAGGCGCCAGTAAAAGCGAGTAAGATTGGGAAATAAGACAGCCCAGCAAGGGCGTATTCTAAGACGCTGACATTATAGTCGGTGGCGATGTTGGTGCATAATGCTAGGACGGAACCAGACGCCACAAGCATAATGAGCCCGCCAGCTAGGACGATGGTTATGTGCAGGGCGAGCCATTTTGTGCGCGAAAGTTTGGTGGCGAGAAGATGTTCGACGTGCCCGCTGGCTTCTTCGTTTCGTAACTTGCCCAGACCTTGGACGATATACCCGATGATACCGAGGGTCGCTAGGGCGAGCATGGCGGAAAGAAAGGCTGGTATCAGTGCGCCGGTGCCGCCAATTGATTCGATGACTTTGCGGACGGCATCTGAGGTGTCAAAAATTCGAGACATTTCGGCCGTGAGCGACCCTACGGTCAAAACCAGTATCATTATACCGATGAACCAACCGGTGAAGATGTTTTTTTGCAGATACCAGGTGAGCCCAAGCGGGGTTTTGCGGAATTTGCTGGCGCGGGCGCGACCTTTGCGTGACGGAAAAATACCAGCGCCGATATCACGTCCATGCATCAGGAGGAAGGCGATAGGAGTGGCAATTAAAATAAATACGATGGGTATTAGAGGGGGGCCCCATTCGGGGAAAGTGAGCGGGCGAGCAGCCTGCATCCAGCCAAATGGGCTGAGGAGGCTAAACCACGCGGGCTGAATTAGCCCATTTGGGCCGACGGTGCCCATAAAATCGCCGATACCGCGGAGCATAAATGCACCGCCCACGATGGCGGCTAAAATGCCTATGGCGGAGCGGGCGCTATCGACTAGCTGTACGACAATGACGGTGATGCTGGCCCAGACCAGGCCGAATAACCCAAAGTTGATGGCATAGAGCCAGGCTTGGTCGGCTCCCCAATAGTCGCCACCGAGCAAGGTCATGCCAAAACCGAGTACGATAGTAATGAGGGTGTTGGTGAGGAGTGCAACGAGCAGCACGGCGACTAGTCCGGTACTGCGACCCACACGACAAGATTGGATGAGCTCTTGGGCGCCGATTTCTTCGTTCTGGCGGGTGTGGCGGACGACGAGTAAGATATTCAGAAAAGCAATGGCTAGACCCCACCAGAGGAGAGTTTCGATGGTCATGAATGCACCAAAAGTGGGGCTGTCCATAAAACCGACGAGGAAGATGCCGGCGGGATTGGTGGCGAAAGTTTGATAGAGGGTGGTGAGACTTTCTTGGTCGCCATATATATTTTGTAACATCGGCACCATCCAGAGGAGAAATAGCGTGAAGCAAAAAATCCAAACTGGGAGCTTGACACGGTCGCGCCTAAAGATGAGTTTGACGAGCGTAGTCAATCCAGCAAACATTATTTTTCTCCGTACTCTTCAAGGAAAACTTTTTTGAGATTGGCGTGTTCTTTTTTGAGCTCGGCAAGCGTGTAGACGGCGGCGGTTTTGCCTTCGCGAATGATAGTTACGCGGTCGCAAAGCGCCTCGACCTCCGAGAGGATATGACTAGAGAGTAGAACGGTTTTGTCGGTTTTTTGCAGGGCCTTGATTTCTTCTTGGAAAACATTTTCCATCAGCGGGTCGAGGCCGCTGGTTGGCTCATCTAGAATATAAAGTGGGACGTCGGCGGCGAGGGCGGCGATAAGGGCGACTTTCTGGCGATTGCCCTTGCTATAGGTGCGAAATTTTTTGGTGGGGTCAAATTCGAAGCGCTTGATGAGATGTTTGCGGCGTGTCTCGTCCAGACCGCCGCGGAGTTCTCCTAGGATGTCGATGATTTCGCCGCCGGTGAGGTTGGGCCAGAAATTGACTTCACCGGGAACGTAGGCAAGTTTATGGTGCAGCTTCACTGGTTTTGTCCAAGGGTCTTTGCCGAAAAGTCGAATCGAGCCGCTGGTTTTTTTGAGTAGTCCTAAAATAATGCGGATAGTGGTGGATTTGCCGGCGCCATTGGGGCCGAGAAATCCATGCACTTCCCCTTTATTGATGGTCAAATCAAGGCCGCTCAAGGCTTGAGTTGAGCCAAACTTTTTGACTAGCTTAGTTGCTTCTATAACGTTCATGTTTTGCTATTTGGTGTATTTGACCCAGATGTCGTAGGGGGCGGCGGTACGGCCGTTTAGGACGAAGGTGCGGAAGTTGAAGTGTCCTGGGGAGCCTGGGGTGTAGAATATGGCGGAGAAGCTGCCGGGGGTTGTTGGGGCGTTGCTATATACGACTGGGGCGAGTGCTCCTGCACCTTCATCCCAAGAGCCGCCGTAGCTGACGATGTTGGTGACGCCGGGGACTGTTAGCGTGGTGTTGTCGGTCGCGCCTGCGGTGGCGGTGATGGTGCCGATGAAGCGTTGGCCGTAGAGACCGGAACCGAAGTCGTATTCTGTGCCCGCAGTCCAGAGGTCGGGGCGGTCTATTAGGTTGGAGTTGCCCTGGCGGATGATGGACCATTGGGGTGGGGTGCTGACGCTGACGCCGAAATCGTTGAGGATGTAATTGAATTGTATCTGGTCGCCAGCGTAGGCGTAGGCGATGCCGGAGACGGTGGGGATGCCGTTGGCTGCGGTGTGGTGGCTGTTTGTGGCTATAGTCGCGCTTTTGCTGACGTTGGTTATGTAGGTGCTTTTATCGCCTATTGTGCCGCCAGTTAGCATGCCGCCGTTGATGGCAAATAGGTATAGGCCGTCCTCTGGGATGGTGACGGTTTGGCCAGAAACTAGGCTGGTGTCTCCCATGGTTGCCGTTAGGTTATATATGCCGTTGCCATTAGGTACGGTGGTCGAAAATGTTGCGGTACCGCCTATTACTATATTGTCGCGGAAGGGGGTGGACTCTGTGATGCAGTTTTTCCAACCGTCGTTTTCGTAGCAGCGGAACTTGGCGAGGGTGAGGTCGTAGTACATCATACCGTTTTGGGGGCTGGATGGCTGTACGGTGCTGCTGTCTAGGAGGAGGGCTATGGCTGTGCTGTCTGATGTGGCGCCTTGGCCTATGGTGACTATGCCGGTGGTGGTGTCGATGTTGAAGACGGTACTGCCGGTGCCGTTGGCGATGTTGAGGGCGGTAGTGCCAGCGTAGTTTATCGAGATGGCTTCGCCAGCGACCCAGTCGGTGCCGTCCCAGATTAGGGCTTGCCCTGTCCTGGTACCGTTGGGGAGGATAGTGCCGGCGGTGTTGCCGCAGGTGTTGTTTATATATACCCAGGAGCCGGTGGCGGTGAGGTTTTCGAGTAGGAATAA
>Ga0099364_10013038_pt1 | contig 11175 bp, 9 predicted proteins | sample TergutTh196P3_FD_73070 | JGI IMG/M metagenome (GOLD analysis project Ga0099364, IMG submission 73070) | Microcerotermes parvus P3 segment gut microbial communities from Pointe-Noire, Republic of the Congo - Th196 P3 | ecosystem: Host-associated > Arthropoda: Insects > Digestive system > Gut ... | reverse complement strand
AGAGGTTTGAGCCTGCACCGAGTATTCGGACGGGTATTTTTTCCTTTCGGCATGCTTGGAGCAGGCTGGTTAATTCGTTTTCATTTTCCGGTTCGGCGAAAAATTCGGCGGTACCGCCGAGGTGTAATCGGGTGTACACAGAAAGAGGAACCGATTGCCGGACAAAACTTGGAAACAAGTCGGACAACGACATTGAGGGGGACGCGTTTGAACACACAACGTTACGTTTTATTGTACCGAGTCTTGGTGCGATAGCAAGGTAATCGCCGACATCGGGTTGTGCGGTTGATACTTGGCGGTACAGCGAAATCTATGCTATAATTCGCAGTATGACCCGCTCAGATAGTTTTCGTACACGCATACAAGATACTACGTTGCCGTTCCTTTACGGAGCAGAAGTCGTTACCAACCGAGGTATCCCTCTTTCCGGCGAAACATCGCCGCCGTTCGACCTAGCGCAAGCACTGCTCTCCGATTCCCGAATCACTTGGATTTCCATTACGGACAATCCGGGCGGCGGGCCAATGCTCCCGCCCGACTGGCTTACCGGACAACTCGCCGAATACGTACACCGCATCGTCGTACACTTAACCTGCAAAGACCGAAACCGAATCGGACTCGAAAGCACCGCATGGAAATACGCCGCCGAAGGTTTGGAGAATATCCTTGCACTAACCGGCGATTTGCCGACCGGCGGATACCCCAAACGCAGTTCGGGTGTATTCGATATTGATTCCGTTGCGCTTATTGACATGTTGACGAAGATGGATTCGGGACTCGAAGTCCCGAACCGCCGGGGGAAGACGGAAACGTTGAATCCAACGAAGTTTTTTACCGGCTGTGCGGTCAGTCCATTCAAAAAATATGAGAATGAGGTTATTCCGCAATATATCAAGATGCTCCGCAAAATCAAAGCCGGAGCCCAATGGGTGCTGCCGCAACTCGGGTACGATATGCGAAAGTTCAATGAAATACGGTTGTTTCTCAAACATCATGGTTTGGAAACGCCGGTTATTGGGAATGTGTACGTCTTAAACAAGACGGTTGCCAAATTGTTTCACTCCGGCAAACTCGCCGGATGCGTTGTGAACGAAGCGTTGTTGGCCGACATCGAAAACTACGCTTCGGGTGAAGACCGAGGAAAAAAATACTTTCAGGAATTGGCGGCGAAGCAACTCGCCGTATTTCGCGGGCTCGGTTTCCGAGCGGGGTATCTCGGCGGCTTGGACAAGCCGGAACATTTTTTTGACATCTTTGAATTGTCCGAAACATTTTCAACGGACGATTGGAAACTATTCTACAAGGAAATACAGTACGCCCAGCCAGACGAATTTTATTGCTTCGACGAAGAACAGTTTAACGTCATACCGACGCGTAAAACGAAAAACGTCAATCTGTTTTACCGTTTTTCGCGGTTAGTGCACGCCGTCGGCTTTCACAAAAACCACGGATTGTATAACCTCATAGCGAAAATATACCGCCTGTTGGAGAAGGACGCAACCGAAAAATACCCGAATCCGGACAAGCAGCGAGCATTGTACAAAATTCTGCATTTCGTTGAAGATAACGCCAAGCACATGATTTACGGTTGTCAAGATTGCGGTGATTGTGCTTTGCCAAACATTGCGTATCTTTGTCCAATGGGAAGTTGTTCCAAGGGAATGCGTAACGGCCCTTGCGGCGGTTCGGCGCAGGGACGATGCGAAGCGGATGATAAAAATTGTATATGGACGATTGCATACGATCGGCTTCGATACTTCGCCGAATGGGAGAAGATTGCGGATGAACCAGTGTACGTTCACGATGCTTCACTTTGGGGAACCTCGGCGTGGTCGAATCTGTATTGTGATCGCTCGGGCTGAGAGCCGCCGACTGTATCGGCGCTCTTGACACCCCAAAACAGACGCAGTACAATACAGCCGTTACTCAAAAATAGATTACATCCAGGAGATAATAAATGCAAGTTGGGATTTTGATGGGCAGCGACAGCGATTGGAGCAAAATCAATGCCGTTGCCAAAGCGTTAGACGAGTTCGGCATCCAATACGAAGTCAACGTAATGAGCGCTCACCGCACGCCAGCCAAAGTGATGGAGTATGCCGGCTCAGCCGTCGAAAGGGGACTCTCCGTCATAATATGCGCTGCCGGCGGAGCAGCCCACCTTGCTGGAGTCGTCGCAGCCCACACAACATTACCCGTCATCGGAATTCCCGTACCAACCGAACTCGCAGGAGGACTCGACTCGTTGCTCTCGACCGTCCAAATGCCCGGAGACATCGCCGTGGCAACAGTCGGAGCCAATTCGGGCGGTGCTCGCAATGCCGGTATCCTTGCTGTACAAATCTTGGCTCTGTCCGATCCCCTTTTGCGAAAAAAATTGGAGTCATTTCGGGCTGGCCTCGCAACGAAAATTGCAGAAAAAAATGACACCCTCAATGAAAAAATCAAAAAGGGCGGTTGAGGTCGCTCACTTAACCCAAACAAGGAACCATGAACCGACTCGACACCCTTTGGGCCCCCTGGCGATTGGCCTACGTCACCGAAAGCGAAAACGCAACGCCGGCGAACCCGCACGCCGCCGTCGGAGAAGCCGCCGATCCCGAATGTTTTATCTGTCAGGCCCTCTTCGATGAAGAAAATGATCGAACACGGCTTGTCATTCGCCGAACCGCCTTAACGATTTCCCTCTTAAACCGATTCCCTTATAACAATGGACACATTCTCGTTGCGCCGCGTTGTCATTGCGGTAAGTTGCCGGAGTTGACCGAAGCAGAAAAATCAGAATTGATGCGGGAAATCGAACAATGGACGGAATCGTTAACACAAATCATGTCGCCGGATGGTTTTAACATTGGGCTTAATATGGGAAGTGCCGCCGGGGCGGGATTGCCCGGACATCTGCATTGGCACATTGTACCACGATGGAACAGCGACACCAATTTTATGCCGACAATCGCAGCCGCCAAAGTGATCCCCCAATCGCTCGAATGTCTTTGGGAAATGCTAACCCGTTAAAAATCGAAAGGGCGATAATCGAAAAGTTTCTAAAAAATCTCACGGTGCATATTTTACGGCACACTTCGCCGTTTCCCAAAAGGCGACGGAGCAAACCGGCAAACCAAGATGTTGAGCGTGTTCATAAATCAATTTCGCAAGATTCTCCGCCGTGGGAGGGGCAGGCAACGTGAACACCGGTTCGCCCAAGCCGCGAAGAACACCGGCCAGAGGATCCATCTCATGCAATATCGTGCGGTGGTCGAGTGTTGTTTCAATCCATTCTCCGATGAGTTTTTTTACGTCGGCAAAGTCAACGACCATACCTTGTGTATTCAACTGTCCATTGTGCAATTCAATTTTTACCGTACCGTTGTGCCCGTGCAACTGGGCGCACTTTCCGGTATGCTTTTGCAAGCGATGAGCGTAGCAAAACGTAAACTGTCGGGATAGGGTGAACATACCGACTCCATTATAGCGGGCAGAAAACATTTTTACACACCCCTTTGGGTTCGTCTTCCCCGTCTTGGAAGAAGCCGAGCAGAATGTTATCATGTCCAGAGTGTCCCCAACGGAAAGTTTATCCGCTCTCGCCAAAGAACTCGGCTTTGAACTCGTCGGCACTATAAAAGTTACACCGCCAAACCTCAAGCCGGACAAACACTTCGAAGCATTCAAACGCTGGCTCCAAGACGGTATGCAAGCCGATATGACGCATTTCGTCCGTAATTTTCAGACACGAAAAAACCCCTCGGCTTTGCTCCCAGGCGCACAGTCGATGATCATGCTCGGCGTCTCATACAGCAAAGTGTTAAACAGCGAACCGCATCCCATCCAACAGTTAAATGGTATCGTTGAATATGCCCGAGGCACCGATTATCATCGCTGGATACGCACCCGGCTTGCCATTTTGACGCAAAAGCATCGGGAACTCTTACCCGCCGAACAATGCCGGGGGATGGTCGATACCGCTCCGTTGTTTGAAAAACACTATGCCGCCGAAGCTGGGTTGGGAACTATCGGAAAAAATACATTGCTCATCAATCCCTCACTCGGTTCCAAGTTTTTCCTGGCTGCCTTTCTTTCGACTCTTGAGGCAGAGTGCTGTGCGCCGCAAAGCGGTATCGACGTTTGCGGCGATTGTCGGCAATGTCTCGATGCGTGTCCAACCGGAGCGTTAATCAAACCGTTCGTATTGGATAGCCGACGATGTTTGAGTTATTGGACGTTAGTCCATCGCGGAACGATGCCGAAGGAAATTGCTGAAAGGCGGGGCGATCGGTTCCTCGGTTGCGATACGTGTCAAAGTGTTTGTCCGCACAATCAATTGGTTCCATCAATACCGCAGGGGGCGGTTGCCCCTTGGCTGCTCGATGCGGAGACGCTTCGTTCTTATTTGACCGGCACAGCGCTCGAAGGCCGACGAGAGCCGCCGGTTATGGTATAATACCTCTCAATGACCGACTCATTATTCTCCACTCCGCAAGACATCTTCCACACTTTGCTCAACGCCCAGAGCGAAGCCGATGTGCGCCAAGCAATCCTCGCCGAAATGCCGCCCGCTCCGCTCGAACACCTCGGCATCGACTATCAGCACGAAAATCTGCTCATCGAATTCAAACACGACGAAAATATGAGCGATCCCGACGGCAAACGTGCCGAAGTATTAGCACAAGCCTGCTATTATTGCTATCTTCTGCGTATCAACGAAGAACACGTTCCGCCCTACATTGCTCTCGTGGACAAAACGACCGTCATCGTTTATCAGCGGCAGCATCTCGAACACATCTACAAAAAGAACGCCGAACTCTTTAAGAAAGGTACGCCGTCGAGTCCCGACGCTGCCGTTGTGGAACTGTGCAAAGAGGTCGAAGTCTATTACTATCAAGTGATGGACACGCCGAAAAATTGCGAAAAAGCGATTCGGCAATTACAGAGCGTTGCTGCCCGGCAAGTGTTCGACTTTTCTAATCGGGAAGAGGTCGACCGATACAACGCCATCGAAGCGTTCACGGCTTGGTGCAACCGATTTGATATTTACATGCAAGAGGTTTCTACGGAACACAAGCCGCATGTGTTTCGTATCGATGTGGGCAAGGGCGGCGAAGTTTTTATCATCCAAAAGGCAATCACAGACGAAAACGATGACATCATTTGTGTGAAGTTCGACATTGAGCATGAAATCAGTCTCATCGAAAATTGCAAGCGGTCGCTCTACACGGACTTTTGGGACAAGTATTGGAAACGTGTTACAGACAAGAGTGAAGAGAAGGCGATTTTTGAGAAGATTTACGACTTGATGGACACGTCTGCCCGCCGCCGCAAGGGACAGTTTTACACGATAACTCCTTTGGCGCAGCGGGGTTGGGAGTACATTGAAAAGGTGCTCGGCAAGGATTTTTACAAAGACGGTACGTGGCGGATTTGGGAAAACAGTGCGGGACAGGGGGGGCTGGTCTTGAAAGTCATACCCGATGACGCATTGCAATACACTTATCTTTCGACCATCGACAATGCGGAAGTGGCGTATTTGAAGATTCACATTACCGATGCGAAAAAGATATTTCGATTCGATTTTATCAATCAACAGACGCATGAACTTCCGCCGGAGTTGCAGCGGGATATGAAAGACCCGAAGATAAAATGGCTGTTCTTTATCAATCCGCCGTATGGGGAAGGAAGCAGCGGAAAAGAAACCGATGATATTGCTTGGCACAAAGCGGGTGTAACCAAAACACTGATCCGCGAAAGAATGAAAGGAGATGGATTCTTAAAGGAAAGTAAGGAGAAGTACGTACAATTCCTGTTTCGTATTCAAGATGAATTCAAGGGGAAATTTGTGTTAGGCTGTTACACGACCATCAAGGCGTTTGTGTCGAAGGAATTCAAAAGACTGAGGAAACTGTGGCGACCGGTTTTCAAGTGCGGATTCATTTGTTGCGCTGGTAAATGGCATCAGTCCGCTGCAAATGGGCAGTTTCCTGTTGCGTTTTCGATGTTTGATTCCCGTGAAAAGGGCAAGTGGGGAAAAATGACTTACGACATTTTGGAATACCATAAAAAACATGGACATGGAGTCTTCAAAGGACAAAAGATTTTTGAACCGGAAGATACGGAACGAAGTTTTCGAGACTATTTCTTTCCTCATGAAAAATTGCCGAAAGACGAACAGACGGTTGTACAATCGCATGGTTTATCGTCATTTATCGGTCAATCGAAAATGACGAATAAGCGACCGGCGGGAACGTGGGCATCGGCAGGTATGATTTCGAGTTACATGCGGACACAGGATAAAGCCAGAGGTATGGTGAGCGGCAATGTTATTGACAATCTTGTTCCGATATTCATCAACAAAAGAAATTACAAGAAGGCATTATGCGGGATTGCTCTCTATTGGAGTGTAACGCATACTTGGATCAATCATGAAGACTGTTTTCATGCACCATCTCGTCCGTTGAAACCTCGTGAGAAGGCAGATGCAATTCTCTATGCTTTGATAAGTGAGCGTAATCGTTGTACCACAGCGGAGTTGCCTTATACGGTTATCAACACGAAAGACGGCAAGGTCGTCAATGGCGGCGTTGTGAAGGCGATGCTCAATCCTTTTGACGAAACGCTCTTTGATTGGAAACATTTATCGCCCATCGGTAAAAAGGCATTGGAAGAGTACCGTAGGTATTGCTATGACATAGTAGATTGGCAACGTTACGAGACGGCGGCGGGTCGCGGCATTTGGGGAGGACATTTTCTCTATGAAAGAACGAAAGACGGTTGGGACATAAAGGACAAGAAGCCGGGCGACGGCTTTCCGTTGCCGAAAGAGTTCAGAGATGCGAGAGAGGCGTTGAGAATTGAAGTCGAAAAGACGGCGTTGGAGTTGTGCTTTTGATGATATATTTTCAACGCGGAACACACGGAATTTCGCGGAATACGCTGAATTTTCTTTCCGCGTTGTTCCGTGATATTCAGCGTGTTCCGCGTTAAAAAACTAACAGGAGAAAAACCATGGGAAAAACTTTTTCGGCAACCTTTTGACGGCTTAAAACGCCTATTGTACAATGCGGAAAACAAATTTGCAAAAGGTTAGTTAGAAATGAAAGGCATTGCAAAAACGAAAAAGAAGGTTTAGACTTTTGTGCTACTGTTACTGGGTTGTTAAAGTCATGTAGGAATCGGTAATGCAATTATCGCTTTTTGTTGTTATGTCGCGGATAAATGATAGATAATCATTGACCGCCTTATCGTTCAAAGTATAGTATGTCCACTTTCCCACTTTGCGTCCGCTGTCCAAACCGCAACCGCAAAGGATTTTCATGTGGTGCGACAATGTCGGCTGGGTAAATTTGAATTTCTCCAAAATCTTACACGCACAAAGTTCTCCGCAGGAAAGCATTGCAATAATCATTAGCCTGCTTGTATCGGATAATGCTTTTGATATAGCCACATTTTTATTGTACTTTTTTTCATAAATCGCATAGGCAAATATCTATTTATCTATCGAGGCAGCGGTAATTCTAGCCAATCTTCCTTTCCGGTCAAGAGGGGGCAGTGATACCCCTTAAAATTTGAAAATTGCCGGAATTTTCCGTCATTGCGCTGCGTTCCATTCCGGCTTTTGTTGTTCGGAACACTAAAAACTCCAACTAATTTTTACGCACCCTCAACAAACTGACTAATTCCTCTCGAACTTGATTTTTTCTCTCCCTGAGGTATATTGGCATCATTGCCCGCAACACTTTATGGAGGCAGCCTATGTTTCGTTCTTTTCTTTTTCTCTCCTTTTTAGCCGGAGCCGTTTCCCTTCTTACCGCTGCTGAGATTACACTCGACGAGTCTCCCGTACGCCCCAGCGAATGGGGATACCGCCCCGACGACAATCAAACGGTCGCCGTGTCGCCGCCCAGTTTCGTCTGGCGACCTATGAGAAATATCGTCCGATGGGAACTCTCTATCCAAAATACCGCAAAACAGGAACCCTTTTATCGTATCGACAACGTAACGTTCAATACCCACACGCCGCCGAAAGTCTTTCCGCCGGGTAATTACTCTTGGCAATACCGAGGATTCGACAGAAACGGGACGCCGACGAATTGGAGTCAAAAGCGAACATTCGAGGTGCCCGACTCGGCTCGACCAATGCCGTTACCGGAGCGGGAGGAATTATTGAAACGTGTGCCAACACAGCATCCGCGCATTTTCGTGCGTCCCGAAGGAATGGAACGACTTCGGGAACTGGCAAAGAATGAATTGAATGCCGAATACCGGGCACTCGTCCGGCGTTGCGATAATCTTTTGCAAAATCCGCCTGACACGACTGAACCGCCGACGTACATTGCGGGAAGGTTCAATGTGGAAGAGCGCGATACTTGGTGGGGCAACCGCGTAAGAACGATCAACGTCCTCGAAAACGCGGCTCTTCTGGCGTTCGTCTGGAACCTCGACGGAAACGAAAAATATGCCGAACTCGCCAAAAAACTCTTGTTGGCGACCGCCGAATGGGATCCGAAAGGTGCGACCGGTTTCCGCTACAACGACGAAGCCGGAATGCCCTACAATTACCATTTTTCGCGGACATATACTTTTTTGAATGCCTATTTGACTGAAGAGGAAAAGCTGCGATGCCGGGAACTGATGACGATTCGCGGCAAGGAGATGTACGATTTCCTTCGTCCGCGATTGCTCTGGCAACCTTACGGTTCGCACGACAATCGTTCATGGCACTTTCTCGGCGAAGTCGGCTTGGCATTTTACGAAGAAATTCCAGAAGCCGCCGACTGGCTCTGGTTTGCAATGAACAAGTTTTATTCCAGTTATCCTGCGTGGAGTGACGACGACGGCGGTTGGCACGAAGGATTAGTCTATTGGAATTCGTACCAAATCCGATTCTGTTGGTGGGCTGATGCGATGAAAGCGGCGTTTGACATCAACGCCTTCGACAAGCCGTACTATTCCCAAGTCGGTTTTTATCCGCTCTATTTTACGCCGCCGGGCACCGTCGGCAACCAACTGGGCGATTTATGTCAGGAAGTCCGGTCGAGTTCTTGGCTGGAACTGGTCGATATCGTTGCGATGCAGTCGGGTAATCCCTATTGGCGTTGGTACGTCGATACCCATCAAAATTTCCGCCCGCCTGCAAACTATTACACGTTCATTCGGAAGTCGGCAACGTTGGGGCACAAGCCGATTGAAGCGAAAGCCCCGACCGATCTTCCAACCTCACGTTGGTTTCACGGAACAGGACAAGTCGCCTTGAACACAAATCTGCTCGACGGAACCGATAACGTGCAAGTTCTGTTCAAATCGGCACCCGCTCCGTTCGGTGCGCACTCGCACGGACATGACGCACAAAACTCTTTCATCTTTTCTGCCTGGAACGAAAACTTGTTGATAACTACCGGTCGCCGGGATTCTTACGGTACGCCCCATCATGCCGGTTGGATGTGGTCGACCCGAAGTATGAACAATATCACCGTCGATGGTATCAGTCAACTTCCGCGCAGTTTTGAGTCCATTGGAGAAATCGTCCAATTCGAGAACCATTCCGATTACGACATTGTCGTCGGCGATGCACATGAGGCTTACCGAGCAAGAGACAATGCGGATTACCCTGATGGAAAAGTTTTGGAGCAATACCGGCGAAGCGTTGTCTTTTTTAAGCCCGACCTTTTGATTGTATATGACCGGCTCAAAGCGGTTCGCCCTGCGACCTTCGAGTACTGGCTCCATGCGAAGAAGCCGGTTCAGCCGCTGGACGTTTGGTTCCCCGACGGAAAATCGGCAGCAAACGATAAACTGTTCGCAATGTGGATTGAAGAGACATTCAAGCAAACGCCTATCACTGACCCTGCTGCGGTCGAGTTGATCAAGCCGCTTACGGTGCTGCGGAACATCGGTATTCGTGTCGATAAAGTTGCTTGTCGGGTCGATGTGTTGCTCCCGGAAAAGTTGGAGATTACACAAACGAACCAATATGATCCTAATCCGATGCCGAGGATCACAATCCGTGAGTGGCACGTCACAGCAAAGACGACGGAAAAGAAACCTGATGCCGAATTTCTGCTAGTCGTTCGTCCCTGGAAGGTTGCCGAAACGGAGTCGGTTCCGCAGACGGAGGTTACGTGGAAAAGAGAAGGCAACGTACTGGTAGTCGAGTCGGGCGTCGACGGAAAGAGTCGTACCGTGCGCTTCGGCGGCGAAAAGGTTACGGTGGAGTAGTAATGTTGATGTTAGCCGCCCCGTCTGCGGGGCGTACTCCGTAAACGTTTTGGTACGTTCAGTTTATTTCGGTGCTAGTGTGCAAACGACCTGTCGATGGGCGGGCTTTGGCGGTGTCTCGATTTTACCGACGTCTTCCAGTAACTCTAACATGCGGTACAAAACCTTGGAACCTTCTTGGACATGAGCGTTTTCGCGTCCGCGAAATTTGACAACGATCTGTACCCGGTCTTTGTTTGTTAGAAATTCTCTGGCTTTGTTAACCTTTACCAAAAGGTCATGTTCGCCGGTTTTGGGATGCAGCCAAACTTCTTTCAGTTTTGACTGAGGAACATGTTTTCCTTGGCGTTTTTTCTGCTGGTACCGGTACTTCCCGTAATCCATAATGCGGCAGACGGGCGGTTTTGCGTCGGGGGACACTTCTACGAGATCGAGTCCTGCTTGTCTTGCTTTATCGAGAGCATCTACGGTACTCATGATGCCGAGCTGCTCGCCCTCTTCTGTAACTACTCTGACTTGAGGAACGCGAATTCTCTCGTTGACCCGTTGCCGATCTCTTTCTTTGTCTCTGTTGTCCCTCGGGGCGTGAGGACGTTTTGCCATAACGAATGGGGGTTAGGGTGCAATTTATACCTTCTCGGAAAAATCTGACAAGGCAACACCGTATTGTAACATTTTCGCAGTTCGATAGTAGTAGGGGGCTATCAGCAGAAACTCCAAGGGGTGCGTAAAAATAAATTGGGTGCGGCGCAGCGAGCGGGGGGCATTAGCCCCCCGATGGGTTGCGAAACGTGTGGGAGTCCAACGGGGGGCTAATGCCCCCCGCTCGCTGCACCCACTTTATTTTTACCCCCCCCCGTAGGCAGTCCGTTAACATGTTTCCCAGTCCCATCCGAGTTTTTTTGCGGTGGGCACTGGATCGATATAGCAGCGCTCCCGTAGTTCCTTTAATGTCCGCTCGCCCTG
>Ga0099364_10013037_pt1 | contig 11175 bp, 8 predicted proteins | sample TergutTh196P3_FD_73070 | JGI IMG/M metagenome (GOLD analysis project Ga0099364, IMG submission 73070) | Microcerotermes parvus P3 segment gut microbial communities from Pointe-Noire, Republic of the Congo - Th196 P3 | ecosystem: Host-associated > Arthropoda: Insects > Digestive system > Gut ... | reverse complement strand
ATCTTTTGTTTCCAGACCTTATGGCTCAGTTGAATCCCAAGCATCCGTTACTGCTTCTGGCGCAAAAGCTTCCTTGGGCGTTGTTTGAAAAGGAGTTCGCGCATTTTTATTCCCCGGTGGGCCGACCTGCCAAAGCGATACGTTTGATGGTGGGGCTTCTTTTGCTCAAGCAGATTGAAAATCTGAGCGATGAACGTGTGGTGCAGACTTGGGTGCAGAATCCTTATCACCAGGCATTTTGCGGTATGGAACATTTCCAATGGGACTTGCCTTGTGACCCCACGGACTTGGTGTATTTTCGCAAACGCATTGGCGAGGCCGGGGTGGAAAAGATTTTCCAGGCTTCGGTTGCGCTTCATGGGGAAGCAAGTCTTGAACGGGAAGTGGTCATCGACACTACCGTGCAGGAGAAGAATATCACCTTTCCCACCGACACCAAGTTGCGCGTGAAAGTGATGAATCGCTGCTGGAAACTGGCCGATGAGGAAAAAATCACCTTGCGCCGCAGTTACCGGCGAGAGTTGAAGAAAACCTTACGCCTCATTCGTTTCAGCAAAAAGCGGGATGACAAAAAGAAACTGCCGTCAGCCGTCAGACGAATAAAAACAATAGCCAATGCTTTGCTGCGTGATGTTATGCGTAAGCTCTCTGAGAGCAGCTTGGCCGCCCGGCATGAAGAGCTTGAGAATTACCGCCGGGCTGTGAACCAGGGACGCCATGACAAAAACAAAATTTACAGCCTTCACGAACCAGGCGTTCTCTGCATCAGCAAAGGCAAAGAACACAAGAAATACGAATTTGGAGCCAAGGCCGCCATTGCCATGACCAAGACCCGCTGCATCATTGTCGGAGCGAAAAATTTCTCCCACAATGCCTATGACGGTGATACGCTAAAGGATGTTTTGTCTCAAGTGCAGGCCATTCGGGGCCTCGCCCCTGAAACCTCTTTCTGTGATCGAGGATTTCGAGGGAGAAAGTATGTTGACGGAACAGCCATTGTGTTGCCGGAGGCCCCTACTCATAACTCTTCGGAATACGCCAAACGCAAAGCCCGGAAAAACTTCGGACGCCGCAGCGCCATCGAACCCGTCATAGGACACCTGAAGCATGGGTTCCGCTTGGCCAGAAACTATCTCAAAGGAACAATCGGTGATGCCATCAACCTAATACTCGCCGCTGCCGCCTTCAATTTAAAGAAATGGCTGAACGCTATAGCTCAAGGAATATTTTTTGCGCTCTTCTTTATGACTGGACTCACACGCCAAAAAAATTGCGTAACCCTACCATGAGGCCAATTAAGCAAATTTTTTTCATTTTTCAGGGTCGACTATCTAGTGAACTTATAATCAATAATATAATTATTCCTATGATAAATGCTGCACATAATAAAAAATTTTTGATTTATGTTTTAACAAATAATTTCGAAGATATTTATGTTGTCAAAAATAGGCAAGGCAATATTCAAAATACTCATCCTGAAATATTGCGTGCTGTTCATGATGGTAAGGTGATATTGCGTTACCATAGTAAAATGACAGATTATACCTTTTCTCAAGAATTGAGAGCACAAGGTATCAAAAACTTAATTTACATTGGCTTCGCTTCAAATATGTGTATTCCATTCCGTCCAAGTGGAATGTTTAATATGAGGAAACACGGATTTCAGCCTTTTTATGTGCCGAAAGCATCTTCTTCTGTGGAGTTTGGTGATTCTTGGTATACCTATGCCCAACATGAAGCCATGACAGTAATGTTCGGTTTAAACCATATACCATCTCTTGATGCAGATGAATTATTATCAGCTTTAGAATATAGATGAATCAATGAATAAATGTAGTTTTTACTGTATACATATATGAAAAATAATCTATCTAGCAAAAGCCTATCCTGAAGACCGTGATGGCATTATTTATAATATTTATATGAATTCGTAATGCAATATAATAGATTTCAGGGGATACTCCAATAGTATAAATACCCCCTGTAAAAAGGAAAAAGTAAATGGCATTAAATAATTTCTCCGGTAAACGCGTGCTGATTGTCGGCGGCGCTGGTTTTGTGGGCAGCAACCTGGGCTTAAAAATTCTTGAGCAGGAGCCTGAGGAACTGCTCATTGTGGATAATCTGCTTTCGTCTGACGCTGCCAACGTGCCGGAACATTCCGCAGTACGCTTCATTCACGGTTCAATAACGGCCCCTAAGATTATGCTCGGTCTTGTGGATAACCTGGATTATGTCTTCCACCTGGCCTGCTACCACGGCAACCAATCTTCCATCGCGGACCCGCTGGCGGATCATGCCAATAATGCCTACCCCAACCTTGTCCTTTTCAACCATCTGTCCAGGTTTAAGCGCCTGAAAAAGGTGGTCTATGCCGCGGCCGGCTGCGCCGTGGCCATAAAGACCTACGACTGCGCTGAGGCCACAACGGAAGAGGCGCCGGTCAGCCTGTTCCATGATAGCCCGTATTCCGTGTCCAAGCTTATCGGCGAGTTATACGGCAACTATTTCTTTCTGCGCGATGGCCTGCCCTTGGTTAAGGCGCGCTTCCAAAATGTTTACGGCCCCAGGGAAATTCTCGGGGCCGGGCGCTGGCGGGGCACGCGGCATACGGTCTGGCGCAACGTGGTGCCCACCTTTATCTGGAAATCCCTCAACCAAGAGGCCCTGCCCCTGGATAACGGCGGCAATGCCAGCCGTGATTTCATCTTTGTGGAAGATATGGCCCGCGGTCTTATGGCCTGCGCTCTGCACGGCGAGCCCGGTGAAGTGTATAACCTCGCCTCCGGCGTTGAAACCAATATTCATGAATTGGCGGAAACCATCAACACGTTGACCGGTAACCCCGCCCCTATGGAACTTCGTCCCGCCCGGGACTGGGACCGTTCAGGCAAACGCTTCGGCAGCCCGGAGAAGGCCCGAGAAAAAATCGGTTTTTCCGCACAGGTGCCCCTGCGGGAGGGTCTGGAAAAAACCATTGCCTGGACCAAAACACATAAGGCGCTCATACAGAGGTGCATCCAACAGCACGCGCCGTTTTTTGCTGCTGAATTATAAGGCTGCCGATATGTGTGGGATAGCCGGAATTATCAGAGCCAGCGAGCATCCAGACGATGCCCGTACGGTTAATGAAATGAGCCGACGTTTGGTCCATCGCGGTCCTGACGATGAGGGATTTTACAGTTTCGAGGGGGTGTCCCTCGCCCACCGTCGGCTGGCCATTATTGATCCTAAGGGCGGCAAACAGCCCATGAGCAGTGCGGACGGCACTATTTGTATCGTTTTCAATGGCGCCATTTATAACTACCTGGAACTGCGCCAGGAACTGATCGCCCTTGGGCATTCGTTCGAATCTCACAGCGATACTGAGGTAATTATCCATCTATATCAGCAATATGGCGAGGAATGTCTAGGCAGGATGAATGGGATGTTTGCCTTTGCCATTTTGGATCAGAGGCGCAAACGCGTTTTTGCCGCCCGGGACCGTTTCGGGCTAAAACCTTTCTATTTCTATCGGGGGGCAGACGCATTCTATTTTGCTTCCGAACCCAAGGCCTTCTTTGACGCCGGTGTGCTCCAGGCCGAGCCCGACCCGGAAGGGTTGCGGGAATACCTGACATTTCAGTTTACGCTTGGCGCCCGAACCATGTTCAGGCATATCAGCAAGCTTGAACCCGGACACTACTTGACCATCGAACTCGACCAGGCTCTTACTATGCGGAAAACCTGCTGGTGGGACCTGAAGTTTCATGATGACGTCCACCACACCGAAGATTACTTTGTCGATAAGCTCCTGGCCCTAGTCAGCGACTCGGTCAAGATGCGGATGCGGGCCGATGTGCCGGTCGGAAGTTATCTTTCCGGCGGTCTGGATTCCTCGGCTGTTGTCGTTATTGCCGCCGGTTCAATGCCGGGCGCGACATTCCACACCTTTACCGGGAAATTCGCGGAAGGGTCTGAATTTGACGAGTCGGGCTACGCCCGCCTTGTTGCGGATCAGGCCGGGACCGTGCATCATGAATTGACCGTGCGCGCTGAAGATTTTATCAATACCATTGAAAGCATTATCCTGGCCATGGATGAACCGTGTGCCGGCCCCGGCGTGTTTCCGCAATACTGTGTTTCGCGCCTGGCCCGCAGCTATGTCAAGGTTGTTCTCGGCGGGCAGGGAGGCGATGAGGTCTTTATAGGTTATGCGCGCTACCTGGTGGCTTATCTGGAAGAAGTCTTGCGCGGCGGGATTTTTGAAACCAACGACCAAAGCCGCCATGCCGTCAGCCTGGAGTCAATCGTGCCCAACCTGCCTCTACTGCAGCAATATGTCCCGATGCTGCGCCAATTCTGGAGCAAGGGCCTGTTTGAAGACATTGCCTGCCGTTATTTCAAACTAGTTGACCGCAGCGAGGGCCTTTCCGGAGCTTTATCGCCGGAAGCCGCCGGCACTGGAGCGGCGGACTGCTTCGAGACCTTCCGCGCTATCTTTTCACGGCCGGAGCGCACCTCGTATATCAACAGAATGTGTTATTTTGACATTAAAAGTTCGCTGCCCGCCTTGCTCCAGGTTGACGACCGTACCGGCATGGCCTTTGGCTTGGAAAGCCGCCTGCCTCTTCTGGATTACCGGATTGCGGAACTTTTCGCTTCCATTCCTCCAGGCTTAAAGTTCAAGGGCGGCCAGTCCAAGGCCCTGTTCCGCAAGGCCATCCGAAACCTGTTACCGGCAACAGTGTTGAACAGAAAAGACAAGATGGGCTTTCCAGTGCCCTTGAGCCTATGGTATCAGGGAGAGCTCAAGGATTATGTGCATGACACTCTGCTGTCACAAAAAGCGCTTTCGCGCGGCCTGTACAACGAGCGCAAGGTCCGCGAGCTTTTGGGCAAGGAACAGGGCTTCAGCCGAGTGCTGTGGGGGCTTTTATGCTTGGAGTTGTGGCACAGAATCTTTGTGGATAGGCCTTATTAGGGATATTATCATTATGTGTGGGATTTTCGGCTGGGTTGTTTCTCAGCGCTCAGCACAGCCCAATATGCATCTTGTCGCGTCTTCCCTGTTTGACGCGCTCAAGGATCGCGGTCCAGACGATCAGGGTTATGTAGTGTTCAGCCGGAGCGGAGAATTTATTGCCACAGAAAAAGAACCAAGCAAAGGGGAAGGATGTGCTGCCGGGCTGCTACTTGGGCACACCCGCTTGGCCGTGATTGATCTGTCTGAAGCCGGCCACCAGCCGATCCGTACTGAGGACGCCCGGTATACGCTGATCTTCAATGGAGAAATTTTAAATTATATTGAGCTAAAACAAGAACTTGTCGGGCTTGGCGCACACTTTCGCGGTACGTCTGACTCCGAGGTGCTTTTATACGCCCTTGCCCACTGGGGGCCTGCCTGTATTACTCGCTTTACAGGGATGTTTGCCTTTGCCTTTTATGATTCTAAGGAAAAAAACCTGCTTTGCGCCAGAGATTTCTTCGGTATCAAACCTTTTTATTGGACGCAACCGGAAGACGGGGGCTTCGCCTTTGCCTCCGAGTTGCCGGCATTGTTGCGTGTTCCTGGCGTTCGGCGCAAACTTGACTGGGCACAGGCATATCACTATTTGGTTAACTCCAGAGTTGATGTGGGGGATGAATGCCTGCTGAAGAATATTTTTCAGTTGAAACCCGCCCATTTCATGATAGTTAGCACGGAATCAGGGCAAATAATTAGAGAAGATCGGTATTGGCAGGTGCCGCTTCCCCAGCCGATAAAAATTTCTTTTGACGAAGCGGCGGAAGAAACCCGGCGGCTGTTCCTTGAGTCAGTGCGTTTGCATCTGCGATCTGATGTCCCCTTGGGCGTCGCCCTTTCGGGAGGGGTTGACTCTTCGTCCGTGGCTTGCGCAGTGCGTCATCTTGAACCGGACATGCCTCTGCATACTTTCACCTATGCGGCGGTGGACAGCGCGGACATTTCAGAAGAACGCTGGGCGGATCAAGTGATTGAACACACAGGGGCCATTGCCCACAAGGTCGTTGTTTCACAGGACGATCTGCGGCGCGACCTTGACCGGTTGATCATGCGGCAGGGAGAGCCTTTTAATTCCACCTCCATCTATGCCCAGTACCGGGTTTTTCAATTGGTTCGGGAAAACGGCGTGGTTGTCACTTTGGACGGCCAAGGGGCGGACGAAATGCTGGCCGGTTATTTCGGGTATCCTCATTACCGGCTGCAAACCTTGCTGGGAAAAAGGGAATTTTGGCAAGCCTTGCGCTTCATCCATACTTGCGGCCAGTGGCCCGGCCGAGGCAGAAAGGACTTGCTCAAACGCTTTATTGCGCCTTTCGTGCCCGGCCCTCTGAAATTTCTGGCGCATCGTCTTGTGAAAAAGCCGCTTGATCCGGCCTGGCTGAACCTGGACGCGCTGCGCGATAAGGGCGTTTTGCACTTTGTTTCATGGGATCCGGGCATATACAGTTCGCCGGATAAAGTCCGCGAAATCCTCGCTCAGCAGCTCACCTGGGCCGGACTGCCCAACCTGTTGCGCCACGGCGATCGCAACGCCATGACTTTCTCCGTGGAAAGCCGCGTGCCTTTCTGCGCTAAAGATCTAGCGGAGTTTTTTCTCTCTCTGCCGGAAGAGTATCTCATCAATGATGAGGGCTGGACAAAGGCGGTCTTTCGCCAGGCCATGCGCGGCCTTGTGCCCGTTGCCTTGCTTGAGCGCCGAGACAAAATAGGCTTTGCCATGCCGGAAAAATTGTGGTTTTTTTCCATGCGGGATTGGGTGCGGGAAAGCCTTGACGAGGCCCGTTCATCCTTGCTGTTTAACCATAAAGCCTTACTCGCAGAATGGCAAGCTATACTTGACGGTACACAGGCTTTTGACTGGCGGGGTTGGCGATGGATCAACTATTTGCGATGGAAACGAATACATGATATTGAAGAATAGCCGGTTGTTCAAGGGTATAATCGTTTTGATAACATGTTTTTGGAGGAATTGATGGCCGATCATAGCGTAATCAGAATTGTCTACATGGGAGATTCGATCACAGAGGGGCAGTATGTCGATGCGTCTTTTCGATGGACAGAGCTTGTTACGGCCAACATTCGTATACACTTTGAGCCAGAAGAAAACGAGCGCTTATTTTTCTTCAACAAAGGTATTTCCGGGGAAACAACACGGCAGGGCTTGGAGCGTTATCCGCGAGATGTGCAGTCCTTCGCCCCCCGTTTTATGACGTTACAGTTCGGACTCAATGATTGCAATTGCTGGGATACCGATAAAGGGCATCCCCGGGTATCTGAAGCGGCATATCGGGCGAATCTTTTGGAAATGATTGACCGAAGCCGGCTTTTCGGTGTTGAAACGCTTCTGTTGTTGACTAGCCACCCAACGTTGCGCCATACAAAACTTATTTCTGGAGAGACATTGGATCAGAGACGTATCAAATATAATAAAATTGTGCGATCTGTGGCCGAAGAATCTAGTACCCTGCTTTGTGATATTGAAAAACACTTTGACGGACTGACAAAGCCAGAACTATCCGAACTACTTCTGCCGGAGCCTGACGTGCTGCACCTGAGTTTGAAAGGACACATAAAATATGCAGACGCTATTTTTGAGAGCTTACTTGTTGAAATTAAAAAAATAATGAGAGGGAATAAATGACCAAGAGTACAACTGACCTGTATTGGAATGACCGAGCAATCACTGAACAGAAGAAAGAAAGCGTCAATATAGCTGACCACGTGCAACGTGATCTTGAAATTGACGCACTGTTGAAGAATATTCATACTGAAGACAACCTTCTTGAAGTTGGATGCGGCAATGGATTTCTTACAAATATTCTTAGAGAACATGTGACATTTGTTGACGCCTTTGATTATGCGGAAAATATGGTTGCTCAGGCCCGCGCCTTATACGGAGAGAGGAATAACCGCTTTTTTCATGATAATGTTCTCAATCCTTCACATTGGTCGCAAGGATATGACACAATTGTCTGCGTTAGGGTGTTGATAAACTTACGCAATCTTGAAGAGCAAGCGCAAGCGGTACGAAATATGTATGGCGCCTTAAAGCCGCATGGCCGACTTTTGCTTTTTGAAGGGTACATAAATGGTTTTGAGGCTCTGAACGAATTGCGGTTGAGTTGTGGTATTGAAAAGCTAATTCCGGCAAAAATTAATTGTTATTCTCCAGTAGAAGAATTATGTCGAGTTTTTGAGGACATGTTCACAGTACAAGAAGTGTTCCACACGGGTTGCTTTGACTTCCTCACGCGCCTAGTCTACCCTGCTTTGGCGGGCAGTGAAAAAGCATTGGGCCCCGGTGAATTTCATAATAAAATTCATATAATTGCAAAAAAATATAATCCAGTGCAATTCGCTCCTCTCGCCAGAGTCCGTGGCTTCCTGCTGACCAAAAGAGCATAGCGAGAAATGTGGAAAATTCTTAAACATCCACCAATAAAAAGTTTCAATCAATGAGATATAATATCCTTATATTGTATCACAGAGCATCGAATTTCACCAACACAGTGATGGACTACCTCAACAGTTTTCGTCGCTACTCAAAATTCAACATTTACTATACGTCGGCCAGCCCTGATCGAATTCCGAGTATACCATTCGCGCATTTTGATGGCATTATTATTTCTTACGCTTTGGCCACACAGTTGGAGATTTACAATATAGAAACTCCGCTGGGGAAGGCGCTAGCCGAGTATTCCGGTATAAAATCAATTATCTTACAGGATGAATATGATCATCTGCAAACCGCCCCCCAAGGCTTTGCCCGAATCGGTATAGACCTGGTCGTGACCAATATGTACCCCGGCTATGAAAGAGAAATGTATCCAACAGATTTACTTCCTTCCGTGCGTTTTGTTCATGCGTTGACCGGATATGTCCCGGACAATCTTGTGGGTGTACCCGTACGGCCATTACGGGAGCGGAAATGGGTTTTGGGGTACCGCGGGCGCCCATTGCACTATAAATACGGCAGAACAGGCCAGGAAAAACTCAACATCGGTACAGAGATGCGTAAAATTTGCGAAGAACGCGGCATTCCGGTCAATATCGCTTGGACGGAAGAAGAGCGTATTTACGGGCCGGACTGGCCCGACTTTATTCAAAACTGCCGGGCCACCCTAGGTAGTGAAAGCGCTAGTGAGGTGTTTGACTTTACCGGCACGCTTCGGGCAGATATTGACGCCTATCTGGAAAAACACCCGGCAGCTGATTACGAAGAAGTGCATGAGTTATTTCTTAAAGATATTGATGGCAAAATCCCTATGCGGACGGCATCCCCCAGAATTTTTGAGGCAATCTGCTTACATACGGGGCTGGTGCTTTTTGAGGGCGCTTATTCCCAAGTTGTGACCCCTTGGGAACACTATATTCCGTTGAAGAAAGATTTCAGCAATGTCGATGAGGTGTTTGCTCATGTCCAGGATGATGACTTTCTAACGCAAATGACTACCCGAGCTTATGCGGACATTGTTGAATCGGGTAAGTACTCGTACAAAGCCTTTATTGAGCGCCTAGATCAAGAGATAGAAGCCTTAATCGGAGGCGCGGCCGTGCGTTCGGAATTTTCCTGCTTTGCCGTTGAGGCCAATAGTTTTAATGCCGTGATCTCGCCCTTTCCAACTGTAGCACGCCAGGCTGGAATAAAGGTAAAAGTGGGCACTTCTGTACAAAGCTTTCTCTACCCTCCAATTCAGGTTGGCAAAATCCGTCTTGCATTTTATGCCCTTTATACTCGTATCGGCAATAATCCCATGGGCAAAACAATACTGTCTATGCTTAAACGTGTCCCAGGTCTCAAAAATATTTGGCATGCGTTTTATAGAATTGATTGATGAGGTTATACATGCCTGCACTGAAATCTGCGTTAATAGCATTTATAAATGTTATTAAGGAAATTGTAATTGCATTCTGCATTTTTGCGAGGAATAGACCATGGATGTGGAATCAGTTTTTGATGATGAGCCGGCTTCCTTTCCTCGGCGCTATATTAAGGAAAGTTTACACAAGAATTCGACCTTATGTTCTTGCGGACCAGGAGACACAGAAGGCCCAGAACCAGGATATAGCTCCGGGCTGGCTATGTCCGGAATGCGGAAGCATTTTAGCTGGAGCCACCGAGGAAAGGTATTGCCCTGCCTGCCGCTGGCGACAAGGTACTGTTGAACGAATTAATGTGTTTTTGTCTGCCGCTGATAAACTAGATACCGAAGGTTATCACGTTAATTACGCTGAAATTGCGTGTGACGACCTTGATAAGTCAATTGTTCCTGAAAGTTACCTTCAAAAATTGGCGGAGCAACTGGCCGCGAAACTGCCATTGGGAGAGAACGCCAATATTTGTGATATCGGCAGCGGTAAGGGTTATCTTTTGAAGGCACTACGGAATAGGGGGGTAAAAGAACTCACCGCCGTGGATATTTCCCTAGATTATCTGCGGATGCTCCAAAATGATTTTGACTGTGTGCTTGCTAATGCGGAAAATCTCCCTTTCAAAAATCAATTCACTCATATTACTGCGACAGACGTCATGGAACATGTGCTCAATTTGGGAAATTTCTTGTTTTGTGTAAATCGGGCACTACTCCCAGATGGGTATTTTGCCCTCCGTGTCCCTTACAATGAAAATTTGTTAGCCTACTCGAAATATTTTAGCTGTAAATACAAATACGTGCATTTGCGGTCATTTACAAGAACAAATTTGGTACGGAATATTTCCGAAGCGGGGTTTGATATTATTGATATTAAATATTGCGCATACACAACATTAACTCCTGGGCGCTACACCTTCCGATCAAAAATTTTACAGTTATTTTATGATACGTTGTATGATCTCATATTTGAATCTACGGGTGAACTTATGTCGCGAGGTGAGCCTGGTTTTTATAAGGCAAAGCTGCTGACAAGACCGTTAGAAATATTTATACTAGCTCAAAAACGGCATACTCTCAAGAGCACGTGCAGTTAATTCGGAGAGACCGCCATGCTTTTATCCTTGATCACCCCTTTTTCTTATCTCTACCGCTCACGGCGTATGCTATGTGCCTTGACGCTAACGACCTTGCGAACCAAATACCTCGGGACGACTTTCGGCTTGGTATGGGTTTTCCTCTATCCTTTGTTTTTTTTGGGTATTTACGGTTCGGTGTTTGCCTTTATTTTGAAGGTTC
>Ga0099364_10013036_pt1 | contig 11177 bp, 11 predicted proteins | sample TergutTh196P3_FD_73070 | JGI IMG/M metagenome (GOLD analysis project Ga0099364, IMG submission 73070) | Microcerotermes parvus P3 segment gut microbial communities from Pointe-Noire, Republic of the Congo - Th196 P3 | ecosystem: Host-associated > Arthropoda: Insects > Digestive system > Gut ... | reverse complement strand
GTCGAATATAAAACAGGTATTATATACTCGTATTTTTGCAGGCGCGCGTTATAAACCTTGCCGTCAAACCTGTCGGAATAAGAATAAAGCCGTTCCCCCGTTATTCCCGGTATAGACTCTTCGCTTGACATAAAAGCCGAAGCGTAAGCGTTTGTGTTGTAATAGACCACCGAAGGGATCACATCGGGCAGATTGATCATGCAAAAAGCGTGCCTGACCCAGCCTTCAACGTATCCGCCGCCGGTATCTGCGGATACAAGCCACCATTCGTCTTCTTCGGCTAAAATAAGAAACGCTTCCCCAGCGCGGATAATTCCGGCGGCTTCTATGCTGTTTTCCGTCGCTTTGATCAAATCTATATCCACCGACGCATATCCCGTAGCTCCGGTTACCGGCAGTTCCAGATTTTCGGAATAATAAATCTCTTCGCCGTGTTCATAGTTTTTCGGACCTTCGCCGCCGCTGACGAAGCCGTAATCTTCCGGGTTTGTTAAATATCCCCTGTGCGTTGTATGCTCGGCAGGAGGCTGGGTTTCTTCTTCGGTGTATTCGGTTTCCGTTTGCAGCTGATGGTTATCGTTTTCCATCATGCCGATGAAATTGTCGGTTATTTCGCTTGCCCGCAAAACAAAAGCAAACAGAACCAAGACCGCCGCGCTGATTAAAAAAAACCACGCTAACCCCGAAAACAACCTTTTCACCAAAAAACCTCCCTTCTATTTTATCCGGATTTTTACGCGTATATATCTTCGACTTTGTATGTTATGTTTGTTATAACCCCTTCCCGGATATTAAAATTCAACAGCGTTCCGTTTTTTGAATAACTGTAAAAGCCCGATATTTCAGGTATTATATTATAACCCGTACCGTAAGCCTCAACCATATCTTCATAGCTCTGGCCTATATGTACGCCCTCAGCCGTTGAGATGCCATCGTCGGTAAAATCAATCGAATATACGCGGTTCCTGCCGTTTTTTGTTTTCAGATATGTTTCAATTTCAAAACTGCCGTAAAAATATGTCATCGCTGTACCGTCAAAAGAACAGCTGTCCATTTCATAATAATCAATTTCAGGGCCGAGCTCCTTTAAAACACGCTCCGTATATTCACCCAAATATACGCGTACATCATTATATATAAACGCAAACCCGTCTTTAATCGCGCTGTTTTCATCGTTTATATCTTCTGTATCTTCTTCAAAATCTTCAAAATCTTCAAAATCTTCCTCTAAGTCTTCAAAATTTTCAAAACCGGAGATTTCCGCCGCTTCCTGTAATTCAGGCTTTTCCGAACAGCCTGAAAAAAGCGGAAGTATAATTATTAAGTTTATCAACAGCATTTTTTTTATCATTTTATTTAATTACTCCAAAATATCATAAATTTTTCATCTGACCGTTTCAGGCACCGCCGATTTATCGTATACATAATAGTTGGGGCGGCTGCCGGCCAGTATTTCGGTGAACTGTTCCGCCCGGGTTTCGGTAAACATAAACCGCCGGCTTGAGGTTATAAGGTTTCCCGGAGTCGGGGTGACATCAAAATGATACCAGCCTTCTCCGGTGTTTACCAAATTCCAGTAATGTTCGGTTGTTCCCCCCTGCCGGCTGAGCGTCAAATTTTCTATGCCCGCCCTTGTAAGTAAAACGCGGGATGCCGACATATATGTATAACAGTCCCCCGCTCCGCGCACAAAAGCGCCGTATGCTCCCTGCACCGGTTCCCTTACGGGGTTCCGCGTGGAATATGTCATCCTGTTGTTAACCCAGTCGTATATGGCTTTGGCTTTCTCTTTTTTGCTCATGTTATTTTTTATTATTTTAGCGAGAATATCATCGGCCAGTCTGTTTACAAGAGCCATATCAACATTCTCAACGGTTATGGTGCTCCGTACTTCCGTTTTGTTGCCGCTCGCGTCCGCCGCCGAATAAACAACCGTATAAACCCCGGCAGCATTCAGGTTTACCGCGCTGCTGTCGACGTTAAGCTGAACATTAGGGTCGCAGTCGTCCGTAACGCTCACGCCTTCCCTGTATGAAACGGTGCCGCCGGCTGTTACGGTTTTGTCTTTTACGCCTGAAATAACGGGAGGGGTTGTGTCGGCTGTAATTGTTAATTCTGTTTTATATTCCGTAGTTTTACCGTTTAAATCTTCAAGTATAATATACACCTCCCGGGTTCCGGTTACGGTAAAATCGGGGGTATTCCTGTATCTTACGCTCACGGGCACAGAATTTTTTATATTATATATAAAATCCAGCGCTTTAACGCTCTGACCTTTAAATATGCTGATACTGCGGATGCTTGCGGTCGGAGGCGGCGCTGTTACGGTTACGGCAGTGATTTCTTCCGCTTTGATTTTAATCTCTTCGGTTGTAATTTCTTCGGTTTTAATCTCTTCCGTTGCAGTATCTTCGGTTATTAAAGGCGGCTCAAGACCGGCCGGCGGTTCTGCGGTAAACTCTGAAACGGGCTGTTCCGCGGATTCTTTTTCTGCCGGCTGCAGCGTTGTTTCAACTGCCGAAAGCCCGTCCGCCGTTTCGTTTAAAACGGCGCCGCCGGCGTCGCTTACCGCATCGTCCAAACCCATAAGCAGCAAAGGTGAACAAAAAGCAGCTATAAGTATAAAGAATAAAGAAATGCAGAATATAATTATTTTATTATTCAAAACAGCGTCCTCCGAGCGGGTTGTTTTATATATGTTTTCCTTGTTTCATTTTTATTGTATTCATTATACCACAGAATAATAAAAATTTCAATACTATTTTTAACATATACAATTTTTTCAAAAAAACTGTTGCAATTATTTTGTTTTTGTGATATAATACCTAAGGAACATTTTTAAAATAATAATTTAAAGAGGTGTAAACAAAAATGAAAGATAACATTCATCCTGAATACTATGATGTAACCGTGAGATGTGCGTGTGGAGAACAAATCACCACCCGGTCTACCAAAAAAGATATTAAAGCGGAAATCTGCTCGAAATGTCATCCGTTTTTCACGGGCAAACAAAAATTTGTAGACGCAGGCGGAAGAGTCGATAAATTTAAGAAACGCTACGGTGCCGCTGCAACCAACGCGTAAGCTTAATTTTTATCAAAATTTATTTTCATACTGTCACATTATTTTGCCGGATGGTTTTTCCTCCGGCAGGTAGGTCGGCGGTATTTTTTTATTCAAATCACAAACCGGGAGGATTTTTATATGAATTTTAAAAACAAATTTAACAAATTTAAACAGTATACCGAATATTTCAACGATTTGAGCGATGATGAAATTTATGCATTGCTCGATAAAACCTCGGCGGAGCTGAACCAAAACGAAAATTTATCCAAAGAAACAAAGGATATATGCGCTCAGGTGAACAATTCGGTAAAACAAAGTATGCAGTACGGCACTAATCTTAAAAACATAAATGTAAAAAAACTTAAAAAATCGTTCTCCGAATTAAAAGATTTATTAAAATCGGAGATATCCGATGAAGAAAAACAGAGTATGGAACTCACCGCAGGGCTGCTCGATTTATTTATCGAAAACAATTCGAGCATGAGAAACTGGTGAACACATCCGATGCTCTTTAATGAAAGAAGTGATAATTTTTATGAACCAAAATATAGATTTTATTCCGCAGGAAGCGGTGCTTATAGGGCTTCTGACGCCTGAGCTGAACGAAGGTGAGCTGCAGGTATCCCTTGACGAGCTCGAACGGTTATGCGAAACCGCGGGTGTAAACGTTAAAGCGCGGCTCACGCAGGCCAGACCAAAACCCGAACCCGGAACATACATCGGTTCGGGAAAACTCGAAGAGCTCAAATGTATTATCGAAGCGGACGGAATAAACCTCGCCGTTGTAAACGACGAGCTCTCGCCGTCTCAGATAAAAAATATTGAGGATAAATTGGATATCGAAGTCATCGACAGAACGATGCTTATCCTTGAGATATTCGCCAATCACGCGCACACGGGCGAAGGCAAACTGCAGGTGGAAATAGCGCAGCTGCGCTATACCGCGCCGAGACTCACAGGCAAAGGCAAAGAGATGTCGCGGCTTGCGGGCGGCGGCGGAGGCGGAGGCGGCGGCGCTGCGGGAAGCGGCGGAGCGCGAAGGGGTTCGGGGGAGACCAAACTTGAAACCCAGCGCAGGAACATCAGCGCCAGAATATCGGTTCTCGGCAAAGAATTAAAACAGCTCGAAAAAACACGCGGGGTGATGCGGCAGCGCCGGGAGAAAACCGGTATACCCAATATCGCCATAGCGGGTTATACAAATTCCGGTAAATCCACGCTGCTAAATTATCTGACACACGCGGGCGTGCTTGCTGAAGATAAACTGTTCGCCACCCTTGACCCCACAACGCGCAGATTAAAACTGCCGAACAGCACGGAGGTGCTGCTCACCGACACGGTTGGTCTGATAAAAAAACTGCCGCACCAGCTCATCCGCGCTTTTAAATCGACGCTCGACGAAATTATTTATGCGGATATAATTTTACTCGCTGCGGATATAAGTGATCCGCAGCATACGGAACAAATAGAGACCACGCGCAGTCTGTTTTCCGAAATGGGGGTTTTTGATACCCCGTTTATTATCGTTTACAATAAAACCGATTTGGTAAACCGTGATAACGAAGCGTTTGGCGCAGCTGTGCCCGGAGCGGCGGGGGAAGCGTTTATTTCCGCCAAGACAGGCGAAGGCGTTGACGCTCTGCTGCTCACAATACAGGAAGTTTTGGAGCGGGGGAACAAACCGGTGATATTCACTTTCAGCCTCGACGGCAGGGAACAGTCGTATATCAGCGCATTGTATAAAAACTCGCTGGTCTCAAACGTCGAATACAGCGAAGAAAGCGTGAGTGTAAAAACAGTAGCGGACGAAAAAACCCGCAGTATATATGCCGAGTTTATAAATTAATTTTATTATGGATATAAAAAAGCGGTCTTTTTGGGAGACATTAAAAAAATCGGATAAACCGGTTATATTATACGGAATGGGAGCCGGCGCGAATAAAATTCTGGATTTCTGCGCCGGCTGCGGTATTACGGTTTCCGGTATATTCGCCAGCGACGAATTTGTAAGAGAACATTATTTCCGCGGCTTTAAAGTTAAAACACTGGCGGAAATCAAGTCAGTTTACAAGAATAATTTTTGTATTCTGTTGTGTTTTGCCGCGGGGATAGCACCCGTTGTTGAGATGATTTACGGTTTAAACAGCGAATATGAGCTGTATGTCCCGAATTTTCCGGTGTTCGGCGAAAATATTTATTTTGATTATGAATATTATTTAAAAAACCGGGAACAGATCGAACAGGCTTATGAGCTGTTCGCCGATACGGAATCAAAAGAAGTCTACGAAAACGCGGTGAATTTTAATATTACCGGTAAACTCGAATATTTAAAACACATCGAAACCCCCAAACAGTCCGCGCTTGATTTGCTTGAGCTTGGAGAGAATATAACCTATATTGACCTCGGCGCGTATGACGGGGACACGGTTTTTGAGCTTTTGAACTATAATAAACACATAAAAAAAATATTCGCTTTTGAGCCGGATACAAAAAATTTTTTGAAGCTTGAAAAAAATATAACCCAAAACAATCTTTCGGGTGTCTGCGAGTTGTATAACCTCGGCGTTTGGAGCGGCGAAGACACGCTGGATTTTAACGCTCAGGCGAACAGGAACTCAAGTTTTAACGCCGTAAATAAACAACAGCATAAAACAAAACCCGTGCGCGTTAACAGTCTTGACAATGTTCTCGGCGCACGGGTTTCGGGCGAAATATTCATTAAATACGACGTTGAGGGAGCGGAGTTTGAAGCGCTCACCGGCACAAAAAATATAATTCAAAAGCACGCGCCGAAACTGCTTGTCTCGCTCTACCATAAAACCGGCGATATTTTTAAACTGCCGCTTTATATAAAAACCTTGAACCCGGACTATAAATTATACCTGAGAAAACACAGATGTATCCCCTGCTGGGATTTGAATTTATATGTTATGCCTCCTCTATTTCGTCGTCATAGTTAAAATAACTTTCCTACTTCAATATCTACTTAGGCGATTTAGAAACACATTTTATATTGGTTTTATCAGCATATCGCGGACCATTTTTGACATTTAAGTTTACATTCCTTGATAAGCCTTGCAGGAAAAAACTCATATAACGCTATACTTTCTATTTGTGCCTTGAAAGGCTTGAATTTATCGGCTATTATGGGAAGTGCTTTAAGAATTGTATGAGGTTCGTCTAATAGCAACGTGACGTGTGCAGCCCAGTAGTGATAACCATTGCCACAATTATCAAAAAAACTGTTTTGTAACTTTTGTAATTCAAAGTTCATATTCGGAGCAATAAACAGCACTTTCAGCCCGAAAAGTCCAATATAGGCAAGGTTTATATCTATACAAATTGTTTCAGAACATATTTTATCAAGTTCATTTACCATTTGTTCTTCGCAGTCAATACCGCGACTTCCTAATGTAAAATGATACGGTATGTCTTTTGTTTGGTTTCCAACAAAACCGTTTTGTAAAAGAATTTCATAATACCCTGTTAGTATATTTTGTGTTTGATTATCAAAATTTGCTATTAAATAAAGTGCTTTTTCTTGCATTTTCTATCTCCCGAAAATATAAACACTCCCGTATATCCCCGATAAAATCAAGTAACACGGTTAATAAAAAATAACTGGTAAAATTATATCATAAAAAAATAAATAAAACAAGTTATGCTTGATTAAATATTTGTAAATTTACAATTAAATCTTGATTTCTTACGGGATTTAATGTATAATAGAACGCATGAGTTAAAAAAAAATTCTGCGTTGGCTGTGATGTCGGCGTAGATACGGTATTATTTATATTAGACAGGTGGGGACAGAATGAAAATTTGTTTTTACGAAATTGAAGAAGTAGAAACTTCACTATTTAAATATGCAGTGATAATTGCAAGATATAAAGATAAATGGGTTTTCTGCAAAAATAAAAATCGCCAATGGGAATTACCAGGCGGGCACCGAGAGCAAGGCGAGGCTATACTTGATACAGCAAAAAGAGAACTTTATGAAGAAACCGGCGCGATTAAGTTCGAAATTACACCAATTTGTGCTTATTCAATAAATAGTTATGGTGTGCTGTTTTATGCAGATATAGAAGAATTGAGCGATTTACCAGAATCAGAGATAGAAAAAATAGATTTTTTTCAAGATATACCTGAAATAGATGCACTATCTTTTCCCTTAGCTCATCCTAAACATTTCGCTAAAGTTAAAGAAATGTTGTGCATAGTATAAGCACTATTAAACTCACGGCAAAAAATGGCGTAACCACGTGGTTATTTGGATTATCTGCGGTACAATAAATTTGGCTGATTTTATATGAAGGTTTAAATTTTACTTTGCACAACAGACGACGGTTCTATCGTGGTTTCCCTCGTCGTTCGCAACAAGCTTTGTAAAAAAGACACAGAAAACTCCACCGCGTGAAATTGAAAAAGCAGAGCGGCGCATGGAGGCAGAAAATTTATATTTTTGACAGGAGAAACAAATGGATAAAATCGAAACATTGATTGCTGATATAGAATGGTTGGTAGATTTTGAAAATAAAAATCCGGATTTTCTTTATACGCCGTTATATGAATATATTGTTATGTGGCTTACATTGAACAGTGACGAAAAAACAGCTAATCTTCCGATTTTGCATAAAATGCTTATTGACGGACAAGACTGCGACCACATGGGTACTCCGTGGGAAAAAGAGTGGCTTGAAAATAATAAAACTTGTCTTTGTCCTGCTTGTAATTCTGCAAGAAAATGTATATCTATTATAAAGAGTATAGGTGCAGTATAAGCATTTTCTGCGTAATATAAAATTTTCAAGGAGTGAACGTAAAAGATGGAAATAATGAAACAAACGCGGACTCACGGAGGGCAGGTTTTCCCGTTTCCCAAACCTGACGGGATTGTATACGAAACGCCGCCGTGCTTTATCTGGATAAAAGAACCGGGCGTGAAAATATATAAAATAGAAATACGGGGCGAAACCGGCGGACTTATATGGTCGGCTGAAACCGAGCGCAATATCGCCGTACCCGATATAATATTTGCTCCCGGAAAATATAGCTGGAATATTTACGGCGGCGGTTTTGAACGCGGCTGGCATAATTTTATAATCGCCAGTAACGCCGTGCGTTTTATACGCCCGACGGCTGACGATGTTCTTGCGGGCTTGCCGGGCGAGCGTCCGCGTCATTTATTTTGTGAAAGCGATATAAATTTACTGCGCGAAACTCGTTCAGCCGAATTGGAAACTCTGCGCCGCAACGTAAAATTAGCGTTAGCCGCGCCGTTTCCGGAGCCGTCGGATATTCACCTGACCGGCGATAGATTAAAATATCGCGATTATTTCAGCGCGCACCGCGACGTCTGCGACAGAAATTTGGTCGCGCTCGCTCTTGCGTCCGTCTTGTTAAACGATGACGAAGCCGGTGAACGCGCGAGAAAATTAATGCTGATATTATGCTCGTGGAACCCTGACGGGGTATGTTCGCCGGACGGAGAATGGGGCGATGAAATTGGCTTGAGCCATTCGCGGTGCTTTCCCGCCGTCTATGATTTGCTCTGGAACCGCCTGAACGATAAAGAGCGTAACTTTATCGGGCGCACAATCGCGGCTTACGCCTCGCATTGCGAGCGGCGTTTAAAACGGCTTGATTTCCTGCAAAATCCCGGAGATTCGCATTGCGGGCGTATTCCGGCATATATTGGGGAAGCCGCGCTTGTTCTTGCGGGGATGGGCATAGTGCCTGAAGAAACTCTGCGCCGCTGGTTAAATTACGCGCTTGATATATACGGCGGAATGTTCCCGCATTTCGGCGGGGCTGACGGCGGCTGGGCGGAGGGAACTTTTTACGCGTCAAGTTATACTAAATGGTATCTCCCGTTTTTTTCGGCGGTTGCGAGATTTTCAGGCAAAAATTTTCTTGACAGACCGTTTTATCAAAACCTGCCGCACTTTTTTCTGCATTTCGCGCCGCCCGGCTGGGAAAATCACCCGTTCGCCGATGGATACTGGGCGTTGCCCGACGATACTGAATGGCCTGGATTTTTCGCGCAGAACCCGTTCCGCGTTTACGCTGAACGCGGCGGCAATTCAAGCGCGCTAAAACTTGCGCGTGAATTTTCAGAGCAATTAAAATCGCCGGATATTTTTAAGCTGCACTTGCTTGACGTGTTTCTGCCGGTCATGTCCGCGCCGGATATTTGCCTGACCGGACCGGTAAAAAACGCGCGGGATTTTTCTGACGCTGGATTTATAAGTCTGCATATTGATATTAAAAATCCTGAACGCGATACTGCATTATTGGCGCGCGCCAGCCGTTTCGGACGCACAAGCCATCAGCACGCCGACCAAGGGAATTTCGCGGTTATACACAGGGGAACGGCTTTAATCACGCCGTCGGGGTATTTCGGAAGCGCATGGGGTACGCAGCATCATTTTAAATGGACTCAGGCTACTTTCGCGCATAACTGCCTGTTAATCGACGGACAGCCTCAACCGCCCGATTTTAAATCGACGGGTAAAATTATATCCTGCGGAGAGCGCGGCGGCTTGCTTTACGCGGAGCTTGATTTAATCGATGCCTATCCGATGCTTGAAGCATATACGCGCTCGTTTGAGCTTAAAGAAACGGGCGGCGGCACGGTTCAGATTATTGTCCGGGATAAATTAAAAGCGGGTTCTCCCGTGACGGTCAGTTATCTTAATCATACGCTGTCAGAGCCTGTTATTTTAAAAAACGGACAGGTAACCGTTTCACGCGGCGGTTTTTTAATGAGTATAGAACCCGTGAGCGGGCTTATAAATGAGCCGCAGATGACGGACAAGTTTACTGTGGGCGTAAACGACGGCGTGCCTCCGGAGCATTGGATAAACGTACCGCCGCAGTATCATTTGAGATGGGAAACAGAAGCGGCGGCGGAGCATGATATTTCTGTTATATATATTATTAAAAATAAAAATTAAATAAAATTAAAAAGGAGTAAATTTAAAATGAAAGATTTATTGGGAGCAAAAAAAACAGTCGCGCATATCTGTCTTGTAGTGCATGATATTGAGAAAACTTCACAGGATTACGCTGATTTTTTCGGTATTGACAAGCCCGCGTGGTTTTGGGCGGGCGGCGGAAGCGAGGGCATGAAATACCGCGGCGAGCCGAGCGAGGCTAAAGCAAAACTGGCGTTCATGACTATTGACAAGATTACTATAGAGCTTATAGAGCCGGACAGCGGTCCGAGCGTCTGGCGTGAATTTCTGGATAAATACGGCGAGGGTTTCCATCATATCGGCTTTAATATCAACGGCATGGAGAAAACGCTCGCGCTCATGGGCGAAAATAATATGCCGGTGCTTCAAAGGGGCGGAAAAGAAGAAAGCGGCTGGTATTCTTATGTGGACACGCGTGACAGCTTAAAAATGATGGTCGAGCTTTTAGAAGGCTATAAATAACGGCTGTCGTATAAACGACGCGCAAACTATAAGGGCGACCGCACTTGGTCGCCCGTTTTATTTTTTGAAATATTCTGAAATATCTTGATTTTATTATATATATGTGATACACTAATATAACGGCTTGTTGTTCTTGTCGAATCCGTGGATAAATCCGTTAAGCTCCGCCGAACATATATCCCCGCCGATGACCTGATTTTTATATACGAGCAGGTTCGCGTAAACTTTGCAGTCCTTGCAGTCGGCGCAGTCATAGCCTGTGATTTCATAAGTATATCTTTTAACCGCCTTGTTCTTATATTTCTCAAGGTTGAGCGACTGGGCTTTCTGTACCTCATTATATTTTTGATATACCGCGTCGAAATTCTTCGGGATAATTATTTCCACTGTTTCGATTGCTTCAGGGTTCACTTCCCAACCGAACTGTTTTAAAAAATTAATTCTGTCTTCATTCGTTTTAATATTTTTATAATTTATTTTAGCCTCGCCTCCGGCGGAAGCGGCATATACGCTGTCCCCGCCGCCGGGTATAATAGATATAAGCGTTATAAGCAAACCGATAGATATTATAACCACCGCGATAAATTTTAACGTCGACGCTTTAAGCGAATAGATAAACATAAAAATCCCCCTTAAATAATCCTGCACAGATATAGTATAGATATTTAATAA
>Ga0099364_10013035_pt1 | contig 11178 bp, 6 predicted proteins | sample TergutTh196P3_FD_73070 | JGI IMG/M metagenome (GOLD analysis project Ga0099364, IMG submission 73070) | Microcerotermes parvus P3 segment gut microbial communities from Pointe-Noire, Republic of the Congo - Th196 P3 | ecosystem: Host-associated > Arthropoda: Insects > Digestive system > Gut ... | reverse complement strand
GCCTGTTTTCGCAAGTTTTCTCTCGAAACCTTTTTGCATACCACCCGGCTTGCCGGGCAAGAAGGAGAAAAATGTCAACCGAAGCATGCGTCACTTTATGGGGCGTCATGTGGTTGACTTGCAAAGTGTTCCGTACGTCCCGGAAGGGTGTCGTATTGTTGTGCGCTCGCGCACGATGCCGTAGTGGTATACGGGGGCCTTCGCATTGAGAGGCGTGGCGTCCTCTTCTTTTGAAGGCGGTATCGCCGCGTCATAATTGAAGTTTGCCGGATATTGGCCCATTGCCTCCTCAAATGCCCCCCAAATCTTCTGAGTCTTGCCCCATCGCGTATGTTTTTGTCGTTGTTCGAATCCTATAAAAAGTTGGCAGATACCGTCCTGTTGGAGAAAATCACCAGCGGCGATGAATTGGCGTTTGCCTACTTGTTGGTTGGCCTTTGCGGTCCCCGGCTTAAGTTTTTAGTCTGGAAAAGCTGTTATCGAGACTTGAATGTTACGCTGGAAGAACTGATCAATGAGGTTGCCATCATCTTGAAAGAAAACGATTTTCATGTTCTTCGCCGTTTTCGAGGGCACGCCGGCACGCCCGCCTGTTCGCTGAAGACATACGTTTCTGTCATTGCCAATCGATTTCTTTCTCGAAAATTGAGAAAATTCTTGCAAGAAAAACGGCAATTAGGGACACAAGTACCATTGTGCGAGTCCATCGCTCATGAGGAAAACGACGATGATTCAAGGCGAACGGAGGTTCTCGACGATTTCAAACATTTACTCAGTCTGCGGGAAATTGCGGTCTTACGGCTGTACAAACTCGAAAGGAAGAGCGTCGAGGAGGTCGCCGAACTCCTCAACATAACGGTAGCCAACGTTTATTCGATCAGTAGCCGAGCCATAGGCCGCCTTCGGGACATTTTGCGAGAGGAGGTGTGCCATGACTAAACATCCGGACGATTGGAAACTATGGCAGTTTAGCCGCAATCTCTTGAATGAAAACGAGTTCAAGGAGATCAGAATGCACATCCTCGATTGCCCTGAGTGCATGGGCGACTTGGTGAGTCTTGTCGAGTTGAATCAACTTGAAGAATTGGACAACCGTGGTGAATTGCCGGAACTGAGCGATTCCGAGACGGAAAACGTATTGCGGTTTCTTGGCATTTCACAGCGAAACATATCGGGGGACGTAATAGAACGGTCCGTATTATCGCACAATATGGGAAAGCCCCATCGGTCTTTCGAACCTTTGGCAGGCATGGGAACCATCGGTCTGGCAACGGGGGGAATGCTGGGAAGTGTTCTCGGTGCCGCCATCAAATCCGCTCCGTTGAACCCCGGATTGGCCGCGAGCCAAGACGAAATTTCGGAAAATTTGAAAAATGATGTCAAAATTCCGTTGGAAGCCGCCACTATTCCAATAGACGACCAAAGTACAGGCCATTTGGCCGAAAACAATGTTTATAGTGAGGTCAACATGAATTCATTAGGATTTGCCGCCGCCCAACCCGGCTACGGTCTGTCGGGAATGGACGAATTGTCCCCCGGCGTGGATCAAGGATACGACAGTTCATGTGCCGTTCGGTGCCAAGAACTGATCATGCGGGAATTCGGGATATACATCCCACAAGAGCAACTGATGAAGGAGGCCGAGTCACACGGTTGGTTCACTCTGGAAGGAGGAACACCGATGGAAGACGTCGGTAAACTTCTCGAATTGTATAATATTCCTGTTACACAATATGAGGGAGCCAATATTTTCAATCTTACGGCGGAAATTGCCAAAGGCCATAAAATAATCGTCGGCGTTGATGCAGACGAACTTTGGGGACGAACAGGTTTTCTGCATGATCTGTTAGAGTCATTGGGATATGAAACTCCCAATCATGCCCTGTTGGTTTCCGGAGTTGATATTTCAGACCCCAATGACGTGAAAGTCATCATTACCGATCCGGGAACAGGAGATATTGCCAAAGCCTATCCGATGCAAGAGTTTCTGGATGCCTGGAAAGATTCAAACTATTTTATGGTTGCCACCAATGAGCCGGTCCCGATGCACATGAATTCGCCGGAAATGACGTATTTCAACTATGCCGAAGGACATATACCGATGGTCGGTAATATCTCCTATGATGAATTCGAAGAACGTTTTTCGCCGTTTTTCGGCCTGTCCTGTAACGACTCGCAGTTTTCGGACGCTCTCGAACTTATGACTGAATCGCAGGAATTCGGTTACGTTCCCGAATCCGTTTTGACGGAAACTATAAACGAGGTCGTTGAAGCCGAGCAGGTCACCGAGGAGGAAAATCATCAGAACGGCACCCACTATGAGGATGATCCCGTCGGTCATCCTGAAAACGTCGAATGGGATTTCGGCATTTCAACGGACATAGACAACCTTTTACTATAACCACCTTTTTTCTACCTGTACCTTGCTATGCCTCCCACGTTAGGTATCGACTTTGGAACGACCAATTCCACGATGAGTGCCCTGAATCCGAACACGGGGACGCCGGAAGTCATTCGCAATGAGTACGGCGACGAAAAAACGGAAACGGTCGTTCTGTACGAGGGTGATTCCGTTTTCGTCGGCAAAGCGGCAATTCACAAATTGGAGGCCGCCGAAGAAAGCGGCGATACGGAACACATCTACGGTGTGTTTTTCAGGAGTTTCAAAAAAACGCTGAACGATCAGACCGCTCACGCTCTTCCCGATTCCGACAGGGTCATACGGCCTATCGATCTTGTTACGGATTTTCTGAAGCATTTGAAAAAAGTTGCAGAAGACCGTTATTTTCATGGTTCGGTCGATGCGTTGCGTCTGACCTACCCGGTCGTCTTCCGGAAAACTCAGAAAAATATTTTGGAACAAGCCGCACTCAATGCCGGTTTTACGCAAATCGAAATGTTGCATGAACCGATTTCGGCGGTGCGCGGCTATGCGGCAACGGGTTTGAATGTTGGCCGAAACATCTTGGTCTACGATCTTGGCGGCGGAACCTTCGACTTGGCTTTTGTTCGCCGCGAGGCGGATGGGACATTCACGGTGCCTCTTGAATCACAGGGAGAGTTGAATTGTGCCGGTGATGATTTCGATATGGCCATCTATCAACATTGGGACCAACAGGTCTTCCAACAACACGGCATTCATTTTTCTCCTTCGCCGGGTCGAATCAATCCCTTTGTTTTGCGTGGTTGTCGGCAAGCCAAAGAGCGTTTAACGAATACAGCCGAGGCCGGATTTTCGAAATACTTTGAAGAACAGGGCCTCAATGTGCGTTGCCGCATCAATCGTCAGGAGTTTGATCGCTTGATTTCGCCGCTGGTTCAACGAACGATTGACGCGACACGGCAGATGCTGGTCGAGTTGCAAAACTTACGGATTACCATCGACACCTTGCTGCTGATCGGCGGTGCAACACGAACCGTTTTGGTTTATGAAGAGTTGGTAAAACTTCACCAAGATGGCATTCTTCCCGTTCGACCGACACTGACCATGCACACCGATGTTGCCGTCGCTCTGGGGGCCGTCGTGGAGAAGATACCGTTCCCTCCTGAACACAAGGCGGGCGACCGCACAGTATTAACGATCAAGGACGTGGAGTTTCCGTTCCGCTGGTGTCCGCCGGGAACGTTTATGATGGGGAGTCCGACAAGCGAGGCGAGGCGATGTGATGACGAGACGCAACATCAGGTCACGTTGTCGCGTGGTTTTTGGATGTTGGAGACGCCGGTAACGCAGTTGATGTGGGAAAGTGTAACGGGAAGCAATCCGAGCCATTGGAAGGGGGCCAAACTTCCTGTGGAACAGGTATCATGGGAGGATTGCTGGAAGTTTGTCGAACAGTTAAACAAACTGAAAGTTGCGCCGTCGGGTTATCGTTTTTCGTTGCCGACGGAGGCGCAGTGGGAGTATGCTTGTCGTGCGGGAACGACAACACCGTTCAATTTCGGAAGTGTTCTGAACGGCGCTAAAGCGAACTGCGATGGAGATTTTCCTTACGGTACATCGGTGAGGGGACGGTATTTGGGAAAGACAAGCAAGGTAGGGTCGTATCCAGCGAATGCTTGGGGTTTGTTGGACATGCATGGCAACGTGTTTGAGTGGTGTTCGGATTGGTATGATGATTATCCGAGTGGTAGCGAGACGGACCCTGTTGGAGCGTCTGAGGGCTCGTCCCGTGTGCTTCGGGGCGGGGGCTGGTCCGACTGCGCCGGGCTCTGCCGGTCTGCGGCTCGGAGCCTCAACGACCCGTCCTACCGGTACGACTACTACGGCGTCCGTATTTCCCTAGTTCGCGTGGAGTAAACAAACTTCTCCCGATATCCGGAAAGGGAAAGGCGGAGCGCAACCGTCCGCCCGTAGCGGAGCGTAGGGCGCGACGGTGTAGCCCGCCTTTCCCGTTTCCGGCGGAGTGGGTGGAGATATGCCACAGTGCCGCAATCGTGATTGCGCAACAAAAAGAGACCTCGGATAGACTTAAAATGTGAACGATTAATAAAACTACCTCCTCACCCACCAATGCTATGATAAAAATCACCAATGTCATGAAAAAAATTGCTTCTTTTTTTGTTGCCAACGATGACCGCAAGGCGGGGGACCGCATGGTCTTGCCGATCAACGGCGTGGAGTTTCCGTTCCGTTGGTGTCCGCCGGGAACATTCACAATGGGCAGTCCAGAAGACGAGGCGAATCGAGATAACGATGAGACGCAACATCAGGTAACGCTGAGTCATGGTTTTTGGATGCTTGAAACGCCTGTAACGCAGAAGATGTGGGAAAAAGTTACAGGAAGCAATCCGAGTCGTTTCAACGGTGCCAAATTTCCAGTGGAGTGCGTATCATGGGATGATTGTCAGCAGTTTGTCGAAGAATTGAACGACCTCAATGTTGCGCCATCGGGTTATCGTTTTTCGTTACCGACGGAGGCGCAGTGGGAGTATGCTTGCCGAGCGGGAACGACAACACCGTTCAATTTCGGGAGTGTTCTGAACGGCGATAAGGCGAACTGTGATGGAAATTTTCCTTACGGTACATCGGCGGAGGGACAGTATTTGGAAAAGACGAGTGAGGTGGGGGAATATCCAGCGAATGCTTGGGGTTTGTTTGACATGCACGGTAACGTGTGGGAGTGGTGTTCGGATTGGTATGGTGATTATCCGAGTGGCAGCGTGACGAACCCTGTGGGAGCGTCTGAGGGCTTGGCCCGTGTGCTTCGGGGCGGGGGCTGGCTCCGCAACGCCAGGCACTGCCGGTCTGCGTATCGGAACTGCAACGACCCGTTGTACTACCGGCGCCGCTACTACGGCGTCCGCCTTTCCCTAGTTCGCGTAGACATCATACAAAACGAGAACCATTGGGATTTTGGAGAATTACTGTACACCACGGGAGCAATGAGAATCTCAGCCGCCGATGGCTTTTCCGGTATGGGAACAAAGAATTTTTATGAAACCGGGTTTGAATGTCTTGACCATGATCAAACACAAAGGATATCCTATTCAGATGTCGCGGCCATTTGGTATGTCCATCGGACGCTCAAACAATATGAATGGCCCAGGGAATTGCGCATTAAGTCTTTTGATGAACGGGAATACCTGGTAGCAATCGAAGACCATGCGGAAAAACCACAAAACATCCTTGCTCTTGAACGAGTTTGTGACATCATTATCAGATACATCATACAGCGTATGACAAGAGAAATCGACGAAAAAGGAGAGACCTCATGGGCTGACGGCATTTTCCTCACGCGATCAAGACTGGAGCAACGCCTTTCTGACGGAACGCTCCATTGGTATATGCCTTACTCGCAAGTATGTAGCATCAAACGAGATACACGATTGAATACCGTGACAATCACAGGCCATTGGGCGACATTTACAATAATGACTTTCTATAACTTTCTACCAGCTCTCGCGATATTGGAGGCGTTTTGTAAACGCAATGGTGTTGATATTGAGAAGAGTTGGCTCCCCCCTAAAAGCACGGCATCAAATGAAAACAAGCCGGTTCGCAACTTTGAAGTGCAGCCGTTGGACATAGAGTTATATGAAATGCAAATAAATTTGAGACAACGATGCGAATCGCAAGTAAGCGAGCAGGGTGATTTTGTGCCCATTGTAGAAACATTCACCGTTCATCGGAACTATCAACCCGAATTGCCTGCCGATGAAATTAAACTTATTTGCAGACCGTTTGACAATAACGAAGAAGACAGGCAGAGAGTTTTGGAGGTTGCTGTAACAAATATCAGCAGAACTCTTGAAAAATTTTGTGTGATTGCAGAAGGAACAAAGCAGGAAATCCTTCAAGCGTTAGATGATATTAGTTTATTTTTGGACATTAAAAACGATGTTTTGACGATCTGTGAAGAGTTACAACGAAGTTAATGGGAACCACAATGCCGTTCAGCGAGGCAGAGGCCACCTCGACTAAGCAATGTTTTCACAACCTGCGAGTCGTAAACTCCATTGTCCATCAGCAATTCCGCCCGGAGATGTAACCATGAACCACCATAGCGATTTACCTGCCGACGCCTCTCCACCTGTGTGGAGAAACATTGTCGAAGCCGTAGAAAACGGGACCATTGACGATGTGAAATACTTCGTCGAACAAGGTACCGATGTCAACGAGTATATCGATTCCGAGACACCATTATACGTGGCTGCATCGAGGAACAATTTCGAAATGGTGAAATACCTGATCGAAAGGGGGGCCGATGTTAATGCGAAGATTGATGGTATGTGGTCACCATTATACGAGGCTGTATCGAATGACAATCTTGAAATGGTGACGTATCTGGTTGAAAAAGGAGCTGATGTCAACGCGTATGATTGTTGTATCGGAACGCCAATATCCGGTGCCATAGGGCCAGGAGCGACAGGAGCTAACTGTTTCAAAATAGTAAAATACCTGATTGAACATGGGGCTTGGGTCGACTGGGAGCTTTGTCATGGTGGGACACCACTAGGGGCGGCAAAACGTGCGGGTAATCTCGAAATACTAAACTTGATTGAGAGCAACATAGAAAAAGAGCGTATTTTACGTGAAATGAACGGTAAGACCAGAGAATAACTCGACAAAAATTTTACGTCGGAATTACCGGAGAAAGAATGAATATCGCAACACATTTTGACTTCATCTGTAATGGAAACACGGGAGACTTGCGAAAACGCCTTACCGGACGGCATCGCCAGATCGGTTCGCGCAATGATGACCTGTTTGGCTCGTCTTGTTGGTTATGTTTATGGAAACTCCTTGGATGCAAAAATTGCGGCATGATCGGTAACTTGTAAAAATTCCGAAGAAACATGTGTGGTAAGCCAGACATTGTTTTCGGAGAGGTAAAACGGCTGGCCGGTCTCATACATTTGTTGTGCTGGTATCGTCAGCACAACGGGATAGCCGTGCCGCGAACCGACACTGATCGCTGTTTTGACATCAGAAGAAAGATGTACATATTGACGTTTTCTCGGCTTCAAACCTTCTCGCTTAATCAATGCCACGAATTGTGCTGCCGTTCCGTGATAGAGTATCTCTGGCGGTTCTAGTGATTTCAACTCCAGATCAACATCTATCGAATGTCCTTGAGATGCACGAATCAACTTTTTGTCGCAACTGAAAGCGTAGCGTTGTTTATCGTCCGTTGAAACGATCTCATCCAAAATGTCCCTATCAATCAAATGCCGTCCGCTTCGGTTGACGGCCTTGATCAACGTGTCCACGTTCGCCCAACCATTCCGGTCGAGCGTAATATCAATCGTTTCCGGTTTGTGTCTCAATACGAAACTCAAAAAGCGGCTTAATCGTATTTGTTGCTTACTTTCAGATTGAGTCATTGTTGGGAACGAAATAGTTTTGCAATTTGGGCCACTCATCAAGACAGCGATGGCGAATCTAAGTGGCTTGACTCATGCCAAAAATATCATAAGGGGGTTCCCCATATCGGTCAAGACTGTGAAGGGAGCCGAATGAAAATTTCGGCGTTCCTGTCCCCTCTTGATGCGGTCGATACTTCGTGGTAGGACCCCCATCTTGAACCCTTGGTATGCCCGAATCTTTGCCGAACTGTCCGATATGTTTTTCATTGAATTGCAGTGAAGCCAAATAGTGCCTCTTTGGGATAACCCATTGGAGACAAAAGACTTGCGATGGAGCAAGGCCAGTTTTTCGGCGATTTCTGCGCAGTCTCTTAATCCGTGGGGCGTTGGTTCAAGTCCAACAGGGGGCAAATGCAAGTCCTGGAAACACCAGGACTTGCGTCATTTCTTGGCTTTGCCGAAAGATGCAAAACATCTTTCGTTAGTCCAGATTTTGCCAAACGCCTGTTAGCGTTTTTCAGCGAATTGCAGTGTAAGCATCTTTCCCACGGGGACGAATATCGAAAATACCGGGGCATTGGGACGGCAAAAACCCGGATTCTGCGCCGCTTTGCTGACCGGGAAATGGCAAAATTTCCGCCCTGTTTCGCTCACGCCACAGCCCTAACCAGAAGTCGGATCCCCGGCCATCTTGCCCCGAAGGCGCCACACGGGGCACACGTCACAGCAGTTTATCGAAAGAAGAAATCCAAAAGCATTGGGAAGGATATTCCGCCGCTGAGCACTAAAAATGCCGACGCCATAGGATGCCATAACAGCGAGGAATAGATTCCTTTATGATAGTTCTCGATTTCTTCAATCACCGTTTTGATCTGCTCCGGCTTGATTCTTGCTTTTCCGTCATAGGCAATCTGGTGTTCAACCATCTTATTTTTCAGGTCGGCGATAAGAGCTTTTCGAAGTTTTCTCGCCTCGACATATAGCTTGTAAACGGGAAAGAAAATGAGAGCGGCAATGATCAACCCATAGCAAAGCCGTATAGTTTCGCCACGTCCGAAATTCTCGATGACACCGAGTCGGGCGACCGTTAGAATGAAAAGAAGAATCGTCGGAAGCCAAACGATGTTCCGGGTAATATGCGTCCATTCGCCGATCAACCTGACGATTTGGAAATGCTCTGAGGTCTCAAGGGAAAAGTCTTTAATTCCGGTGTCGTCCGTTGGTAACGAACGTTTCGGCGAAATATTAGAGATAAATCGTTGATTAAAAATATTGTCTGCCACGACGATGCACGTCAAGAAATTCAGTGTCAGATACGCAAGGATTATACCGAAGATGATTGCTATCATACCGATTCTCAATCCGTCGCCACGAACAACGGTCCAATTGGATTGAAACAACATGACCACGAGAAATATGGTTGATAAGGAGAAGGCAATCAGGCAATAACCGAGCATTTTCTGGAATCGCTTTTTAGCTCCCCTGCAATATTTCCTCCATTCCTTCCAAAGAGCGACGCTGTTTTTATCGGAATCTGGCTCAAAAAGTTCATTAAGAAATTCACCTTTACTCTTTTCGATGCTCTGTTTTTTTCTTTTCCTCCACCTTTTCCACAGTTTTGTACAATTCCATTTTATCGCCTCTAAAAATCCGGATATTAAAAAATAATCCCGCACATTCAAGAGGAGTGCCGCTTTTTCATCCAACGACTTATCCGGAAAAACATTTTTTGTCACGTCTATCGAAACTTTTTGGGCATTACGTGTTGCAATCAGCAGAAAAACGAGTCCAAGGTATCCGATGCAATAATGTATCGCACAAAGCGGCCAGGAACTGATCCCTTCCCAGAGGGAAAAAGGCTCCCCCCCGTACCACGGAAAAAAACAATTTCCGGTGATCGGGAATCGAATAAGAATAAGAACGAGAATAAGAAGGCTGCTGGCACGCCAAGTGCGCCGAGCACATGTTGTCCGAAATTGATTATCCGCCGGTTCTTTATAGAATTCTTTCGGATGGATTTTATTTACCCATGCGCCGGTCAACAATTCAAATACGAGTGTGAACTGCCCCGATGCCAGACAGAAGCCAGCAAGAAGAAAAAGAAATAAAAGTATTTTCCAGCTATAATGCCAGCACCACCACCATGGGGCCACTTCACAACCCAGTCGCGGCGAAAACGGGTGTAATGATGCTTTGGTCTTGCATGGTGTTTCTACACATTTTTTGCTTTCATTATAAAAATCTCCCCAAGACCTTTCATAATTGTATGGACGCTTAGAATCTGCCATTTGACCTGTTTTGAAAACATCCGGAAAAGGTCTGTATCCTTTCTTCGATTCCATCGTCAGGTCGACGGGATTGTACCAACCGATTTCAAAAACACGTGGCAGGCTCTGTTGTTTCAGAAAGCGTTGTGCTTCCTTCTTGGGCGGTTTGTCGTCAATGGCGGCAAGAACGGCATGGAACAGGGCGGTCTGATAGTTGCCGCGAAACGGAGGTGTGCGTTTCTGGATGTTGGGATGAAGCGATAAGCCGTAAGACGAAGCGACGACCAAACCGTGAGCGGTGCGAACCGATTCCACATCGAGATATTGGGCATCGAGGTCCGTCGTGAAAAACAGGGTGTCCGGAAAAGCCGGTCGTAACGACTGGAGCAACATCAATTTGTCGTAGGTGTCGCTTCCGAGAATCCCGATGGCGAACGGCGTCGGATGCTTTTGTCTGAGGTCCATCGTCAATCGGGCGATGTAATCGAGTTGGTTGTTGCCCAATGGCAGATTGACATGTTTGCCTTGCGACCAGCGATTCAGGACTTTCGCTATGTCTTTTTCACTCTGTGAAGGTGATACTCCTGAGAGTCGTTTTTCTTCTTTGGCACCGGCCTCCGCCGCCGTCGTTCCGTCAAGTCCGCGAAGGTAACTATATGAGCGGCAATCATATTTATCGCTGTTGAGATTCTTAAACGTTTCCGGCAGGCTTCGTCCATACTCCGTGTCATGTTCGGAAATCAGAATCACCTCACGTTTTGAGAAAAAAGACCAATTTCGCAACTCCAGCTCCCGATGCATGGCTCGCATCAGCATGTCATCCGAAGAAACCAGATGGATTACTTGATAAAACTTTTTGCATTCCAAATTGCCATTTAGGTTCGCAGGTTGGACCGTGGCTGAATAATTGTAAAACTTCAGCCCCCGTTCGAGCAATGACTGGATGTTATCGTTGCTGTTGTTATCAGACAACGAGAGTGCTTTGTAAACACTGCCTTCATTTCGAATCCTTTTCAATGTTCCCGAACTATAGGGGCCGATGATCAGGAATGTCAAAGCATGTTTATCACAAAGGGAATATTGTTTCGTTCCATTTCTACAT
>Ga0099364_10013034_pt1 | contig 11178 bp, 9 predicted proteins | sample TergutTh196P3_FD_73070 | JGI IMG/M metagenome (GOLD analysis project Ga0099364, IMG submission 73070) | Microcerotermes parvus P3 segment gut microbial communities from Pointe-Noire, Republic of the Congo - Th196 P3 | ecosystem: Host-associated > Arthropoda: Insects > Digestive system > Gut ... | reverse complement strand
CACATGCGCTCGCGCGCAAAATTCCTCCGCCCCTTCGGGGCACCTCCTTTGCTTTCAAAGGAGGCTTTTGCGGCCTTCGCTTTGCTCTCCTAAAGCCCCCTTTGAAAGCAAAGGGGGAAAAGAATTGCCGCAGCAATTCTTGGGGGAATTTTATCGCGCGAGCGATTTCACGCCTGCCCGCCTGTACTTTTTTGCGGAAGAATCACTGCAACCGGCTAAAAGCGCTAAAAGATCAAAAATCGTAGGGGCTCAAAATTTTGAGCCCCTACGATCTTTGAGCCCCTACTACCCAGTCCGCACTAAATCTTTACAATCGGATAGAGATGCTTGAGCTTGATGCGCGCGTTATCGGTTGAGAAGTGCCAGTCAACCCCGCGTTGCGCAGCGTTGCGATCTGTGTGCCAGGCAAGAAGTTTTTTGTTCAGTGTTTCGAGGGAAGGTATCCGCGTTTTGCCAAGGCACTGAATTGTGAGCGCGGAAAGTTCGATTTCTGCAATGTTGAGCCAAGAACCATGCTTGGGGGTGTAATGGATTTCAAGGCGCTGTGCAAGCCGAAACGCTTCGGCGGGTGAAAAAATTTTGTAAAGGGATGATGCGCTGTGTGTGTTTAAATTGTCCATGACAAGCACGATTTTTTCGGCATCGGGATACTGCTCATCAAGCAGCCATTTGATTTGATTTGCCCAATCTTCGCTCGTGCGCTGCGGCAAGGCGTTGCAGTGCCGCCAACCCGCAAGCGGCTGCGTAAACATGAAAATGGAACAGGAACCGCGGCGTTCATATTGATAATCGTATTTCTCCGTACGGTTTCCCGTGCTCATCTTGATTGGCTCAAGGCGCTCATCGACGAGCTGGAAAGGCTTTTCGTCCATGCAGACGACGGGAAATTTTTCGTCATGCGCTCTTGCGTAGACCGTCAGAACGTCCTCCATCCGCGCGACAAATTCGGCGTCTTGTTTCGGGGGAATATTCCACATCTTTTTCAGGTGAGGCTTAAATTGTGTTTTTTTAAAACGTCTCCCACAGCGCTTTTTCCTATTCCATTGGCAATCCCCAACTCCGCGGTCCTCCCCGAAATCAGGCGCACAGTCCATCTTGCGTAGCCCTCTGGCGGTTCGCTGCAAGCAATCGCAATAATTTGCGCTTCCACCTCTCCGGTCACCTTCGGCGGCACAGGCGGCGTCTCACGCTTTTTGCGCGTCAAGAATGATTCAATCGTTTCGCTTGCCAAAAAGTCATCCCGGATGTCATAGATCGCCTGCCGTGACAAACCAACCTGATCGCTTATTCTGGTAATCCGCAAATGATCCTTTTTGCCGTTGCGGTCAAGCGCTAATATCACGCGCGCCCGATTTACCAGGCGTACACTATGCACACCTTTCTTCGTAAATGCCACCAGCGCTTCCCGCTGCTGCGCATTTAACATGATCACTGTGCTTTCCATATGGGCACCTCCTGTAATTTTTCATTACAAGTTTACCATATGTTGTATTTATTGTCAAGTATTAGTGCGGACTGGGTACTACGTTATTTCCAAGCTCTTTCAGACAATTGTAGTGATATGCTGTTCTTTTCTCACAGCGAAGCGAAACGATCCAGGCCTCATGCGCTCGCGCGCAAAATTCCTCCGCCCCTTCGGGGCACCTCCTTTGCTTTCAAAGGAGGCTTCCGCGGCCTTCGCTTTGTCCTACTAAAGTCCCCTTTGAAAGCAAAGGGGGAAAAGAATTGCCACAGCAATTCTTGGGGGAATTTTTTCGCGCGAGCGATTTTACGCCTGCTTTCCTGTGCTTCTTTGCGGAAAATCACTTATCTCACAAAAAACAAAATCGCCGCGAGGCCATACCAGAAAAACACCGGGATACCGTAACGCTCCAGCCAAGCGCCGCTCCTCAAGGCCCACGCAAACAGTTTTAGAGCCTTCGGCCCATTGGCGGAGTCTGTGCTTTCTTTGCTGGCCTTCGGCCCACTGGCCAAGTCTGTATTTTCATTGTCTTTGCAAAAGAAAGCATACAAATGCTGTGCTTCGCTGTAGGTGGGAAAGGCATTGCACAAGCAGCTCAGGCCCAGATAGAGAAACAGCATCTCCAGCCAGAAGAAGCGGGTTTCCCGCACGCCGCGCAAACCGAACAGCAGCAGCGGAACCGCCGAAGCCAGCAGAAATACCGCGGCCAGCAGCCATTGTGCCATGTGAGGAAGCCAGGCCAGCAAAAACGCCCGCTTCGCGCTTCCGGCGGCCTCGTGCTCTACATGCCCGCAGTATTCGCCGCCCCGCAGATAACCGGGCCGCAGCACCCGGATCTTCAGCAGCTGACAACTCAGATGCTCCCAAAACCCCTTGAGAAACGCGCCGGGGTAGCTGAGAATTTTGGATACAAGATATAATATTTTCATCTGAATCAAAACCCCCAATCCGTCAGATAAATGGTTTCCAGCGTGATCTCGCCCTTAGCCAGCCTCGTGAGAGAAAGGGGAATCTGGCTGCCCAGCGCGGGTGCGGCGAGGCCCGCCAGCTCCTTGTCGCCCGCGGTGTGCGCCGCCGCTATGCTGGCGCAGACGAAGGCGTAGTCAACCCCTTCCGGATTTTTATCGTACATTTTTTTCAGCTCGCTGACAGCCTTGCCCGCGTTGCCGGAAAGCAGCAGCGCGATAGCCTTGACCCTGACCGCGGAAACGGCGGTGGGAGCCCCCGCGTTACCCAGCCGCGAAGCGTCCTGGTAGATCTCGTCGCACAGCTGAATGGAATCCGCGTAATTGCCGTCGCGGTAGAGCAGCTCCGCCTTCGCCAGCCGCGCGGCGCTGCCCAGCGCGCTGTGCCTCGCCAGAGCGTCCGCCAGCCTGTGCGCCTTGTCCTTTTCGCCCATCAGGTAGGTCGCCTTGATGCGGTATTCCAACGCGAGAAGATCCTCTTTGTTGCTCTTTTGGCGCAGGTCGCAGACCGCGAGAATCGCCGGATAGTCCCTGGCCTGGCACAGCAGCGGAAGCTCAATGTAATCATACATCCAGGGGGCGCTGCCCTTTGCGCTTTTCAGCTTGCCGATGAGCTCCAGAATCTCCTCCTCGTTGTCCCCGCCGAGCTTGTCCAGGTAGTGCAGCAGCCAGGCGTCGTAGTAATTCTGGCGCTCCACGCCCTCCGCGTCGTTTTCTCTCATCCCGTTGACGGCCTCAATCAGCCACGCGCCGCGGCTTTGGCCCTCCGCGAGCTCCGGCTGGCCTGCCAGGGCCTCGTTGATGCGCTCATGCGCCGCGGACAGCCCCTCAAGGTCCTTCGCGGTTTCGCGCAGCCGGAACGGCACGGGCCCGCCCCTTGGATACAGCGCAAAAAAGTCGAAGTCCTGGTTATAGGCCAGGGTCAGCAGCGGGCCGGTAATCCGGCAGGAGCTGTATACCTCGTGCCGCAGAAGAAAGGGCGTGGCGTTGAAGCCCGGCCCGGCGCCCGCCCTGGGCGCGGCCAGCCCGAGGCCCCCGCTCCATTTCTCCACGGTCTTCTGTTTTTCATACAGGGCCTCGAAATCGTCCAGCGCGGAATACAGCCGCCCCGCGGATTCATACCACAGGCCCCTGACGGCGGGAACCGCCATAACCGCGTGCCCCGCCGCCAGACCCAGCGCGGGCAGCGCGAGCAAAAGAATCACCGCCGCGGCGATCCACGCGAGAAGCCCGGGCCGGAGCTGTTTTTCCGGCGGCTCGTCCAATTGGAGCTCAAACTTTTTCTGCTCTTCCAAATGCAAACCCTCCTTCGCCGTAATGCCAGCCGAAACAGCGGCATACACTATTATATCTATTATACTAGACATGGGGCAAAAAAGCAATGGCCATTATATGAAAACTCTGTAAAAAATCTCGCCCAATCTTGACACCGCGCGAAAAACCTGTTACAATATTCTGGCAAAGAGAATATGCCCCCGTAGTTAAATGGATATAACGAGATCCTCCTAAGATTTAGTTGTGTGTTCGATTCACGCCGGGGGTGCCAGAGGGTGTCAGTCCCGATCAAAAGGATGCAGGGTTCGCCTGCATCCTTTTGCGTGAGAAAGGATGAACGAAGCATATGGACCCAACAAGCAATTGTCAAAAAATATGCATCTGCTCCATCTATGAGCGGGAGGATAATTTTAAGGATTATCGCTTCGTCGCCGCGAAGGTTGCGGAACGCCTGGGCTACCAGCCCATCAGAAACCCGGAGGAGCCGGGAATGACGCAATTGGATTTTGAAAATATTCTGAAAAATGAGTCGCCTTTTTTTATTCTTTTGGTGGGGGACGTGCCTTCAGACGCCGTTCTGAGGGAATGCCGGATCGCCATAGAAAACGGACTCAACATCATCACCATGCTAAAAAAGAACGCGGGAACCTTATCGGCCAAAACAAAAAAAATAATGAACGCCATCTCCTCAACCGTTTTTAACGCGGACTGCGCCTGCTTTGATTCCTGCGAAATGCTTGACAAGGCCCTGGAGGCGCGCATTATGAGCCTGCATAATAAAATTATGAAAAACAAGATTGTGATAAATCAAAATAAAAACATGGTATACGACAAGGCAAAAGAGATGATCACGCGCGCGAGAAGACGTATTATTTTATGTCAGGAAACCTCCTCCTTGATTTTGGGGCCGCGGGCGGGAAACTTCGCCGAGGTATCATTTCACGAGGAATTGGTAAAATGGATAGGGGGCGACGGCAAAAACGAAAGAGAGTTTGTTCATATTTATAATCATGCAAAAACGCTGGATGAAATCAAAAACGGAAACCAATATGACCTCGCGTCCTCAAGAAGCACATTGGAGGGCCTGTTGACCGGCAAAACAAAAATAGCTTTCCGGAAATACAGCTCAGATAACAGCGTGGCAAACGTTATCGCGGACAATGATATGCTTTTTACGTTCTATATGGACAAAAACCGTTATAACGTTTTGCTGCCTCATTTTATGACGATCCATCATGAGGTTGTGGGCATTATCAGCAGCGCGCAGTCGATCGGAAGCAATGTGCCGAATTCCCAAATCACACAAATTTATTGAACAGAGGCGGTAGCGATGGTTATTCAGCATGTGGGGATCATCCCTGACGGAAACCGAAGATGGGCCCGCAAAAGCGAGAAAGATCTGCACGAGACCTATGTCCTGTTTTTTGAGAGAATTTTAAGCGTCATCCTGGTTTTAAAAAACGCGGGAATTCATATGCAGAGCTTTTATGTGCTGAGCATCGAAAACCTTCAGCGAAATCACGAGGACGTAGACGCGGTTTTGTCGGCGTTCGAAAACGTCATTTGCGATAAGATAATGGATTTCACGGAAAAGCATCCGGACCTGCGCTTCCGTTTTATTGGAAACCAGGCCTACTGGCCGGATAAAATCAAGCAAAAAATAAGCTCTATCGAAAAAGCGTGCGCAAAAGACGGCGCTCCATTTGTCGTTAATTTTTTAATCGCCTACAATCCTTTTGACGAAATCAATTCGGTCGTAAATTCAAAAGCGGATCTGCCGCTGACCGTTGAAAAATTAAGTGTTCCGCTGTATCTCGACCTGATCATACGCACGGGCGGGGAGCAAACCAGGATCAGCAATTTTTTGCCGCTGCAAAGCGGATACGCGACGATCCACATGGTCGATCGCTTTTTTCTTGATTTCGATTTAAGCAATTACGAGAAAATTTTGTCGATATACAGCGACATTGATCCCCGATACGGAAAATAAATGTGAAATCGCTCGCGCGATAAAATTCCCCCAAGAATTGCTGCGGCAATTCTTTTCCCCCTTTGCTTTCAAAGGGGGCTTTAGGAGGGCAAAGCGAAGACCGCGGAAGCCTCCTTTGAAAGCAAAGGAGGTGCCCCGAAGGGGCGGAGGAATTTTGCGCGCGAGCGCATGTGCCCCGGATCGCTCCGCTTCGCCGCGAGAAAAGAACAATGTATCACTACAATTGCCTGAAAGAGCTTGGAAATAAAGTAGGGGCTCAAAGATCGTAGGGGGCACAAAAAGGTAGGGGCTCAAAATTTTGAGCCCCTACGATTTTTGAGCCCCCTACAATCTTTGATCTTTTAGCTATTTTAGACGGTTGCAGTGATTTTCCGCAAGGAAGTACAGGTAGGCAGGCGTGAAATCGCTCCGCGAAAAATCCCCCCCAAGAATTGCTGCGGCAATTCTTTTCCCCCTTTGCTTTCAAAGGGGGATTTATCACTGCAATCTTATAAAAGAGCAAATAAAAATATTTTAGCCAATTCCCTGCTCCGCCAGAAAAAAGCCCTCCCATGGGTCCTTTCTCTTCAGCCGCTCCAGCGCCCCGGTCATGGAGATCCCGTCCGGCGCGATTTTCCCGAGCTCGCTCCAGGCGATGGGCATGGATACCGGCATCCCCTCCCGCATCCGTACGGAATACGGCGCGGCGCTGGTAGCGCCCCGGGTATTGCGCATCCAGTCAACAAAGATTTTGCCCTTGCGGCTGGCCTTGGCGCTGGTGCTCACGTAGCGCTCCGGCCATTTACGCTCCATGATCCGCGCGACGTTTTTGGCAAAATCCCGGAACGCCTCCCAGTCCGCCGCGGGCCGCAGGGGCACGACCGCGTGGTAGCCCTTTCCGCCGCTGGTTTTGAGAAAGGCCTTCAGCCCCAGCTCGTCCAGCACGCTTTTGAGGTCCCGCACGCCCTGGCGGACGACATCCAGCGCCATCCCCTCGTCGGGGTCCAGGTCAAACACCATCCGGTCCGGCCGCTCCAGGCTTTCCGCCCGGCTGCCCCAGAGGTGGAGCTCCACCGTATTCCGCTGCACCTCGCACAGCAGGCCGTGGAGGCCGGCGACATAGTAGCCGCTGTTCGTTCCGCCGCCGCTTTTCGCGACCTCTACGGTTTCGATGCCCTCGTCCTCCGCACCGGGATGCTTTTTGAAAAAGCATTGGCCCGCGCTCCCGCCGGGGCAGCGGATCGCGCTGAGCAGCCTGCCCTCAATATGAGGCAGCATCCGCCCGGCCACCGCCTGATAATACAGCGCCAGGTCCTTCTTCGTGATCCTGGGGGTTTCACAAAATATTTTATCCGGATTCGTGAGATTTATATTCAGCTCCGGCTCGGGCGTTTCCCGGATAATCTCCTGAACGTTCTTATCCCCGCGCAGCCCCCGGAATTTCGCCTGACGCAAAAGGCCCTCCCGGGTCCACTCGGCGAAGGAGACCTCGGCGGCGTATTTCGGGCGCAGCCAGGTGATGGATTCCCCGCCCCGGGGCTTGGGCGGCGCCTGGAACCGCGGTATTTCGCGTTCGATTGGCCGGAACAGCTCCAGCAGCTCGCTCATCCGGCGCTCGCTGAAGCCGCTGGCGCGGCCACAGTAAATCAGCTCCCCCTCCTGATACACGCCCAGCAACAGAGAGCTGATGCCGGCGCTTCTCTTTGCCGAAACGGTGAAGCCGCCGATGACGAATTCCTGCCGCGCCTGGCATTTCACCTTGACCCAGTCGCCGCCGCGCGTGCCGCTGTAGGCGGAGCTCCCCCGCTTGCCGATCACGCCCTCCAGCCCCAGGCCGCAGGCCGCTCGGAGCATTTCATCCCCCTGCCCCTCCATGTGGCCGCTGTATTGCAGAATCTCAGGCGCGCCCTCCAGCAGAGCGAAAAGCCGCGCCTTCCGCTCGGTGAGGGGCAGCTGCCGCAGATCCTCGCCATCCAGGGCCAAAAGGTCGAAGATCATATAAGCCAGCTGCTTCCCCTCCGGGTTTTTGAGGTAGCTCTGCAGGGCCTGAAAATCCGGCCGGCCCTGCTGGCCGGCGACGATCATCTCGCCGTCGAGCACCATGGCGCGGGGCCCGGCCAGCGCCAGCAGGGCCTCCGCCGCCGGCTGGAATTTCTTCGCGTAGTCGCCGCCGCCGCGGCTGAGCAGCCGTGCCCGCCCGTCCTCAATATGGGCCAGAATCCGGTAGCCGTCATACTTGATCTCATACAGCCAATCCTCCCCCCGGGGCACCTCGCTGACCGGCTTTGCCAGCTGCGCCCGCGCCCGGTCAAAGGGGTTTTTTTGTTTTTCCGCATTGCCCGCCGGCCCGCCGTTCTTCCCCGCGGCGGCAATCTGCTCCATCGTACGGCCCGTGCGCACACTCGTGGCGTATTGGCCGATGCCGGCATCCGGGGCGCTTTCGGCGTCCCTTTCCTTCACGAGCAGCCAGCTGTCTCCCCGCCGCTCCGGGTCTTTTTGAACGGTTCGAATTAATGTCCAGCCGCCCTTTAGCCGCTTGCCCTGCAGGCTGAATTTCAGCGCGCCCTCCCGCAGGCCCTGTTCCATGCTTTTGCGGGGCTCATAGGTCCCCTCGTCCCAGAGCATCACGGAGCCGCCGCCGTATTCCCCCTTGGGGATATTTCCCTCAAACGCCCGGTAATCCAGGGGATGGTCCTCGACCCGCATGGCCAGGCGCTTGTCCGCCGGGTTGCGGGAGGGCCCCTTGGGCACGGCCCAGCTGAGCAGCGCGCCGTTCCACTCCAGACGGAGGTCGTAGTGATCCCGGCTGGCGATGTGGTGCTGCACAACAAAGCGCAGCTTTTGCTTTTCCCCCGCCGCGCCGCGCTTCCCCCGGGGCTCTTCCGTCAGGCTGAAGTCTCGTTTTTGATTATATTGCCGCAGAGAGTCCGACATAGAAAAAATCCTGCCTTCTTTTAAGTGATGACAGGATTAGTTTCAGATATTTTGGGAGGAAGTATACACAATGTGAGCGTCTACCGCAAAAAGCCCATTCTATGGATCTCCGTCGGCCCCAGCTCCGCCAGGGCCTCATAGTGCCGTTTTGTGGGATAGCCCTTGTGCTGCGCGAAGCCATAGCCGGGGTACGTCTCCTCCAGCCGCGTCATTGCGCGGTCGCGCTGGACCTTCGCCAAAATCGACGCCGCCGCGATGCTGGCGCAGATAGCGTCGCCCTTCACCAGCGTCTCGCAGGGGATATCCAGCAGGGGACGCTGGTTGCCGTCGATCAGCGCGAAATCCGCCACGGGGTCAAGGCCCTCCACCGCGCGCTTCATCGCCAGCAGCGCGGCCCGGAGGATATTTAGCCTGGCGATCTCCTCCACCGTCGCGCGGGCAATGCTCCAGGAGACCGCTTTGGACTGGATTTCATCGAAGAGCAGCTCCCGCTTTTGGGGGCTGAGCTTCTTGGAATCCGCCAGACCCTTGATGACGCAGCCCTCCGGAAGGATGACCGCCGCGGCGTAGACATCCCCAGCCAGCGGCCCGCGCCCAGCCTCATCCACCCCGCAGATGAAACCGAAGCCCAGGGAGCGATATAAATTTTCATGAGGCTCAAAGAGCATTTTCATAACTCCTCATATCAGAACAGGCCCGCAAAATTGTTAATTGTTCATTGTTCATTGGCAACAAATTCCGCCATATCCCCCGGCTGGCACAGCTCCGTGAAGCGAATGGGCTTTTCCCGCAGGCTCTTCAGCGGCGCGGGGCAGGGCACGCCGGTGAGGGCCTCCAGCGCGGCGATGGCCTCAAAGCCCCGCAGCGCGCTGCCCCCGCCGGTGATGGCCGAAAGCACACTGTCCGCGAATTTGTAGGGGCTCGCCGTGGATACCACCACCGAAACCGCGTTGTCACCCGTCGCCCCGCGATAGTCCTCCAGCGCGCGCAGCCCCACGGCGGTGTGGGTGTCGCTCAGATAGCCCAGCCGGGTATAGGTCTGGCGGATCGTGCCCTTGGTCTGGGTATCGTTGCACGAGCCCGCCGCGAAGGTCTTCTGCAGAGCCTTCAGCAGCGTCTCGGGAATCTCGTAGCTCCCGTCCCGGGACAGCGCGCCCATCCAGCCGGATACCGCGCCGGCGTCGCAGCCGGAGACGGCGTAGAGCAGCCGTTCCAGATTGCTGGAAATGAGGATGTCCATGGAGGGCGAGAGCGTGGTATAAAAATCCCGGCGGCGATCATATACGCCGGTGGCGAGAAAGTCGGTGAGGATCCGGTTGCGGTTGGAGGCGCAGATGAGCCGCGCGACGGGCAGGCCCATCTCCCTGGCGTAATAGGCCGCCAGAATATTGCCGAAGTTCCCCGTGGGCACGACAAAGTTAATTTTCTCCCCGGCGGCTATTTTGCCCTCCCGCCGCAGGTCGCAGTAGGCGCTGACGTAATAGACGATCTGCGGCGCCAGGCGCCCCCAGTTGATGGAGTTGGCGGAGGAAAACACCCTGTCCCGCGCCTCCAGCTCCGCCCGGAGGGACGGGCAGGTGAAAATGGATTTCACGCCGCTCTGGGTGTCGTCGAAGTTGCCCTCCACGCCCACAACGCCCACGTTCGCGCCCTCCTGGGTAACCATCTGGAGCCTTTGCAGGTCGCTGACGCCCTCGCTGGGATAAAACACGATTATCCGTGTGCCGGGCACATCCTTAAAGCCCTCCAGCGCCGCCTTGCCGGTATCGCCCGAGGTGGCCGTCAGAATGACGATTTCCTTGCCCTGGAGCACCTTTTGCGCCGAAGCCGTAAGCAGCCGCGGCAGCAGCTGCAGCGCAAGATCCTTAAAGGCGCAGGTGGGGCCATGAAAGAGCTCCAGCAGATAGCTGCGCCCGCCGCCGCCCAGGGCTTTGACAGGGGCCACCGCCGGATCCCGGAAGGTGCCGCCATAGGCCGCTTTCACGCAGCGCGAAAGCTCCTCCGGCTCCCAGCCGTCGGGGCCCTCTTCCGTGAAAAACTTCGACAGCACAAACGCCGCCCGGCCGACGTAATCCATCTTTGTCAGGGCATTGATTTCGCTGACGGTCAATTGCGGCAGCTTTTCGGGCACATAGAGCCCGCCCTCAGGGGAAATCCCCTGGACGACGGCCTGCGCGGCGGAAACACTGACATTGTTATCCCGGGTGCTGGTATAGCGCATAATCGTTTTACTCCCTTTGTGCGGGGTTCACGCTTTGGAACCCCTTGCTTCATTGGCTTCATTATTATAGCAGTAATGGGCGAAAAAGGCAATGCCGGATTTAAAAATAAAGTAGGGGGCTCAATAAATCGTAGCTCAAAAGGTAGGGGCTCAAAATTTTGAACCCCTACCTTTTTGAGCCCCTACGCTCTTTGATCTTTTAGCTATTTTAGAGGGTGGCAGTGATTTTCCGCAAAGAAGCACAGGCAGGCAGGCGTGAAATCGCTCGCGCGATAAAATTCCCCCAAGAATTGCTGCGGCAATTCTTTTCCCCCTTTGCTTTCAAAGGGGGCTTTAGGAGAGCAAAGCGAAG
>Ga0099364_10013033_pt1 | contig 11178 bp, 11 predicted proteins | sample TergutTh196P3_FD_73070 | JGI IMG/M metagenome (GOLD analysis project Ga0099364, IMG submission 73070) | Microcerotermes parvus P3 segment gut microbial communities from Pointe-Noire, Republic of the Congo - Th196 P3 | ecosystem: Host-associated > Arthropoda: Insects > Digestive system > Gut ... | reverse complement strand
CCGCTGCTACAGTAATGGTATCCAGATGCAGATACCTGCTTTCCGTTCCGGGAAGGTGACTTATAATCACATAGTTACCATTACGCTCGGAGTATCCTGTTTCAATCACAGTCCCCCAGGAGATGGTTTTAACCTCTGAACCAGTGGGAAGGGAAATATCTGAACCCGTATGAAACCCGCGCCCAAATTCAGCCCTTAGTCCATACCAGGAGGACACAGTTCCCCCGCTTACAGGGGGTCTTACAAAAATACCCAGGGTGATAAAAAGAATGATTAATATATAGAAGAACTTTTTCATATAGTTTTGCCTATATAGATATTATAACATATAAAAAATAAATTTTTTTTATTTTTTTTAGTTGACTTTTTTGTTTTCCTGTGATAAAGTATTAAATATAAGATACAAAACGACTGCGAAAGGCGTTATGGTTATTTACCCGTTGGGTAATCTATAACAGCTGTAGAATTGCAGGAGACCAATGTAAGGAGAGGATACTAAAAAATAATTTTCCCAAAATTATAAGTATTCTCTCTTCTACATTTGCAGGCGTTTATGTCTTTATATTTCTTATTTTTTAATTCAAGTCGTAACAAAACATACCAAACAAGTATAAGATTAATCAACTTACCTCCAAAAACTCAAATCAAAAAAGAATTAGGGATATTTTCAATCATTCGATTTTATATAAATAAAAGGGGGAACTATGTCTATATTATTTTCCGGTGATTTACATGCAAGTTTTCGTAATGAACTAAAATATATTTCAAAAAGGGAAATATTAAATCTATACCAAAAAGAATTGTATGATAGTATCCAGTATCATATTATCCTTGGAGATACTGGTTTAGGAAGACCCTGGAATAACAATGCAGATAAAGAGATTTATAAAGCGTTAAATCACAGGCCTTTTCCAATATTATGTGTGGTCGGAGATGACGATCCACTATATGAAATGCAAAAGTACGAAGAAGTAGATATAGGTATTGGAGAAAAAGTATTAAAAATCCACGAGAAGCCATTTATTGCATATCTAGTTAAAGGCAAAGTATACTATATTGAAGGAATAAAATTCCTTGTTTTGGGTGGTGCTAAGTCTTATCAAAATAACTCCCATGGTAAAAATAACTCATTTAATGCAGAGAAGTCTTATTGGTCAGAAAAAGAAAAAAATGATTTATACCTTTTATTGGAAAACAATAGTACTTTTGATTTAGTATTATCTCATACTGGCTCCAATTTTTCAAATTCATGGTGTTTTGGTAGAAAAAGAAACTTAAAAGTTGATTTATATGATGAAGTTTCTTATTTAAATCATGAAATTGAAAAACGCATAAGAACAAGAGAATGGTTTTGCGGTCATTTTCATTATGATGCATTTTTTTTTGATGAAGAAACTGATATTGGATACGAATATTTTTACAGAAGATCATTACTACTTTCAAAAGAGAGTAACAAAATAGTTCAATACTTTGTTGATGTAGTTGAAATAGATTTCCAGGATTTTGGGAGTAAGCACACTGATAAATCACCCTATATGAACAAAGAAATAACAAAATACATTTTTAATCACGAGGAGGATTTATGATCTATTTTACAGCAGACAACCATTTTTGCCATGGTAATATCATAGGCAGTTGCTACAGACCTTTTAAAAACACTCAAGAAATGAACGATGAGATGATTAAAAGGTGGAATACCTATATAGGTTCTCATGATGAAGTCTATATACTAGGAGATTTCGCATATAAAGGCGACCCATACGAGGTAAATAGAATTTTATCAAAACTTAAGGGAAAAAAGTACCTTATAAAAGGGAATCACGATTTGTACCTTACAAATCATTTGTTTAATACTAATGCTTTTGAATGGGTTAAAGACTACTATGTTTTAAATTATGAAACCAAAATTTTTATCCTCTTTCACTTCCCCATATTAGAATGGCATCAATCACACAGAAGCAGTATACATCTTTACGGCCATGTTCATAATAGTGAAGTTCATCATCCGGATTTCGCAGAAAAAGTAAAAATGCTTGGTCCCAAAGCAATTAATGTTACAGTAGATATGAATGATTTCTACCCTGTAAGTATTAAAGAGATCCTGAAGAAAGTCGAAAAGGCTTCAGAGGAGGCATAATGGACTACCAAAAATGTCTACAGAATTATTCACGCTGGGCATCAAAAGATGAAATTTCTGCATCCTTACATAAGATAAAACGTACAGATGTAAATTCTACATACGGCGGGATTCCTTTATATTCTGATGACGAAAACATATATGTTGAACATTCAGACTCCCATTCTCTAATAATTGGCTCAACAGGCTCCAAGAAAACCCGCTTAATAGGCATGCCTGCATTACAGATGTATATAAAAGGCGGGGAATCCTTCATCGCTACAGATCCAAAAGCAGAGCTCTACGAAAGAACTTATCCATTATTAAAAGAACAGGGCTATGATATCTTTGTATTAAACTTAAGAGAACCTAAACATAGCAATTCCTGGAATCCCTTTCATATTCCTTACTTACAGTATAAAAATGGAGAACAGGATCAAGCTGTTGCGAATGTAATTGATATAGCTACCTGTATTAGTATAAAAAATGTATCAGATGATCCTTATTGGGAGAACAGTGCCAATGATCTTCTTGCAGGTCTTATTCTAACACTTTTTGAATGTGCCAAAGAAAATGAAGTTAATTTATTCAGTTTAAGAGCTTTACGTAACCAGGCCTTCAGATTTGACGATGATAACAGAAACAACAATAGCTCTTTCATAAATGAAAAGTTTCTTAAAAAATTGGATCCAAGTTCATTTATTTATTCTTTGCTCTGCGGAACTGTTGAAGTTTGTGATGTAACACGTGGATGTATAGTTTCTATTTTTGATCAGGCATTAAAACCATTTTTCAGTAATGACACCTTAATAAAAATGCTTTCTTCAAATGATCTTGATATGAGCAGTATAGGAAAGAAAAAAACTGCTGTATTTTTGATCATTCCCGATGAAACTACTATTTATCACTCTTTAATAACCGCATTTTTAAAACAATGCTATACAGCATTAATACAGGAAGCTCAAAAAAATAAAAACAAAAAGCTGCCTGTAAGGGTGAATTTCTTATTGGATGAATTTTCTACGCTTCCTGCTATTGGAGATTTTCCTGCCATGATAACAGCATCAAGGAGCAGAAATATCAGGTTTAATTTGCTTATTCAGAGCTATAATCAATTAACAAAAAAATATGGAAGAGAAGCAGAAACCATTAAAGGAAACTGTGAAAACATAATTTTTCTACATAGCCGTGAACTTGAAGTGCTTAATGAAATTGTAGGTTTATCCGGAAAAAAAGTTAACGAGGAATCTTTAACTTCTGTTTCCATGCTTCAAACACTGGATAAAAATAAGGGCGAAGTATTTATTTTACACAAGCGTCTTAATCCTTATATAGCCAATTTACCGGATATAGATACTATAACAAAACCTCGTTCAGGTAAGCAAAATATAGTTTATCCAAAAGCATGTTTATCTCCTGTTGAAATTTTCAATTTTGATAATTTTTGCAATGATTATATTGATGATGTATACAAAAAATTATTCACTGAGTATAGATACAAAAATATGGAGCTTATGAAAAAGCCTTATGTAGATGATTTTATCATAGAACCTATTTTTTCAAGTAACAATACCAGTATAGAGGAGTAATTTATGTCTATACTATTTTCAGGTGATTTCCACAGTAATGCTGTAAATGAATTAAGCTGTATTACTAAAAATACACTAATTAGAAAATATACAGAAGAAAAATATAATAAAATTAAATATCAAATTATTTTAGGAGATGCAGCTTTTTTATGGCCCGGTCAAATGAAAAACGATATATATAACTTTAGAGCTCTGGGAATGCGTCCCTTCCCTGTTTTAAGCGTAATAGGTAACCATGAACCTGTTCTTGGCATGAAAGGTCTCCCTGAAGTTGATATAGGAATAGGAGAAAAAGTCATAGAAATATGGGAAAAACCTTTTACTGCATACCTAAAACGAGGTAAAGTATATACAATAGATGGCATAAAGTTTCTTGTTTTAGGCGGTGCTTTATCTATAGATCAGTATAGAAGAATACCAAATCAGTCCTGGTGGGAGAACGAATACTGGTCAGAAGAAGAAAAAGAAAGTATTTTTAGGCTTCTGGAAATGGACAGTACATTCGATTATGTAATCTCCCATACAGGACCTCATCATATAAATTATAGACTTTTTAGAAGAACAGGTAATTTTATTGATAAATTTAGTGATGATGTAGCCCTTTTAAATGATAAAATACATGAAAAAATAGAATTTCGTGAATGGTGGTGCGGACACTGGCACATAAACCAATATTATTATGATAGATATTCCAAAAAAGCATATCAGTATTTATATAAATCTACAAAAATTCTGGAAAAAATCGGAAGCAAATTTAAAGTTCATAACGAGTATGGCATTAAAGAACGCAATTTTTTGAAATAGGGAGAAAAATTATGAGTATAAGAAATGTTACTTTAGAACCTATATTTTGTTTTTCCCAGGCTGAAAAAAGTATTGCTTCAATGGAATTTTATTTAGAATTTAGAATAGACAATATGATCGATTATAATATGGCGCATACATGCTTTGAAGCAAGAAATGCTGCAAAATATATATTAATGGGTTATTTATTTTATAATGATATAAAATTAAGAAATACTTATTATCTTGAAAGCTTATGCAAAAAAGCAATAAAAATAGATAAAACTTTTTTAAAAGTCCAGGCAGATTGTGAGTTACTTAAAAACTATACAGGAAAACTAAATTATGTTAAATGGGATGTTAGTAACCATGAATTACATAATGCAATTAAATCATTACTAAATATATATAATTTAACTCCAATAAATAATTTAAGAAAATTATTATCAAAAAATGTTAAGTTCAAAGAAAATCTAAATAATAATTCAATTAATTATTTATCAAATTATATTTACGAAAATAAAGGCTTATTAAGTAAAGATGACAGGCTTTTAAGTTTAAATAATAAAAAAAACAGTATTGTATATAAAAAAGGTAGTTCTACTAAAATAATTGGCAGTAATAAAATTTTTAACATTAGGAGTAAAATAAATATAATTAAACAACTGATAGTTAGTAGTGTTCATAAAGATATAATAATAAAAATATATATATTTGGCTCATATGCTTATGGAAATCCAACTGAATCAAGCGACATAGATATTTGCATAATAATTGGTAATGAATATGAATGGTCAGAAGTTGCTACAGATATTAGAGTTATACTTTGGAAAAATATTAAAGAAGATGTTGATTTAATAGTTAAAACAGAAGAAACATTTTATAACGACATAAATCATAATAGTCTAAGTAATATTATTATTAAACATGGTCTTTTGCTATATAGTGTAAAGGAAAATCCTACAGATCTAATACTCCATGCAAAATACAATATTGATAATATTTTAAACTTAATTAAAAGTATAATTTATTCAGATAATTGGAAAAATGAGGGAATATGTTATCATACTTCACAATTCATAATAAATATTTTAAAAGGATATTTAATACATAAGGGTATTTCCATTGAGCCCAAAAGAAATCTTGATTTATTATGGGAAAGTACAATAAAATTGAATCTTCTTAAAAACAGCAAAAAATCTGACTTTAATAAACTCAAACGGTATTCAGGTGATGTAAAAAGCAGAATAAAAACCAGTTCTAATGATGTAAAAATAATAATGAAATTACTCATATACATATATAACAGTCTAAAAACAAAAGTTACTGATTTATGCAATCTTGAAAATGAAGTTTACCAATTAAACAATTTTTTAGACAAAGGAGAATATTCCTATGGAAATTACAATTAAAATTGACGATGAATTCTTAATAGAAAGGGGGTTCAGTGAAAAGGACATAAAACTAATAGTAGGAGCTAATTTATATAATAATGGAGTGGGAGGGACTTCATATATTGCCAGAATATTAGGATTGGAAAGAGATGAATTAAAATATGGCATGGGTAAATTTGGCGGTATTTTTTTTAATGTAAGCATTGAAGAATATAAAAGGGATTTGGAAGATGCCAGAAAGTATAAAAGAAAAGACTTAAATACGGATAAAACGGAGTAACTTATGAAAGATAGTTACATATTAAAACACAAAGACTATAATGTAGCAATACTTCATTTTTCTGATTCTGGCTATTTATTAAGTAGCCAAATATTAGATAAAGAAAGATTACCATTAGGATGCCTGAATGATAATGGTGATCTCAATAAAAAAAGACTGGAAATATGGTGGAATGATAGAGCAATACCTAAAGATAGAAAAAATATTTATTTTATTAAAAAAGCTACAAAGTGCAGTTCAATAAATAAATTAATGCTAAAAAGTAAAGCACTAAGCTTAAGTGATCATTATTGGGTAACTGATAATTCAAATGATAAATGGAAAGACTTAAACTATTATGAAAATGATTTTGACGATAGATTAAGCAGAATCGTAAATAATGAAATAGAAAATATAGAATTTAGTATGAAAACCCCTGAATTTACCAATATAGGAAATCTAATAAAAAGATGGAGAATATTAGACAATAATGATAGAGTACTAGAAAAACAGGGAAATGAACCATTTTTTCAGGAAACCATTAATGAGTTAATAGGAACTAGATTATGTGAAAGATTAGGTATAGAGCATGTTAAATATGAATTAGATTTCATAAAAAATATAAATGGTCATCAAATACCTATTAGCAGGTGTAAAAATGTAACTAATGTAAATAATGAATTAATAAGTGCTATTGATTTATACAATACAATTAGTGTTTCTGTATTAAAAGACAATTATTATGACCACTATATAAAATGTTTAGAGAATATAGGTATAAAGGATGGTTATAAAGAATTGGACAAGATGTTTATATTTGATTATATCATGTTTAATCATGACAGGCATTTTAATAATTTTGGTATATTAAGGAACAGCAAAAAATTAAATAATTACAAAATAGCTCCATTATTTGATAATGGAACAAGCTTATATTGTAATACCGGGGATTATGCAATAAAGTATCCAGAGCGATTAATTAAAAGAAGCAGGGGTTTTATGCAGATTGATAAGCAATTAGACTTAGTTAAAGATTGGTCATGGTATGATCGTAAAAATTTAATTGGCTTTGGTGATGAAGTTATGGAATTACTAAAAAGTTTGGAAAGTATAAGTAAAAAGAGAGCAGAATTAATAAGGAGTGTTTTGAATGAAAGGCTCAAGGATCTGGAAAGGTACATAAAAAATCATAAAAAAAGGAAGTAGAAAATGAAAAATAATACATTCAAAAAGACTGATGATTGTTTAAACTGCAAACACTATACATTAGTTTTACAGCAAGAAAAACGTTATCACTGGATAGATGCCTGCCGCTTAATAGAAAAAGATATTTTTGCCCAGATAAAAAATTGCAAAGGCATATATTTTGAACCTAAAAAATCACCAAAGCCAGAGATAAAAATATTAAAATTCATGAATGGCGAAAATGCAAACAAAAAATATTTAACCTGCTATGCTCTAAATAATTTCAAAGAAATATGGGATTTTATGAAAAATTTTCTTATAGAAAGAAATATAAAATTTAATGGAAGCACTCATCAGAATGGATACCGCGGTACACCTATAATTGAGTATGATGGAAAACCTTATGCATTTTCATTAACATTAAGGCGTTGGGGATTGTTAATGGCTGAGGCATTTAGACCTAATGATAAAGATCCATTGGCTTATACACATTGGGCATTTGGTATACCTGAAGGGGAAGAACCAACAGCCGGATGGAGAAAAGACCCTTTAAAATTTGCAATCACAGGAGATAAACATGGGACAGAATGATAGCTGGGATTATTTAACCAATTTTATTAAAGATAATTTTGATAATTTTGAAGAAGAGCTTGAAAAACCTCCCCTTGCGGTAAAGATAAAAAGGCATCCGGAAAGACCAAATCTGGTTATTTTCAGGTACAGTCAGTATGAATCTGATTTTACAAACCCCATTGTCCGCTGCTGCAGGGGTTCTGTATATGATATCCAGGACAAGGATACAGTAAGACCTTACCTTATGCCATTCTTTAAATTCAATAATCTGGGAGAGGGGAATGCAGATCCGATAAACTGGAAAAGTACTCTTTACATAAGAGAAAAACTGGACGGTTCTTTAATAAAATTATTAAAAGAACCAGACGGAAACGATTTATGGACTACCAATAGAAGTTTTGACATAAATGCCGAAGTACCGGAACTCTACCCTTCTGAAACAGAAGAAAATCTTAAACCCCCATACACTTTTGCTTCTTTGCGTGACTATGCATTACGCGGGCATGAAGATGAGGTAAAAAATCTGCCTATTGGCTGGTCTTTTATGTTTGAACTTATCTCCCCATATAATAAAATTGTAGTTCCTTACAGGGAAACAAAACTAATCCTTTTAGGCTGCCGCGATCCTGAAAGAAACGAACATACCCCGGAATGGGCAGTAGAATCATTTAAGTTAAGCTTTGAAACCCCAAAATTATACCAGTTCAATACTGCTGATGAAATAATCTCATACTGTAAAAGTCTGGAAACAAATGAACATGAAGGTGTAGTGGTTCAGGATGAAAATTTTAACAGGGTAAAAATAAAAAGCGAACATTATGTCAGCCTGTTTTTATTAAAAGGTGAGGATAATTTTTCTGACAAACGCATTTTCCAGGCAATTAAACAGGGAAGTATAGACGATGCACTTGCAGCCTGGCCGGAAATTGGCGAAAAGGCAGATGAAATAAAAACCCAGTGGATCAATTTTCAGAATGATGTAAAAAACCTCTGTAATACAGGCAGGACATATTATGAAAATTGTCTCAAAGACACAGGAGAATTAAAAGAAGCAAAAAAACGCTATGCACAATATGTAATGGAAAAGCATAAAACATTTTCTTCTTTTTTGTTTGAGGCAATAAAAGAGAATAGCAACCTGGATCCTCTTTTTGAAAAAATTGAGTACAGGGAACTGGTTGACTTCTGGATTCCGGCAATTATGGAACAGGCAGAGGATTAAATGTCATCAAGTAAATACACCTATATTTACACTGACGGCGGGAAAGAAAAATGGGCTTTTATAGTGGTTAAAGAAAATTTTATTATTCATGAAGAGTCAGGGATCTTCGGCATATCCAGTACAACCAGTAATGATGACACAGAATCAGAAGCAATATACAAGGCAGCACTTTATGCCAAAGAAAACCCGGCGAATTATATTTTAATTACTGATTCCCAGGCAATAATCGCCAAGGTAAACGGAAATGTAAACAATGTAACAAGGAACCCCAATATTAAAGGGATCCAGACACTCCTTGATGAATTTAAAAACAGCCGTCTCCCTGTAAGTTTTACACTTAAATGGGAAAAAAGACTTTCCAATGAATTTATGAAGAGAGTGGATTTGCTGTGCAAAAATCATTCATAATTCCTTCAGCACCTTTGTAATCCATCATTATTACAGCATCTCTGATTTTTTCAATTTCCTCTTGTAAAGTCCCTTTCAGATCCAGAGCATGAAGCTTCTTTAGTCCTTCATCTATATCCTGGAAATGAGTCTGAGAAAAAGCCTGTTTCATGCCGGAAAATATTTCTTCCAGTTGAACCAAAAGATCAGGACTTAGATCCGTATTTTCTCCGGTTAAATTTTTAATACTGAAAGCTTTGATAAGTCCTTCTTTTAAGAAAAGAAGTTTTTCCAAAAATAGAGGCAGATTTAAAATACAGTATTCTGTATCAGGTTTTTCACCTCCGGCTCCGGAAGCGGCTTTTTCCAGAGCTCCTGCCTCTTCAGAAAGCTCCAATACTCCAATACTTGCCAGTGAACCTTTCAAACCATGAACTTCAATTGTGAAATTGTGCATATCCTCTGCATCTAAAAACCAATTCAGATTTTTCTCGCACTTGTCTATTTCATTTATTAAAAGTTTCAGGGATTTTTCATAGAGATCCCTCTGTCCAGCTGCTTTTTCCAGGCCGGCAGAAACAGAAAGCCCTTCTATTTGCTCCAGACTCTGCCATAAGGGACCGGCTTCCTCCCCCTGGAGAGTTATATTATCCCGGGAAATAATCAGTTTTTCCGGCGGCAGCCAGTCCCGGATTATTTTATTAAGCCAGGTTCTTTTTATCGGCTTAATTAAAAGGTCATTCATCCCTGCTGCAAGGAACTCATCTTTAACTTCAGAAATAGCATTGGCTGTAAAAGCAATGATTGGTACCTCAATACCCTCAGAACGGAGCAGTCTGGTAGTTTCCACTCCATCCAGTTCCGGCATCATATGATCCATAAACACCAGGTCATAAGAATTATTTTTTATCAGGTCAATGGCCTGTCTTCCGGATCCTGCGGTATCTGCCTCTATCTGATGCTGCCGTAAAAGCCCGGCAGCCACATTCAGGTTAATTAAATTATCATCTACAACCAGAATTTTTGCCTCCGGTGCAGTGATTGTAAATTCCTGCAATGCAGTTTGATCAATGAGATCCTCATTACCTGAAATTTTAGGGATGCTCACATAAAAAACAGTACCCTCACCATAAACACTTTCTACAGAAATTTCTCCTCCCATCTGTTCTACAAGGGATTTCGTAATGGAAAGACCAAGTCCCGTACCTTCCCTTGCACGGTTTTGCATCATATCAACCTGTGTAAAGGGATTAAAAAGAACAGCCATGTCTTTTTCCTGTATACCTATGCCGGTATCGCTTATGGAAAAATGTATACTGGTATCGTCAGAACTAACCTTTAGACTAACAAAACCCTTACTGGTAAATTTTACAGCATTACCAAGCAAATTAATAATAATCTGTCTAAGACGGACATCGGAGCCAAATAAATATTGGGGAAGATCCCCTTCGATAATCTGATCATATATTATATCCTTGTCTTTTATTAATGAACGAACCAGAGAATCAATACTGTCCAAAAATGCATAAAAATCATAATGTACCATTACCAGATCTACTTTACCTGATTGAATTTTGGAAAAATCAAGAATATCGTTAATTACATTTAAAAGTGACATGGCTCAAAGATTTATATCCTGCACATGACTGATTAAATGCCGGTAATCCTCT
>Ga0099364_10013032_pt1 | contig 11178 bp, 12 predicted proteins | sample TergutTh196P3_FD_73070 | JGI IMG/M metagenome (GOLD analysis project Ga0099364, IMG submission 73070) | Microcerotermes parvus P3 segment gut microbial communities from Pointe-Noire, Republic of the Congo - Th196 P3 | ecosystem: Host-associated > Arthropoda: Insects > Digestive system > Gut ... | reverse complement strand
AGGTTATTTAATGCTGTTTTATGCGGAAATAAGTTAAAATGCTGGAATACCATCCCCATTTTACAGCGCACTTTATTAATATTGCAACGCTTACAGGTGATTTCTTCGTCCTCGATCCAGATTCTGCCCGATGTAGGATTTTCCAACCGGTTTAGGCAACGAAGAAAAGTAGACTTTCCGCTGCCGGACGGCCCGATAACAACAATCTTTTCCCCTTCATTTATATGCTCTGTTATATTATCCAGAACGAGGAGGTCACCGAATGATTTACATAGATTTTCAACGCGAATCACCCTTGCGAAGCCTCCTTTCCAGTTTACCGAAAATCCAGGTCAAAATTATCACTATTACCAGATAAACAATCGCGACTGTAAGCAACGGAATAAACGCGCTGTATGTCCGTGAACGGATAATGTCCCCGGCTTTGGTAAGATCCGCCATCCCTATATATCCTACGATCGCGGTTTCCTTGAACAACAAAATAAATTCATTGCAAAGTGTGGGCAGCGCATTTTTAAAAGCCTGCGGAAGTATGATCAGCCGCATGGTTTGAACCGAACTCAAGCCTACTGATCTGCCCGCTTCGGTTTGACCGTGATCAACCGACAATATACTTGCGCGGAATATTTCGGAAACATAAGCACCCGAATTTATTCCGAATGCGATAACCGCAATCAACAACTGAGGTGTACGGATCTGTAATGTATTGTCAATGCTTACAAATACGATAAAGTACATTATCATCAACTGCACGACCATCGGAATACCGCGTACAATTGTCGTATATAACGATGCGATCGAACGCAGGGGATAAAAGTTCTTCTTTTGGGTAATCTTAACTTTTAACGGTGACAGCTTCATAAGCGCCGTTAAAAATCCCAGCAGGATTCCCAGTACAAGCGCGCCTAATGCAGCCTGAACCGTTATCGCTAACCCTCTAAGCAGCATCATATACCGGTCGGCATACAGGAGGTTTCTCCACAACGCGAAAAGCAAAGTCCCCTCCTCCCAGCCGGAAGGAGGGACTTCGCTAATGGATAATAATAATGACGGGATCATGATGCGAAGAATGTGTCAAATATTTCTTGATATTCGCCGGATTCCTTTAGCTTTTTTATTGCTCCGTTTATTTTTGTGAGCAATTCGGTATTTCCTTTGTTTACGGCCATACCATATTCTTCTTTGCCCAAATCCTCATCCAAAATTTTCAAATCCGGGTTATCACCGATAAACTGATCGGCAACTCCTCTGTCGATAACTATCGCATCTACCCTGCCGGTTTTAAGTTCAACAACAGTATCCGGAGCTTTCTTAAAACGCTGCGGCTCTTTCAAATCCTCATTTTCGGTAACAAAAAGATCGCTCGTCGTACCTTCCTGCACGGCAATGTTTTTGTCATTCAAATCAGAGGGAGAAGTAATGGAACTATCCTGCGGCACAATAACGACCAGCGTTGTTTCAAAGTACGGATCAGTAAAATTCACTTCCTCCAGCCGTTCTTCGGTGATCGACATGGCAGCAATACCCGCATCGGCGCGTTCGGTAGTCACAGCAGTAATGATAGAGTCAAAGTTCATGTTGTCGATAGTAAGCTTCATGCCTATTTCTTTTGCGATAGCCTCTGCCAATTTCACATCGAATCCATCAAAATCCCCGGCATCATTAATAAACTCAAAGGGCGGGAATTCGGCGTTGGTCGCCATGATAAGTTCGGATTCCACGGGTTCAGGCTCGCTTACCACCTGTTCCGATTGGCTTCCCTGAAATCCGTTTGCACACGCAACAAGCAGCATGGACAACATCGCAAGGGTCAGAATGACAGCAAAAACACGTTTCATAGTATTCCTCCTAAATTTTTAAGTTCCTTGAAATTATTTATGTACTTTTCCTGAACATATTCTATTGATTAAACTACAATACAAGCGGCTCAAGATATTATTCAAGGATATGTATGCTTATCGATTATACAACATATATATTCCGCCGTCAAGATTTTTTTCATTTTTTACCAAATTTCAATTTACATTATATACCATTTTTGAGATTCTCCCGCAGGATGAGATTCTCCCGCAGGATGAGATTCTCCCGCAGGATGAGATTCGCCCGCAGGAATGAAAAAATAACAAATTATAAAAAACACTTGCATTTTTAAAAAAAGATGTTATAATGTCAATATGTTACTGGAAAGATCGGGAATTCCCGGTCTTTCCTCTTGATATACGGATTTGGAGTATTAATGAAAAAGCCCGGAAAAATATCCTTAATCACCGGCCTTGTTCGCCCTATCACAGAAGCCCGCGGACTCATATTATGGGATGTGGCACTTGAAAAGGATGGCTCAGATTGGTTTTTACGGATAACGATAGACGGGGACCGCCCCGTAACTTTGGACGATTGTGAAGCGGTAAGCCGTGAGTTGGATAGATTGCTCGACGAACACGACCCTATTGATCATGCCTATTGTTTGGAAGTGTCTTCGGCGGGAATCGGGCGTAAACTTAAAAAGCCCCGGCACTTTGCGGCATTTATCGGCAAGGGGATTCAAGTGCACCTTTACCGCTCTCAAAACGGTGAACGCAGTTTTACCGGAATTTTGCGTGGATTTGAGGATAATACGATCAAACTTGAAACCAACGGAAAAATTTTAGAATTCAAATTGTCAGAATCTTCATATGTAAAAGCCGCTGACGATTTAGATATAAAAAACGAATAATTCGGAGGACAAATTGTAATGAACAGCGAGTTTTTTGATGCTCTTAATATTCTGGAAAGAGAAAAAGGCCTGGGAGCAGACGAACTGCTCGAAAAGATCAAGGTCGCCATCGCTCTGGCAGTAAAAAAAGATAACGGCGGCTGCGAGGCAATTTTCGTTGATATTGATCCGGAATCCCAAAAGTTTAACGTTACACTGACCAAAACAGTGGTCGAAGAAATTAACGATGCTGCCAACGAGATTATTATCGGCGACGCTCTCAGGATCAGTAAAAAGGCTGCCGTGGGCGAACCCATAGAAATAAAACTGGATACAACCCGTATAGGGCGCATAGCCGCAGTCGCAGCAAAGCACGTTATAAAACAGGGGATCCGCGAAGCAGAACGCAATAAAGTTTATGAGCAATACCAGTCCAAGATGCATGAGCTTGTTACGGGTATCGTGCAAAAAATCGAACCCACGGGAAATCTGATACTGGACATAGACGGCAACGAAGTCGAACTTTGGCGGAGCGAGCTTCTTCCCGACGACAGATTTAAGGAAGGCAGCCATGTTAAGGTATATGTAATGGATGTTGTAAGCAACGACCGCCGTTGCATTATGAAGGTTTCGCGTACCAACAAAAATTTTGTCAAACGTCTGCTTGAGCTTGAGATACCGGAAATATCCGATGGAGAAATTGAAATCCGCGCCATCGCCAGGGAGCCCGGACTGCGTTCTAAAGTTGCGGTATGGTCGAATAACGAAGATATAGAACCTGTGGGAGCGTGCATAGGCTCGCGCGGACTCAGGCTCAACAGTATAATAAACGAACTTGGCGGGGAAAAACTGGATGTTATAAAATATTCCGAAGATCCGGCAGAATTTATATCTAACGCTCTTGCACCCGCAAAGGTCGTGGGTGTTCAGATCACGGATGAAGAACAGCGCACTGCAAGGGTCAAAGTTCCTGACCATATGCTGTCTTTAGCAATCGGTAAAAAGGGAATCGGCGTTAAACTTGCGGCAAAAATCACTCGCTATAAAATAGATATACGCCCCGAGAGCGGATATTTTGGAGAACTTTCTGAAGATTAGAGAAGCGGAATAATTTATGAAAAAAGAACCGATCAGAATGTGTACGGGATGCGGCGCAAGAAAAACCAAGGCTGATTTTATCCGCATTGTAAAATCACCGGAAAAAAACATATTCGTCGATGAAACCGGGAAGAAAGCCGGACGAGGCGCGTATATCTGTAAAAAACGCGAATGTTTTACCAAGGCGCAAAAAGCAAAAAGGCTCGAACGGGTGTTTAAATGCAAAATTGAGCCTGAGGTTTGCTCATATATAGAATTGATACTAACAAACATTGAGAACGGATCATAAGATTTATGAATAGAGAACTGACGTCAATCCTCTCAATATGCCAGAAGTCCGGGAGAATGTGCAGGGGTTTCGATGCAGCGGTAAAAGCGGTCCGAACCGGTAAAGCGGTTTTGATATTAATGTGTGAGGATCTTTCGCCTAAAACTGCCAAAGAGCTTAATTACAAAACCGCCGGCCGTGTGAAGACCGTGCGGACAAATTTCAACATGAACGAACTTTCGGAATGTATCGGACACAAAACGGGAATTATCACAATCACGGATCAAGGATTTGCTGATAAAATATATGAAGCATATGAAGCAATTTCATCCGTTCGCAAAACGGATTTATATAAAGATAACACAAACAAAAATTAACTGTAAACAGCAGGAGGATGCTAAATGGCAATAAAATACCGGATACACGAGGTTGCGGCTGATTTGGACTTTCCGGATAGCAAGGAACTGATAACGCTGCTGGAATCTAATTTCGAGGGGAAAAAGAATCGGATGACGGCATTGTCCGACGAAGAATTGAACTTGATTTTTGATTTCTTTACGTTGAAATATCAAGTGGAAAGCTTTGATGATTATTTTAATCAAGCTACCGCGATAACTCCGGATATGCCGCCGGAACCAATTCCCGAAACCGAACCGGTCGGCGAAACCGAGGTGAAAGATGATAAAAAACCTCTGGATACCATGCCAAAATCAGACAAAGAAAAATCGGAAAGCAAACATAAACCAAAAGCGGAATCAGAACCCAAAGCCGGGTCTGCGCCGCCTAAAAAAGAGCGCACCGTTCGTACCGTCGATACCCACACGGTAGCGGTGAATCTGGATAAATATAATGAGCGTTACGAAGAAATAGCGCGTCAGAATAAATTCAAGGAAGGCTACAGCAAAAAGCAAAAGATAACCCAAAAATCACAGTCAAGAGGTAAGCCGGTTTCGGCTAAAAGAGAAACCGAATCGCAAAAACTTCAAAGACTTGCGCTGGAAAGAGCGCGCAAACAACAGCTCCGGGTTTTGATCCCCGATGAAATTGTGGTAAGCGAACTTGCAACACGGCTGAAAGCATCGGCCGGTATTGTAATAAAACACCTTATGAATCTTGGGGTGATGTCCGGGATAAACGAAACTGTCGATTTTGATACCGCCAGTCTGGTAGCTCAGGAGCTGGGCGCAAAGGTCGAAAAAGAAGTAATAGTAACTTTAGAAGAACGGCTTTTTACCGAAGAAAACGACGAAGACGAAAATCTACAGCCCAGGAGCCCGATCGTCGCTGTTATGGGTCACGTTGACCACGGCAAAACTTCGCTGCTCGACAAAATTCGCGATGCGGATGTAACTTCCACCGAAGCGGGCGGAATCACCCAGCATATCGGTGCGTATAAATTGAAAACCGGCGGAAAGGAAATCACCTTTCTGGATACGCCGGGACATGAAGCTTTTACTTCCATGCGTGCGCGCGGTGCATCCGTGACCGATATTGTTATCATAGTAGTTGCGGCGGACGATGGCATCATGCCGCAAACCGTCGAAGCTATCAATCACGCAAAGGCTGCCGGCGTAACCATAATCGTTGCTATAAATAAAATAGACAAGAATGAAGCGAACCCTGATAAAGTGAAACAAACCCTGACGGAATATGAGCTTATCCCCGAAGAATGGGGCGGCAGTACAATGTGTGTACCGGTTTCGGCTCATACCGGAGAGGGTATCGGCCATCTTTTGGAAATGGTTGCACTAACCGCCGAAGTTGCCGAATTGAAAGCGAACCCGGATCGTCTGGCAAGGGGTACGGTGGTTGAGGCGCGTCTGGATAAAGGCCGGGGATCTATTGCAACGATGCTTGTCCAGAACGGAACTTTGAAAATCGGGGACATAATAATAGCGGGCACATCGGTAGGCAGGGTACGCACGATGCAAAACGACCGCGGCGAAAACGTTAAGCAAGCCGGTCCGTCTACTCCGGTTGAAATAACCGGACTTGCCGAAGCGCCGGCAGCGGGCGACAGATTTGATGTTGTGGAAAACGAACGGCTGGCGAAAGAGCTGGTCGAGCAACGCCGCCACACCGAAAAGGAAGCGCATTTCAATTCCTTTACCAAGGTGACGCTGGATAATCTTTTCAACAAAATATCCATGGGGGACATAAAAGAACTTTCGGTCATCATTAAAGCCGACGTTCAGGGTTCGGTAGAAGCTATCCGGCAATCCTTGGAAAAATTGTCGAATGAAGAAGTCCGGATTAAAGTAATCCACGGCGGCGCAGGTGCTATTTCCCCGTCCGACATAGCTCTTGCTGATGTTTCTAACGCCATCGTGATTGGTTTTAATGTGCGTCCGGATCCGGCGGCAGCTGAAAACGCCAAAGAAAACGATGTGGAAATACGCCTTTACCGTGTTATTTATGATGCTATCGGCGATATTCAAGAAGCTATGAAGGGTATGCTGGAACCCAAAACCCGCGAGGTGCAGCTGGGACGTGCGGAGGTTCGGGATATTTTCAAAATATCTAATGTCGGTACGATCGCAGGTTCCTATGTCCTCGACGGCAAGGTTTCCCGCAACGCACTCATCCGTCTGGTTCGTGACGGAATAGTAATAACCGAAGACCAGATAGACTCTCTCAAACGTTTCAAAGACGATGTAAGAGAAGTTATGCACGGTTATGAGTGCGGTATCGGATTGCAAAAATTCAACGATATCAAAGAAGGGGATATATTGGAATCCTTTATTATAGAAGAATATCGGGATTAAAATATTTTTAATTGGAGGGAATTTTATATGCCTCGTAAACATGAACATTTGGAAACCGACATTAAACGGGAATTAGCCGCTGTTATGCGTGAACTAAAAGACCCCGGTCTGCATGATTCCGTACTGAGTATAGTGCATATTGATTTATCCGGCGATCTTTCGTACTGTAAAGTATATATCAGCACCATCGACGGAATGGAAAAAACTAAGCAAGCAGCCGAGGTGCTTACCAAAGCAAGCGGACTAATCCGAAAAGAGATCTTCACCCGGCTGAGTTTACGCCGGGCACCCGAGTTAAAATTTATACCCGATGATTCCGTGGAGTACAGCGCCCATATCAACGAGCTGTTAAAAAAAGAAATTTAGACAGTGTGCGCACGCAAACCCTAAACCCCAAACTTTTGTGTCTGAACCCATTCGGCACTGCCCGGAATTTATACTCATATGCTTAAAAGACATCTTGACGGGAGGCGCTACGAAAAATACTCAAGAAAGGAACCGAGCCGGTGTATACGTTATGTGCATTTCTAATTGAAATCAGTATAATCCGGCGCATAATGTTTATTGCAAATGAAAGTATCGCTAAATCAAACGGTCGAATCATTGACCGGGGCGCAGAATATATTGATAATTGCGCACAAAGACCCTGACGGAGATACAGTTGGTGCCGCTTTCGCACTGTACTACGCGCTGAGAAGTTTGGACAAGCATGTCCGAATCGCGTGTCACGACCCGATCCCTGAAAAATACGATGCTATAACAAGTGGTTATACTAAAGAGGACTTTACCCCCGAGTTTGTTATAGCGGTGGATGTCGCCGACATCCAGCTTTTTGGGGAAAGTTTGAAACAATATGAAGACAAAGTCGATTTGTGCATAGACCATCATGTTTCCAACAAATTATACGCATCTCAAACGTACTTATCGACTTCAGCAGCGGCAACCTGCGAAGCATTATATGAGCTATTGATCCGTATGAACGTAAAAATAGACAAAAAAATTGCGGATTGCCTTTATACCGGCATTGTCACCGATACGGGTTGTTTCAAATTCACCTCTACCACGGCAAATACGCACATAGTAGCGGCAAGGCTTTTTGAATGCGGCGCGAACTATGATATGATAAACCGTGAAATGTTCGATAACAAATCAAAATCAAGACTCCTGCTCGAAAGCATGGTATTAAAAGCCATCGAATTTTATTTTGGAGACAGATGTGCCCTGATCGTCATAACCAAGGAAATGGTAGATAAAACCGGTGCGGATCAAACGGTTTTTGACGGCATATCCGGCGTTACAAAACAAATCGAGGGCGTGGATGTCGGAATTACCATACGGCAGGTACAAGGCAGCGAATACCGGGTTTCTTTCCGTACTTCCGAACGTGTCAGCGCATTTGAGTTAGCGGCGGCTTTTGACGGCGGCGGTCATGTCCGTGCCGCAGGCTGTATTATTAACGGCGAAATTCTTGAAGTTAAGGAAAAACTTCTAGAAAAAACAGGCGAAAAATTGAAACCGTATTTAAAATAAAAAATACCGTATATTTTCTTTGAGATAAAAATTCTGGCGGTTGCTAAAATGAATAACGGCGGTTAATTTGGTTTTGAATAAAATATTAGTAATAGACAAGCCCCCTGATTTTACCTCTTTTGATGTCGTTGCAAAACTGCGCGGTATATTGAAAGAACGACGGATCGGTCACGCAGGCACTTTGGATCCGATGGCGACCGGAGTTTTGCCGATTTTTACGGGAGCGGCGACAAAGTTTATCGACCTTTTACCCTGCACGGATAAAAAGTATAAGGCTTCCTTTCGGTTGGGGATAGTCACGGATACGCAGGATATAACCGGAACGGTAATCCAAAAATCCGAAGCTTTTGAAAACGGTGCAAAAGTCTCTTATTCTGAGCTGAAAGCTGTTTCTGAAAAATTTACGGGAGATATAAAACAAATTCCGCCCATGTACTCTGCGGTAAAATCAGGCGGGAGAAAGCTGTACGACTTGGCGCGCAAGGGGATAGAAATAGAACGCAAGCCGCGCGAAGCACACATTGCGAAGCTGGAAATAACAGAGTTTGACGGATGCTGCGGAATTATAGAAGTTGATTGTTCCAAAGGGTGTTATGTGCGCACATTGGTTCACGACATCGGAACTGCACTGGGTCCCGGTGCGGTTCTAACATCTTTAAGGCGCACAAAATCGGGCTGCTTTACCTTGAATGAAAGCATAACATTATCAAAGCTGGAAAATCTGACGAAACAGCAGGAAACCGTTCCTTTCATCCCCGTTGATTCCCCTTTTTCCGGTTACGCTAAAATTAAACTGAACGAAATTCAAACACGGATGTTCCTAAACGGAGTGCAGCTCGATGTAAATCGCATCGCCGGCGTTGATTCCGTTAATGCGCGTGAATTCAATGACCCAATCCGGATATATTCTTGTGACGGGAAATTTTCAGGTTTAGCCAGACTGGAAAACGAAACTATAGTTATAGTGAAAGTATTCAGACCATGATGAATAAAAAAAATAAAACTTCGATAGCACTGGGTTTTTTCGACGGAATTCACCCGGGACACCGCGCTGTTATACAAAATGCCGTTTGTCATGCCGGGCGGCACGGCGGTTTTCCGCTTACATTGACTTTTACCCTAGATAAAGATACCCGGGTTATCAAAGACACAAAACAAATATTCGACGACGATACAAGAATAAGTTTGCTCAGAGATGTTTCCGGCGCAAGGGTTGCCGCTTTCCCTTTTTCCGAGCTGTTCATGCTGAGCCCTGAAGAGTTTGTGGGTAAAATATTGGTGTCAAAATTGAACGCCGGCGCCGTGTTTTGCGGAACATCTTTCCGTTTTGGCAACAAGGCAGCCGGAGATGTCGCAGATTTGGAACGATTGTGTAAAGATGAGGGAATCGAAGTCAATGTTATACCGACAGTCAAGCTTGACGGAAAAATCATAAGTTCCACGCTTATCCGCAAACACCTCTCCGACGGCGATATAAAAACAGCCAACCGGCTGCTGGGTTTCAACTATTTTATTCAGGGTGAAATTATCAGGGGTAACAGGTTCGGGAATAAGATAGGGATCCCCACCATCAATCAGCAATTCAAGCCATACCAGCTTGTCCCGAAATACGGTGTTTATGCTTCTAAAATTTTGATCGGAACCAAAGAACACGGATATTCGCAGGAATATACGGGGGCTACCAATATCGGGATAAAACCGTCGGTGGAAAATCCCCGCACAGACAATGCCCCTTTGTGCGAAACCCATATTATTAATTATTCCGGCGATATATACGGAAAAATTGCCCGTATCAGCCTTACGGAATATATCAGAGAAGAAAAAACTTTCAGCAGCCATGCGGAGCTTCAACGGCAGATACAGCATGATATAGAAAAAATCACGGGTTTTTGATCGTTGCGAGTGCGTTTTTAGCCGCCATTTGTTCCGCCAGTTTTTTGCTTTTTCCTTCGCCCTCACCTATAGCTTTGTTGTTTAATGTAACCTGCATTTTAAAAACTTTATCGTGAGCAGGCCCGCTTTCCTCGACCGGGGTGTATGACACCTTGTCGTCGGGGTTTCTTTGTATTATTTCTTGTAACTCTGTTTTGTAATCAAACCCCATATCAGGCTTTTTTGAAATGTTTTCAGGTACAAAACGCAATACAAATTCACGGGCAGGCTCGATCCCGCCGTCAAGAAATATTGCGCCGATCACCGCTTCAAAAGCATCTTCGAGAATGCTGACTCTTTTTCTTCCGCCGGTGTTGTCCTCGCCCTTACCCAACAACAGCATCTCCCCGAGCCCAATATCTTTCGCGTTTTTAGCGAGGGATTTGTCGCGCACTAAAGAAGCCCGTATCTTGGAAAGATCGCCCTCCACAATGCCCGGGAATTTTTTGAACAGGTGCGCTGCCACAATCAGCGATAAAACACTGTCGCCCAGAAATTCCAACCGTTCGTTGTTCTTTTTCATATTGTATTCGTTCGAGTAGGAGGAATGACACAACGCTTCGAAAAGCAGTTCTTTGTCCCGGAACGAATATCCTGTCCTGCCGGCAAATTCTACCGTTAACTTTTCTTTTATTCCCATCATACCGTTTATACCGCTCATGCCGTTCATGCTGTTCATGCCGTTCATGCCGTGTACCAAAGTCGCGCAAAAATTATTTTGAGAGTATGCGCTAATCCGGTTCCTTTCTTGAGTATTTCAAGTTATTAACCTTTAAATTCAAGGGATTGAATCCCCTGTATTTATTAGACCTCCCCGAAAACCACTTCGCGACGTATGAACGGAAGATTTCCCGTCACACGGTGTTAATTTATCCTCAAATATCCAGGATATT
>Ga0099364_10013031_pt1 | contig 11178 bp, 9 predicted proteins | sample TergutTh196P3_FD_73070 | JGI IMG/M metagenome (GOLD analysis project Ga0099364, IMG submission 73070) | Microcerotermes parvus P3 segment gut microbial communities from Pointe-Noire, Republic of the Congo - Th196 P3 | ecosystem: Host-associated > Arthropoda: Insects > Digestive system > Gut ... | reverse complement strand
TGGGTAACGGTAGCAGGTGAACCAAAGGCGTCTGACAGGTCAGCACGCAGAAGGGCGACAACGGCATCGGTATCCGCCAGTTGCATTTGCGTGAGCGAATTCAGATAAAGTTTCAGGGATTTGGATTCAACGATGTTGGGTGAGTCAGCTGAAACCGTCAGATTCATGATGGCAATTTGTGGTTTGCCGCGCATATTGAGCCAGGAGAGTTCATAGGCGTGCCAGATATCGAGTCCGAAAAATGGCATGGTCCCGGTAATATTGAGTTCATCCCGCATGGGAAGACGGGGGATGGGGTAGAGAATGGCCGGGTCATAAGTTGTCGGGGCGACAAGCTGCTTTCCAAGTGGTGAGTTTTCAGCTGTGTTGGGTGCAGGCTGGTTCGGATCGGAAGTTGTCATGGCGTCTCCGGAAAGAAACCCCTGACTTGTGTCAGAGGAGAAGTTTCGGTCTGGTTTCAACTTTAAGATGCACGGGAATCATGCAAGAATAACCCCCAGGGTATGCGGAAATCAAGCCTTTTTATCGCCTTGTGCCAGATTGATGCAAAATTCCGGATTTCGCGGGAAAGCTGCCGCACATCGTTGTGATGCCGGCAGAGTCCGGAATCAGGGCCATTTGACGTCCTGTCATATCTGCCTGCACAAAGTGGTGAAGACACAGGAGTCCGTACCATGGCAGGAAAACAGGGGCAGACCGGTTTTCCTTGGGGAAATGGCTGGTTATTGTCCAAGAAAAAGTTTATAGACAGGGTTGTTCGTCTCATTTTTGTACGGGTAGCCAGTTGAGGTCAGGAATGCGCGAAAAGCTTTCATTTCATTTCCGGGAACCTGCAGACCAATAAGAATACGCCCGTAATCGGCACCATGATTGCGATAGTGAAAGAGGCTGATGTTCCAGCCTGGCTGCATGCTGGATAAAAATCGCATCAAAGCGCCGGGCCTTTCGGGAAATTCAAAGCGATATAGCTGCTCATTCTGTGCGAGCGGGCTTTTGCCGCCAACCATATGGCGAATATGCAGCTTTGCCAGTTCGTCATCAGTCAGATCAATGGTGGCAAAGTTATTGCGGTTGAAGGTTTGCATGATGCGCGCAGATTCGTTGCGGTCTGAAACCTGCAGTCCCACGAAGACATGCGCTTCTTTTTTGTGACTGATGCGGTAATTGAATTCCGTGATATGGCGGGGGCCGACCAGTTCGCAAAAGCGACGAAAGCTGCCAGGTTCTTCCGGTATGGTTACAGCAAATACGGCTTCCCGGTTTTCACCAACATCAGCCCGTTCCGCTACAAAGCGCAGGCGATCAAAGTTCATGTTGGCTCCGCTGGCGATAGCGACGAGTGTTTCGTTTTTAAGCGCTTTTCTGTTTTTTTGCCGTTGTTCGACATAAGTCTTGATACCGGCAATGGCAAGCGCACCGGCGGGTTCCAGAATGCTGCGCGTGTCGAGGAAAACATCCCTTATGGCTGCGCAGATGCCATCCGTATCGACTTCAATGATTTCGTCAACATATTTCCGGGCAAGCTGGAACGTAAGCTGCCCGACCTGTTTGACAGCCGTTCCATCGGAAAAAAGCCCGACATCGTTCAGAACGGTGCGCCGTTTTGCTTTGAGACTGCGTGCCATGGCATTGGCGTCTGTGGTTTCCACGCCGATGATTTTTGTTTCCGGTCGAATCTGCTTGATATAGGCGGCTATGCCTGATACGAGTCCTCCACCTCCAACTGCAGCGAAAACTGCATGAATCGGTCCCTGGTGCTGACGCAGGATTTCCATACCGATAGTGCCTTGGCCGGCTATGACGTAAGGATCGTCAAATGGATGGATAAAGACCTTGCGCTGCTGCTTTCCCAGAATCTGTGCATGTTCGAATGTGTCGGAATACGAGTCTCCGTGCAGCAGTATTTCAACATTGTCACCGCCGTGGGCTCTGACAGCTTCGATTTTAACGGGAGGTGTCGTTGTTGGCATGACAATCAGTGCCTGGCAGTCCAGTCGCCTGGCAGAGAGTGCAACGCCTTGCGCATGATTGCCGGCTGAGGCACAAATGACACCTCTTCCGAGCTGTGCGGGTGGCAGATGCGCCATTTTGTTATAGGCACCGCGAAGCTTGAAGCTGAAGACATTCTGCATGTCTTCTCTTTTGAGAAGAATACGGTTTCCAGTACGTTCTGACAGGTGCGGTGCGTACTCAAGCGGGGTTTCAAATGCCACATCGTATACGCGGGCAGTCAGGATTTTTTTAAGATAGTCTGTCATCAGGAGCCTCGGCGATGGAAAGCACTGACTGCAGTCGGAGGGACTGTCAGTCCGGGTTCAACTGTGAAGTGCAACGGAGTTTTCCAAGAATAACTCTGCTGAGGTGCGAAAATCAAGTTTTTCAGCGCATGAAATCCGGTTCCGTATGATGGTTTGCATGATGGCTCAGGATGGCACAGACCTGTTCCGTGCAGAAGACAGTTTTTGTGACGTTGGGAAGCGCAGCCGCCCGGACCACAGGGGCTTTCAGTGGGATGTGTCAAATTCACGGTAATGCTCACCCTGGCAATTTATGCGGACCTGGTTCGCGACCGGTAGCAAATGCTTTCATCGGAGAATGTTCCTGTCCATCCGCTTTCACTCCACACATTCTCGTCAATATATTTTTCTCTGATGGAGTTTCTGGAGGGCTGGCTGATCGAATATTTGTATGCTACCCATCCTGACGAGCAAACTGCGAAAACGGTACGTGGGAAATCGCTGGTGGCACACGTGGAATGCCTGGCTTCTTCAATGCCAGTGGCTGTCCCTCAGGATGAATTGACGCGAACGGATCGGGCGGAACGCCTGACCTGCATGGTCGATTTGTGAAGGGAACCGGTGGAAATTCGGGTGCCATTGGGGCAGCACAACGCGGTGCATTCGTTCGCCAGGCTGGTAGCGGTAGAAGAACCGCTGGTCAAGAAAATGGTGATCATACCGTAAGCTTTGATGCATCTCGCGTTGTGCCAGCTTCGAAAGAGAACTGTCTGGTAAATGTCGTCCTGCTTGCCTGCATCAAAGACTGACTCTGAAGAATTGAAATTAAAAAATACCTTTAATTGCTTGAATGTTTTAAAAAGTTTGAATGGTATAATAACTTTGGAAAACCACATTAATTGAAGGAGAAATGCATGGGCATAATTGAGAAAGACATTCAGGAAAAGCCAGTTCCGGAAAATGACAAAAAGGGACAATATCTGATTTCAAGCATACTTGATAATTTGCCACCGGCAGTCATCATCAATGTTGATGGTCCGCTGGCAGATATTCTGTCACGTGAAGCAATAGACAGCTGGAATGCCAAAGCACGAGAAACCTTGAAGGGTCGTGAAGCGATTGAGCGCAAGGCAAAGATTCCCCGTGTTGATCTGAGTGATGAGCGCCCAATCTTTCTTGATGGTGATGAACCGATGGATTTCCCGGAGCGTGTAAACCGCTGGGTTAAATAAAACAAACGAGATTATGAGTCCTGTCAGCAAGGGAAAGGCCGAAGAAATTACCGCTGAATTTTTGCGTGACTTTCCCGTCGTTTTTCAAAGAATTGCGATCAGATTCAGGCGCAACGCCGAGGAGCTGTACGGTAAGGAATACATTCAGTCCGAAGCAACAATGAAGGCTGGTTATTCCTCAAAAAGAGGTGTCGCACCGAATGGAAGAGCCTATGATGGGCGCATAGATGTCCTGCTTGACAATATAACGGACCGTAATGATCTGATTGCATCAATCAAGCACGAAGCTTTCGGTCATTTCGGTATCAACACATTCTCCTTGACTGAAAAGAGTGCCTTGTTGCACTCGATCATTGAAAGCAGGAGTGCCCCTGGTCTTGAACTGATCTGGGAAAATGTCCAGAAACGATATTCTGACAGATCAATTGATGTGCAGGCAGAAGAAGTTTTTGCAAGAGCTTTTGAGCATATTAATCTGAGTTCGCTTTTGAAGCTTGATAGCAGCTTTGGCGCGGATGCCTTTCGTGAAACCTGTCTTGACCGCACAAAATCACTGCAATTGAGCGATCTTCTCCATATCGCCTCAATGGTTGCTCAGGGACTGCACGATGGTTCGCGGACCCAGCAGCATTTTCCGCAGGATGATGCACTGGTTTATGCAGGCCGCATGCAAAACATCCTTTTGCGCACGATAAGCACGGATATCAGTTACATATTCTACAATGCGGCAGACGCTGCCCTGAAACAGGCACTGAAGTCGCTCACAATGAACTGGCGTGAAGTTGAAAATGAAACCATCACACAGAGCATCGGTAACCATGGTCAGAAGCCAGATGTCGTCCTGCAGTTTCTTCTGGAAAACAGCCCTGGTGCCGTTACGATTGAACAGCAGCTGGAACTTCGAAAGAAAATCAGCGGGCTTGCGCCTCTGCCTGAAGCACAGTTCGCCAGAGGGCGAAACGATTCGAATGATCGCGAATTCACACCGTAGTCAAGCCTTTTTATCCTGCATTACCCGATGCGACAATTTTGTCAATGCGGACAAAAAAGATATTCCACCGTTGCCTGACAAGGCCCGGGCATAGTTTTAAAAAATGGCACTGCGTGCCTGGATATGAGCGTGTCTGAAAATGATTGAATCAGCTGTCAGTTGGTTGCTGTCCTACCTGGCCATTCCACAAATCGGCCTGACCGCCGTTTTTATCATTACGTGCGTTTCGGCAACCTTGTTGCCGATGGGCTCGGAACCGGCGGTTTTTGCCGTGATCAGCGCTGACAGAAGTATGTTCTGGCCAGTCATTTTGGTTGCTACAGCTGGTAACACGCTCGGCGGAGTGATAAATTACTGGATTGGCTATGGAACAAGGCAAACTTTTGCAAAGGAAAGGGAAACCCGCTGGTTTGGATGGCTTGTGCGGTTCGGACCCAAGATGATGCTTCTGACCTGGCTGCCTGTTATCGGCGATCCGTTAAGTACACTGGCAGGATGGTTAAGGTTCCCTTTCTGGCAATGTGTCATTTACCAGGCAATTGGCAAATTCCTGCGCTATGTGACCATGACTACATTGCTTTTACTGATACCTGTGGAGTATTGGCTCGCTATTGCCAACTATCTGTGGTGATGCACAAAACGTCTTCAGCCACAAGGCGCAACCCGTTAACTCTTCGGGCTGGAGTAAAATGGATCATCCGGGACAGCCTGCTCCAGTGCTATTATCCAGGTCAAAAATCCGTACCGGAAGCGGTTGATTCCGGTCCTGGTCGAAGTTGCAAAAATGTATTGCGTCAGGGGAGCACTGGCTGCTTCGGTTTTGTACGCCAAAAACGATATAGTTCGTTGATTATATTCAGAATTGCCTTGTGAGCTTCGACAGGATCAGCGCCTGACTGCGCTCTGGCGACCGGGATTTGCCCCGGGCAGGCAAAAGCGATCGGGAAACTACATCACGCAACATTAGCAAAAAAATGAGCAAAAACACATATTTCGGGTACAATCCGGTTGACAGGAAGGAAAAAGTGGCAAAAGTCAAAGAGGTCTTTGACAGTGTTGCACGCAATTATGACCTGATGAATGACATCATGTCAGCAGGCATACATCGGCTGTGGAAAGCCTTTGCCGTATCGCAGGCAGGTATTCGTGAAGGCTTCAAAGTACTTGATATTGCCGGCGGAACAGGAGATCTGGCACTTTCCTTCGCACGCAAAGCCGGAAATACGGGCCAGGTCTGGCTGACCGACATCAATGCAACCATGCTCGATCTCGGGCGCGACAAGTTGCTTGACGCCGGTTTTGTTGTGCCCGTAGTCCAGTGTGACGCCATGCAACTGCCCTTTCCGGACAATTACTTTGACCGGGTGATGATTGCTTTCGGCTTACGTCACGTAACAGACAAGGAAAAAGCATTCAGGGAGATGAAAAGAGTGCTGAAACCCGGTGGCAAACTTCTGGTTCTCGAGTTTTCAAGAGTCTGGAAACCGCTGGAAAAGTTGTATGATGTATATTCATATTCCGTTTTGCCCTGGCTTGGCCGACAGGTTGCGAAGGACAAAGAGAGTTACCGCTATCTTGCCGAGTCCATTCGTGCGCATCCGGATCAGGAATCCCTTGCGCAGATGATGCAAATGACAGGATTCATCTGTGTAAACCACTTTAATTTGACCGCAGGTATTGCAGCACTGCATACCGGTCTGAAACTTTGATTATAGGAAGATGATGAGGAAGTTTTTTATAGCACTTGTTCTGATTTTGGGCGTCTCTGCCATGACGATTTCCGAGGTGGAAGCGAGGCGTTTTGGTGGTGGATCATTTGGACGTCAGTCCCAGAATTTCAACAGAATGCCTCCGGCGCAAAGAGCCCAGCCTGCACAGCAGCAGAGACAGGCCGACAGCAGGCAGGCCAACCAGAGCCGTCAGGGTCAGCAAGGGGCAGCGGCCCCCAGCCGTTTTGGTGGCATGATGGGCGGGCTGCTTATGGGTCTTGGTCTTGGAGCCCTGCTCGCACACCTGGGGATCGGAGCTGAACTGGCCGGCCTTCTTGGCACGATTTTGCTGGTAGGTGTTCTGGTTATCGCAGCCAAGCTGATCTTCCGCATGATGGCCAGAAGGCAGCAACCTGCCTTTCAGCAGGCCGGTGCAGGTTCACAGGGCATGCAGCGGGAGCGTCTCTTTGAGACGTCTTCCGGTTCCACTCCACAGATTGGTTCAGCTCTTATCCCGGTCGAGACCTCCCAGGCAGGTGAATCTGCTCCTGCGGATGTTGGCGAAGATGGCAAGCCGCTTACCTGGAGCATTCCGGATGACTTTGAACTCGAGGCCTTTATCCGCTCTGCGAAGGCGTACTACATCCGTATGCAGGCAGCCTGGGACAAGTCCGATATTGAAGATATCCATGAGTTTACAACGCCCCAGATGTTTGCCGAGATGAAGCTGCAGCTGAGCGAGCGCGGAACGGAGCCCAATCTGACTGATGTGATTTCGCTCGATGCCGAGCTGCTGGGTATTGAAATAGTCGGAAACGAGCAGTTTGCCAGTGTAAAGTTTTCCGGCACCGTCAGGGAAAACCGGCAGGCTGACGTGACCTCCTTTACAGAGGTATGGAATCTGACGCGACCGGTTTCCGAGGATGAAGGCTGGGTGCTGGCAGGAGTACAGCAGATTTCGTGATATTTGGACAGCAGGTTGCTTTCACAGTAGAAAGTCCAGATAACCGCCCGCACCAGACTCGCGGGCGGTTTTTTTAAAAAAATGTGTCAGAATTGTTGTAAAGTTGAAGGAGTGCCTTTTTGTGGCGGACTGTCTGTCGCAAAAGATTCAAGGATCTGATAAGGGGTTGCCGGGTCATGCGCAGAGTTGGACGGCTGTTGACTATATCGTGGGTTGCCATGCGATACGGGCTGGACGAAGTCATTATCTCCAGCTGGGGTGGTGGTCCGCGCTATTTTATGCTGATTCAGAGTCTTTTTTTCTGGCGCAATCTTTCGACCCCACGAGGTGAGCGCTTCAGGATGGCACTTGAACGCCTGGGTCCCATATACATCAAGCTGGGACAGGCTTTGTCCACACGTCCTGATCTGCTTCCTGAAGATGTCATACAGGAACTGGCCCTTTTGCAGGACAGGGTGCCTCCATTTGATTCCGAACTGGCCGTTCGCCAGATCACCGAGTCCCTCGGTGCCCATCCTGACGAACTGTTTGCCCATTTTGAAAGAATTCCGGTTGCATCCGCATCGGTTGCCCAGGTGCATTTTGCGATTCTGAAAAATGGGGTTGAAGTCGCCGTAAAAGTGCTTCGACCTGATATGAAAAGCCGTATCGGTCGTGATATTGAACTCATGCGCACGGTCGCGAGCTGGGGTGAAAAAATATGGGAGGACTTAAGACGGCTTCGTCTGAGAGATGTGGTTGATGAGTTTGACAAGTCCTTGCAGGACGAACTGGATCTGATGCACGAGGCTGCCAACTGTTCCCAGTTCAAGCGCAATTTTGCCAGTTCGAACATGCTCGTTGTTCCGGAAATCTACTGGGAGTACTGTTCCAGCAACGTCATGGTTATGGAGCGCGTGCGCGGGATTCCGGTTTCACGTACGGATCGTCTGGCTGCAGAAGGGCTGGATCTGAAGAAGCTTGCACGCGATGGAGTCGAGGTGTTTTTGACGCAGGTTTTCAGGGACGGGTTCTTTCATGCTGACATGCACCCGGGTAACATCTTTATCTCGGTTGAGATGGAAACATATGGCCGATATGTCGTAATTGACTTCGGAATTGTCGGGACGCTGAGCAATTTCGACAAGGCCTATCTGGCCGAGAACATTCTTGCTTTTTTCCATCATGACTACAGACGTGTTGCCGAGGCACACATCGAGTCCGGCTGGGCTCCGAGAAATACGAGGGTGGAAGAACTCGAAGCGGCGGTGCGCACCTGTTGCGAACCCATTTTTGACAAGCCGCTCAAGGATTTTTCTCTGGGGCAGCTTTTAATGCGTCTTTTCCAGACATCACGCCGCTTCAATATCGAGATTCAGCCTCAGCTGGTCATGCTGCAGAAAACGATGCTCAACATTGAAGGGCTGGGTCGACAGCTGGATCCGGACCTGGATTTGTGGAAGACAGCCAAGCCGATACTGGAGGACTGGATGAAAGAGCAGATTGGCGTGAGAGGCCTTGTCAAGCATTTTCGCCAGGAAGTGGTCCGGTATAACCATATTTTTCCGCAGATGCCACGTCTTTTTCATCAGGCCCTGGTCAGGGCAGCTGAACCGGACAGGAAAACGGATGAGCTGCTGCAGCAACTGGTGGCTGATCAGCTCAGGACACGGCGTCTGTTGCATGGTGTGATCATTTTTGGATGCGGTCTTCTGGTGGGCCTGCTGTGCGTCCGGTTCTGGTCAAGCCTGCGGGTACTTCTCTATTTTTAGGCGCATCCGGGGCGCATCCGGTTTTGTTCCTTTTTTCGAAATTCGACCCTCTGTGCGTTTTTGCCTGATCCGGCGATCCCGCCTTCTTCAGAGTCTCGCAAGGAGAGCACTGGTTTTTGCCCATGACGCCTCCGCCAGACAGTGCATGTGAAAAAAAATTGTAAAATTCTTACGTTATGTGACTGATTCATGGCATAATGACAGTGTAAGACCAATTTTCAAGAGGCTCCCAACGTCATCGCATTCCCCCCTGCGCGCCTTGAGGAAAGATACTCCGAATAACTGTATTGTGTTCCTTAAGGGACCCCCCGATCATTTTCACTTTTAATCAGCATTTTTTTGCTTTGAGATGTTGCCAGTTTCAGATTTCTGTACATTGACAGCATGTTGTTGCCTGTTTGAGCAAGAAACGCAAAGTATTTTCTGCTGTTTGTAAAAGCGTTCTTTTGTTTTCACGTTCGGGTCAGCCGCATCTCAACATCAAGAAATTCAGAAGGGCCGATGAAAGCTGCGTTGCCTTGATGCAGTTCATCCCGTTTCACCCGGTTGCACAAAAGGAGAACCGCATGTCATTCAAGACTTCTGTTATTATCAGCACCGACACTTCATCCGAGTGGCTGGAAATGGCTTTATGGGGCTATGGAAATCAGAGTTACAAGGGTTTTCAGGTCATCGTTGCCGATAATGGATCCGATTCCGAGACTATTGATGTCGTCAGGGATTTCCAGAAAAACTCCGGTATGACAATTGACTATCTGCAGCACGAAGAAGCGGACTGTCAGAGAAGTTTCATGCTGAACAAGGCAATCAAATATGCGAGCGGGGATTATCTTATCTTCGTGGATGCTGATTGTGTTCCCCGGAAGGATTTTGTCTCGGTTCATCGCAAAAGTGCGCGCCCGAACCACTTTCTTTCGGGCGGTCATACCAATCTGCCCATGTGCTGCAGCGTCCGGGTGGACAGGGATGCCGTTTTGAGCGGGGACCTCTTCGATATTGTCTGGCTCCAGCAGAATGGTTATCCGGATACTGCAAAAAGACTGCGACTGGTACTGAAGCAGCCTCTGTCCGGTCTGTTCAACCTGATTCCCACCGAGAACAACTGGAACGGGCACAACGCTTCCGGCTGGAAGGAGAACATCATTGGCGTAAACGGTTTTGACGAAAGAATCAAGAACGGCAGCGAATGCTTTGACCTGGGTGAGCGACTGAAGCACTCCGGCGTAAAAACAAGGCGTATCCGATATACAGCAGTGAGTGTTCATCTTTCTCATCAGCCTGATTACATAAATGGTGCACATTGCCCGGTCAACATTGCCATTCGCAATGAGACCATTAAAAATCGCGTTGATTTTACGCCATACGGCATTTTGCAGGACGGGGCGTTTTCCAAAACAGGTTATACGCGCTCGTAACAGCTGCGAAAAAGTTCACAATGAAGGGCCGTGATGATGTACATCCGGCCCTTCGCTGTTTTTGATGAAAGTCGTGGAAAGCCTCTTCAGGATCCCGAGCGCAGGCGAGAGATTCAGGGGGCGATAGCGCCCTGACCTGCTTTTGAATGTCATTTCAGATGTGGCACCATCATCTGCTGGAACAGGACAGCAGGATCAGGGCCGGAGCCGCCGGAAGATTTCTTCCTGACGGAGAAGCATCGTTACATTCTTTGTGCCAAAAAATCCCCAGATCGCTGTGATCAGCACTTTTGTTTCCCTGTTCCTGACTCGCACTTTCTCATGCCGGAAATGGACTTGCCAGCCAAAACCGGCCTGTCAGGTCTGGTAATGACGATTTGTCATATACGCAACAACGTATTTTTAAAGATGTATTGCGGTCTTTGCTGCGGCACGGCACAGATTGGCGGCCCGGGAAGAATTTCAGGTAGCAGATCATGACTCCCCTTTTGTCAGGGCTGAAAAAATGTGTCACAATTGCAAGAGTCTTGTCAAAACACCCCATGCTTACTCTACTCACCCGTTTTTAAGGACAGCAAATATGCAGGCAGGAATTGGGTACAGTGATATCCCCGATAGTGTTGCTGCGGGAAAGCAGGCCGCCGAAAATGCCATTCTCATGTCCGGAAGGCAGGATCCATGCGATCTTGCGCTGTTATTTTGTACATTTCGACACGATCAGGAAGTTCTGCGCGAGGCTGTCTCCTCGGTGCTCGGTGCCAGTGTTCCCATATATGGCGGGGGTGCCATTGGCGTCATTACCAATGACATGTATGGCTATGCCGGAGACCAGGTTGGAATTGCGTGCCTGTGGCTTGATGGTTCAGACTACAGGGTTTT
>Ga0099364_10013030_pt1 | contig 11178 bp, 8 predicted proteins | sample TergutTh196P3_FD_73070 | JGI IMG/M metagenome (GOLD analysis project Ga0099364, IMG submission 73070) | Microcerotermes parvus P3 segment gut microbial communities from Pointe-Noire, Republic of the Congo - Th196 P3 | ecosystem: Host-associated > Arthropoda: Insects > Digestive system > Gut ... | reverse complement strand
CCGTCTACCTCAATTCAATGATGACCCTTCGATACGGTTCTTCGCCTTCACTTCTCGTCGTAACCTTTGTGTTGCCTTGCAATTTCGCGTGAATGACCTTTCGCTCGTACGGGTTCATCGGTTCCAGCCGGACGCTCCTCTTTGTCCTGACCACCTTGGCGGCCAGCCGATCGGCGAGCTGTTCCAGCGTTTTTTCCCGCTTGCTCCGATACCCTTCCGCGTCCACGACAACTTTTATGTGCTTCTCCTTGTCTTTGTTCGCGACCAGGCTTGTCAAATACTGTATCGCGTCCAGCGTCTGCCCTCTTTTTCCGATCACCGTTCCGGAGTCTTTCCCCTCGATGTCGATAAAAATACTGCTCTCGTTTTTCATCGCCGTAACGGACAGGGACAGCCCCATTTTTTCCGTCGTGTCCTTAATAAACTCCAGCGCCGGGTGCTCCTCGACCGGTTCAAGGTCTTTTGGCCTTTCCTCGTCCGCGCGCTCGAAGGGTCTTTGTTTTCTTTCGCTTTTTCTCTCAGACCACTCCGGCCGCTCTGACGGCTCTTCTCGCGCCGCGCGCGCCGGCCGCTCGGGCGGTTCCCGCCGCGCCGCGCTTTTTTCTCTCGTCTGCGGTTCTCTCTTTCCCTCCGGTTCTCTTCTCTTTTCCGGCTCTTTGTCTTTCTTTTCAACCCTTACTTTCGCCAGCTTTGAACCCAAACCGAAGAACCCTTTTGAGGATTCCTCCAGAACAATGACGTTGACATCATCAACCGTCAGTCTTAATTCCGCGAGGGCCAGTTTGACCGCTTCATCAACGTCTTTTCCCCATTTTTCAGCAAAATCCATTCTTATTCTCCTCCGCGTTTTTTCTTTTCCATCACGATTCGTTATCTTCTTCGCGTGTCCTTCTTGTTTTCTTTCAGCTTCTTTCGCAAATGATTCAGGTGGAAGTTGAGAAAAATCTGCACCAACTGCCCGAAAAACCAATAGAGGGTCAACCCGGCCGGAAAGGTGCGTCCCATCCAAACAATCATAAGCGGGAAGAAATACTTCATCATCTTCATCATCGACGCCATCGCGGGATTCGCGTCGCTCATTCCTTTCTGCTGCGCCTGCGTCTGCACAAAGGAGATAAACGTCGTGACACCGGCCGCGAACGGCAAAACCCACGGATCCGGCTGACTCAAATCCCAAATCCACAAAAAGGACTCGTGTGACGCGATCAGCATTTCCTCGCCCGGCATAAAGAGCACCGGGTTTCGGAGCAACGCGAAGAGACCGAGGATGATCGGCATTTGAAGCAGGATCGGCAAGCAGCCGCCCATGGGATTGAACTTTTCACTCTTGTAAAGTTCCATGGTTTTGGCGTTGAGCGTTTCCCTGTCATGCGCGTACTTCGCCTGAATCTCCTTTAGCTTTGGCTGCAATTCAGACATCCTGGCTGTGGATTTGACTTGTTTGATGTACAAAGGATACAGGCAGATTTTTACAACAAAAGTAAAGACAAGGATCGACACGCCATAATTCTGTATGTACTCATATAAAAGGCTGAGCAACATGCCGAGCGGCCGCGCGATGAACCCGATAATTGTGTAAAACATCTATTTCTCCTCATTCGAGACTGTTCTAAACGACAGTTCGAGACCCCTTATTTTAAAGGGTCATATCCGCCGGGATGGAACGGGTGACACTTTAAAATCCGTCTCACGCCTAAAAAACTTCCTTTTATGGCCCCGTACTTTTCCAGCGCTTGCAGAAAGTACGCGGAGCACGTCGGGTAAAAGCGACAGGAAGGCGGCAAAAACGGCGAAACAATTTTTCGATAGGCTCGAATCAACAAAACCAGCGCGGTTTTCAAAAAATCACCTTCTCATTTTCCCGTTTCGCGCACCCCCGCTTTCGCGGCGGCGGCTTCTACGGATGGCTTCACATCCGCCAATTTCAAGTCGCGAATTGTCCTTCTGGCGATAAACAAAAGGTCATATCCCTCCGCCACAGTTTCCCGGATCGCCCGGTAGCTTTCTTTCATCAGTCGCTTGGCTCTGTTTCTCTCGACGCTGTTTCCAACCTTTTTACTCGCTAAAAAAGCGATTCGGTTATACGGTAAGCCGTTTTTCTTCACGAACAAAACGACATATTTTTCTCCGACGGATTTGCCTCTGTTGTATATGGCCGCAAAGTCACTTTTTCCGCGCAAAACCGTTTTTTTAAGCATACTGTCCTCTCGCGCCGCGCCGTTCGTTAAACAAAAAGACCACAACCGCGGTCTCTATGCTGTCAGCACTTTTCTCCCCCTCAGTCGCCTTCTTTTCAAAACATTTCTGCCATTTTTTGTGCTCATCCGCTTTCTGAAGCCGTGCTCTTTTTTTCTCTGTCTTTTTTTCGGTTGATACGTCCGTTTCAATTTTTACACCTCCTCCTTCTGAATCTTTGGATTCGCCGGCATAATCTAAATTCCAATTATGCGTACACGCCTTACTATTATACAGGCGGTGCGTGGTTGTGTCAACTTTTTTCAACTCAGATTTTCGCTGAACGCCGCGCGGTTTTGCCCGCGAATCAATATATGGTAGATGTCTTTTCATTTTTGCACAATTTTATCAACAGGTAGTGGATAAATATTATCTTTGAATTTTTAAATTTTCCACTTGCCTGTGGATAACTTTTTTTGATATGATAGTCCTGTCTCTCTTTCCTAGCCAAATCGAACACAAGGACAATAAAATGAACGATCTGAAAAAGAACTGGGAAAAGACGCTTGAAATTTTGGAGCCCGAACTGTCGGAAGTGAGTTTTGAGACATGGTTTCTGCCGCTCAAGCCGCTGCGGGCCGATGAAATGACAAGGCGTATTTATTTGAAACCGAGCGATGAAATGCATCAGTCTATTTTGTCAAACCGTTATTTGTCCATACTCGAAGAAAAAATAAAAGAGGCTTTCGGAAAAAGGTATTCCGTTATCTTTGAGTTTGAGGATGTTTCCGCCTTGTCTTATGGAATCATAGGGAAGGATTTCAACGAAGAGTATTACTTCAACCCCCGGTATAATTTCAGCGCTTTCGTCGTCGGCAACAACAACAAATACGCGCGCGCCGCGGCGGTCGCGGTCGCGGAGGCCCCTTCCGAAGCGTACAATCCCCTGTTCATTTACGGTGACTCGGGGCTTGGAAAAACACACCTGATGCACGCGATCGGTCATTACATCATTCAAAATTTTCCTTCTCTCAAAGTGCTATACGTTTCTTCGGAAATGTTCACAAACGAGTTCATCAAGGCGATCGAAGACAGGAAAATGCCTGAATTCAAGAAGAAATACAGAAATATAGATGTATTGTTAATTGACGATATACAATTCATAGAAAACAAGGAGAGCACCCAGGAAGAATTTTTCCACACTTTCAACACCCTTTATGAACTGAATAAACAAATCGTCATTTCCAGTGACCGCTCTCCCAACAAACTGACAAATATCGAAGAAAGGCTTCGCTCTCGTTTTCAATGGAATATCATCGCGGACATCAGCGCGCCCGACTATGAGACAAGGGTCGCGATCCTCCGAAAAAAGGCGAACATCGAAAACATAGAAATCGACGCCGGTTTGATCGATGTGATCAATCTGATCGCTGAAAAAATAAAAATGAACATTCGGGAACTGGAAGGCGCTTTTATCAGGGTCATCACTTTTTCCAATCTGATGAACGAAAAAATAGACCTTCATTTTGCCAGAAATATATTGAAAGACGTTCTTTCCGCTTCCGATTTCGCGGTTACGCCGGAGGCGATTAAAAAGAAGGTGTGCAAACACTTTAACATCAAATTGTCGGACATAGAATCCTCGAAGAGGACGAGCAATCTTTCTTTTCCCAGACAGATCGCCATGTACATATGCCGTGATATGACGGATTGCTCCCTCAATAAAATTGGGGAGTATTTCGGCGGGAGAGATCATACCACCGTCCTTCACGCGTGCGAAAAAATTTCAAAAGAGATGAAGACGAACGAGTCTCTCCGAACCATTATTACAGGTCTTGAAAAGGAGCTGAATGGTTTTTGATTTTTTAACACGTTTCGCGCAGTTTAATCCACACATAAAAAGAGCGAAACCCCGTTTGAATTTTCAAGAATAAACAACTTTATCAACATATCCACAGCCACTACTGTTACTTCTTTTTTAGAATATAAGAACAAAAAGAGCGTCCCCGGCAATTGCCTCGTCATGAAAGAAAAAGGAGATATACGCCATGAAATTTTCCTGCAATCAGCAAACACTGTCAAAAGCGCTGAACACCGTATCAAAAGCAGTGACTTCAAAGACGACGATTCCGATCTTAAAGGGAATTTTGCTTCAAGCGACAAAAGAAGGAAAGTTGATCTTATCCGCTTCCGATCTGGATTTAAGCATAGAAAAAACGATAGACGGCGTTCATGTGGAAGAAGAAGGTTCTGCTGTCGTCTTATCGAAATTGTTCACAGATATCATTCGCAAGTTGCCGAACGAAGAAATTTTGATTGAACGGCAGGATGAAAATATAGCGATCAAAACGCCCAGATCAGAATTTGTAGTCGTCGGCCTTCCCTCGGAAGAATTTCCGAATATAGGGGATATAAAAGAATTTGAAAAGCTGAGCATAGACAAAGAAATATTCAAAAGCATGATCCGAAAATCCGTTTTTTGCGCGAGTGTAGATGAATCAAAAGGAATTATTACAGGTGTTTTAATAGAACTGGAAGAAAACAGCATACGCGTGGCCGCGTTGGATGGGTTCAGAATGGCGGTCATTACGGAAGAAATGAAGAATGAAGAAAGTAAAAAAATAATCATTCCCGCGAAAATTTTGCAGGACATTTATAAAATAATAGCGGAACTGGAGGAAGAAGAATCGTTAACGTTTGTTTTGGGCGACAAAAAAGCGGTGATTATGCTGGAGAATGTAAAAATCATGCTGCGTCTTCTAAACGGTGAGTTTATCAAGTACAAGGACATCATTCCAAAGGAAAATAAATGCGTGATCAAAGCGGCGCGAGTCGAGTTGTTTGAAAGCATAGAAAGAGCGGCTCTTCTTTCCAAGGAAGGAAAAAATAATTTGATTAAATTGTCGACTTCGGAAAATTCCTTAACCATCACATCGAGGTCTGATGAGGGAACCGTTCGGGAAGAGACGCGAATAGAGAGAGAAGGCGAAGATATTGAAATAGGCTTCAACTCCAAATATCTTTTGGACGTCTTGAAGGTTTTGGATGAGGAAGAAATTGTTCTTGAAATGAATACGAGCGTCAAACCGTGTTTGATTAAACCGGTTTCGGGCGAGAGTTTCAAGTATCTGGTCTTGCCGGTTCGCATTTCCGCCGGTCAATAATCATGTTTGTAAAAGAACTTTTTCTTACAAACTTCAGGAATTACAAAGAGGCGAATTTTTCGTTTCACGAAAAGATAAATTTGATTCTGGGCGACAACGCGCGGGGAAAGACAAACCTTCTGGAATCCATTTATCTCTCTTCGCTGGGAAAATCGTTCCGCTCGGTGAAAGACGTTGAAATGATTCGCTTTGAAGCTGAATTATGCAAAGTGAAGGTCGTCGCCGAAAGGGAAGAATCGGAAAAAAAAGTTGAAATAATCATAAACAAGGAAGAAAAAACGATCAAAAAGGACGGCCTCAAGATTAAAAAAACGTCCGAATTGGTGAACCACATCCTCATCGTTGTCTTTTCCCCCGAAGACTTAAAAATTGTAAAGGACAACCCGGAAAAAAGAAGAAGTTTCATGGATCGGGAGTTGTGCCAGATCAAACCCTCTTACTACGCGAACCTGGTTTTGTATAAACGCGCGCTTTCCCAGCGAAACGCTTGTTTAAGAGAAAACGAAGTGAACGAGAACATGATTGGCGTATGGGACGACCAACTCGCCGCTTACGGCGCGAAAGTCATCGCCGAAAGGGAGAAATTCGTCGAGAAGTTAAACCGGATCAGCGGAGAAATACACCGAAACATAACGGACGACAAGGAAAAACTCGAAATCTTTTATGAAGCGAACGTTCCCTTTCGCGGCGGTACCCAGGAGCAGGTTGAAACCTTGCGAAGCGAACTGGAGAAGTCCTTGGTCAAGGACAGCGCGCGAGGCGCGACGAGCGTCGGCCCGCACCGCGACGATTTGAGAATTGACATCAACGACGTTGACAGCAAGCGTTTTGGCTCACAGGGGCAACAGCGCAGCGCGGCGCTTTCGATGAAGCTGGCCGAGCTCGTCCTGATCGAGGAAGAGACCGGCGAAAAGGCGATCTTACTGCTCGACGACGTGCTTTCCGAACTGGACGCCGGACGGCAAGCGTTTTTGATCCGATCGATGCGACCGGCGCAGTTGTTCATCACGGCGACGGACATCGGTGAATCTGTCCGAAAAACACTGTCGGACGGCGATATATTTTACATGGGAGAAGACGGACAAAAAATAGAAGGTCTCGAAAATTCTTGTAGAAAATCAATTTTTGATGTACAATAAAGGGTGTGCGCTTTTTACAACCCTATACTTTCCGCATGCGCTAAAATGACAAAAAAAGGGAGAACAATATTTATGGCCGACACCAAGCAACAGCAGTACGACGCGGAGCAAATACAAGTTCTGGAGGGTCTTGATCCTGTCCGAAAAAGACCCGGCATGTACATCGGATCCACCGGGCCGAGAGGGCTTCACCATCTGGTCTACGAAATTGTGGACAACAGCGTGGATGAGGCGCTCGCGGGTTTTTGCGGCATGATCAACATTACGATACAAAAGGACAATTCGATCATGGTGGAAGACGACGGCAGAGGGATGCCGGTGGACGCGCACCCGAAACTCGGCCTGCCGGCGGTGGAAGTCATCCATACCGTCCTGCACGCCGGTGGGAAATTTGGCGGGGGGACCTACAAGGTTTCCGGCGGGCTGCACGGCGTCGGCGCTTCGGTCGTCAACGCGCTTTCATCCCGCATGGAAGTTGAAATCAAGAGAAACGGAAGGATATACAAGCAGACGTATTCGCGCGGCGAAACCACGTCTCCGCTCACAGAGATCGGCAACGCCAGAAAGACGGGGTCAAAGACAGTCTTTTGGCCGGATCCCGACATCTTCGAGGAAATCGTTTTCGACTACGGCACGCTGGAGCACCGTCTCCGGGAAATGGCGTTCCTGAACAAGGGCGTTAAGATTACGCTGAAGGACGAGCGGGAAGGGCAAAAGAAAATCGACGTCTTCCACTACGAGGGCGGCATCAAGGAATTTGTGCGGCACCAGAACAAGAACAAAGAAGTGATTCACCCCGACGTCATCTACTTTGACGTGGACAAGAATGAAATGCGGGTTGAAGTGGCGATGCAGTACACCGACCGATACAGCGAGTTGATCCTGTCCTACGCGAACAACATTCACACGACGGACGGCGGCATGCACATGATGGGCTTCAAGTCCGCCTTGACGAGGGTGATCAACGACTACGGGAGAAAGAACAAGTATATCAAGGAAAACGACGAGCCGCTGACCGGCGAAGACATACGAGAAGGGCTGACCGCGATCCTCTCGGTCAAACTGCTGAACCCGCAGTTCGAGGGGCAGACGAAAGCGAAGCTCGGCAACAGCGAGATGAGAGGCTTCGCGGAGACGACGACCAACGAATACTTGACGGCGTTTCTGGAAGAAAACCCGTCACAGGCCCGGGTCATCCTCGACAAGTGCCTGCGCGCGGCGCGCGCCAGAGAGGCGGCCCGAAAGGCGCGGGACCTGACGCGGCGAAAAGGTGTCCTCGACAGCATCGCGCTGCCGGGGAAGCTCTCGGACTGCTCGGAGAAAGACCCCGCCCTTTCGGAGATCTTCCTCGTCGAGGGAAACTCCGCGGGCGGCAGCGCGAAGAGCGGGCGGGATCGAGTGCGGCAGGCGATTTTGCCGCTCCGAGGAAAAATATTGAACGTGGAAAAAGCGAGACTCGACAAGATCCTCAACTCGGAAGAAATCAAAAATATGATCACCGCGTTTGGCTGCAACATCGGGGAGGACTTCAACGTCGAAAAACTCCGGTATCACAAGATCATCATCATGACGGACGCGGACGTGGACGGCGCGCACATTCGGACGCTGCTGCTGACGTTCTTCTATCGGTATATGACGCCGCTCATCGAGGGCGGATACGTTTACGCCGCGCAGCCGCCGCTGTATCAAGTGAAGAAGAGTAAAGAAGTGTACTACACGTATTCCGAAAAGCAACAGGAAAAGCTGATGGCGGAGCTCGCGGACAAGCCAGGCAAGGCCGACATTCAGCGGTACAAGGGCCTCGGGGAAATGGACGATCACCAACTTTGGGAAACCACGATGGACTACAACAACCGGACGCTCATACAGATCACCCTCGACGACGTGGCCGCGGCGGATGAAGTGTTTACCACCCTTATGGGTGACAAGGTGCCGCCGCGAAAGAAGTTCATCGAGGACAACGCGCGGTACGTCAAGAATCTTGACATCTAAAGCAGGAAGGAATGTATTCAATGAGTCTATTAGAAGACCAAAAAATGGTTCAACAGGAAATATACGATGAGATGAAGAACTCTTACATCGATTACGCGATGAGCGTCATCGTCGGAAGGGCGCTTCCCGATGTCCGCGACGGGCTGAAGCCGGTGCACAGGCGAATCCTCTACGGTATGCACGAGTTGGGTCTCGCGCCGGACAAGCCGCACAAGAAATCGGCGAAACTCGTCGGCGACGTGATGGGGAAATACCATCCCCACGGCGACAGTTCCATCTACGACGCGATGGTGCGGATGGCGCAGAGTTTCTCGATCCGGTACCCGCTCGTGGACGGCCACGGAAATTTCGGTTCCGTAGACGGAGACGAAGCCGCGGCGATGCGCTATACGGAAGCGAGAATGTCACATATTTCGCTCCAAATGCTGCGGGACATCGAAAAAGAAACCGTCAGTTTTGTGCCCAACTTTGACGGGGAAGAAGAAGAACCGACCGTCCTTCCGTCGAGAATCCCGAACCTTCTCGTCAACGGGTCCAACGGCATCGCGGTGGGGATGGCCACATCGATTCCGCCGCACAACCTGGGGGAAGTCATCGACGCGACGGTCAAAATGATCGACAACGAAAATTGTACCCTCGAAGACTTGATCAAAATCGTCAAAGGGCCAGACTTTCCGACCGGCGCCGCCATTCTCGGAAAAAACAACGCGAAGCAGGCGTATCGAACGGGACAGGGCAAGGTCATCGTTCGCGCGAAGGCGGAAATTGAGGAGACGAGCAAGGGGAAACAGCAGATCGTCGTGACGGAAATTCCGTTCCAGGTGAACAAAGCGAGGCTCATCGAGAAGATGGCGGAACTCGTCAAGGACAAGCGGTTGGACGGAATCTCTGAAATCCGCGACGAATCAAACCGGCGCGGCATGCGGATCGTCATCGAGCTCAAAAGAGACGCGAACCCCCAGATTACGCTCAACCGATTGTATAAACACACGCAGATGCAGGACAGTTACAGCATGATCATGCTCGCGCTCGTGGACGGACAGCCGAGGCTGCTCAACCTGCATGAGATTCTTTCCGAATACCTCAAGCACCAGAAGGATGTCGTGACCAAAAGGACGATCTTCGACCTGAAAAAAGCCGAAGCGCGGGCGCATATCCTGGAAGGCCTTCGAATCGCGCTGGACAACATCGACGAAATCATCAAACTCATTCGCGCCAGCTACAACGACGCGAAAGGCAAGCTGATGGAACGCTTCGGGCTCTCCGACATACAGGCGCAGGCGATTCTCGACATGCGGCTGGCGAGACTTCAGGGCCTGGAAAGAGAAAAGATCGAAGCGGAATACAAAGAACTGACAGAACTGATTCGATACTTCAAACAACTGCTCGCTGATGAAAAGATGCTCATGGGCGTCATCAAGGAGGAACTGCTGGAGATCCGGAAAAAGAACAGCGACCCGAGGCGGACAAAAATTTTGCCGGACGCCGAGGAATTTGACGACGAAGACCTGATTGAAGAGGAAAACGTCGCGATCACACTGACGCACCTGGGGTACATCAAACGAATCACGGCGGACACGTACAAGACGCAAAGACGCGGCGGAAAAGGGATCACCGGCCTGACGACGAGAGAAAACGACTTTGTGAAAAACCTGATCATGACCTCGACCCACGACCACCTGATGTTCTTCACCAACACGGGAAAAGCGCACAAGATCAAGGCGTATGAGATTCCGGAAGCGACGAGGACGGCGAAAGGGACGCCCGCGGTGAACTTTTTGAATCTCATGCAGCGGGAACGAATCACCGCCGTGATTCCGATCCGGGAATTTTCGGAGGACACCTTCCTGATCGCCGTCACCAAGCATGGAACAATCAAGAAAACACCGCTGTCACAGTTTGACACAAACCGGAAAACGGGACTCATCGCGATCAGCCTGCGGGAAGGCGACGAACTCATCGGCATCAAGCGGACGACGGGAAGCAACAACGTTATCATTGTCACCAAAAACGGCAAGTGCATCTGCTTCTCCGAAAAAGATGTGCGGAGCATGGGCAGAATCGCCGGCGGTGTCCGCGCGATCAAGCTGGAAAACGACGACGAGGTCGTCGCGATGGAGCTTGTGGAACCGAACGAGGAGCTGCTCGTGGTGACGCAAAACGGGTACGGCAAGAGAACGCCGGTCGAGGATTACAAGATTCAGGTCAGGGGCGGAAAAGGGCTGTTGACCTACGACAAGGCGAAGTTCAAAAAAACAGGGGAACTCATCGGAGCGATGGTCGTCAACGATTCGGATGAAATTCTCCTGATCAATTCAGACGGGATCATCATTCGGATCAGGGCCGGTGAGGTTTCCCGGCTCAACCGGGCGACCCAGGGCGTAAAAATTATGCGGGTGGCGGAAGACGCCAACATCATCGCGCTGGCGAAGGTGATCAAAGAAGAGGAGGAAAACGAAGAGGGGCTGGAACCGGACGAACCGGATCAAAACGTTTCACGGGAAACCGAACAGGCGGATCAACTGGAAATCAACGCGAGCGAGTCGTCCCCGCCGCCGGACAAGAAAGGATAAAAGTACCTGAAGCCGGTTCAGGAAACAGAGGAGAATAAAATGTCAGATTTGTTAAAGTTTTCAATCCCCGGGAAGCCGGAATACGTCCAAATGGCGCGATTGGCCATCGGATCCATCGCCGGCAAAGCGAATTTT
>Ga0099364_10013029_pt1 | contig 11179 bp, 9 predicted proteins | sample TergutTh196P3_FD_73070 | JGI IMG/M metagenome (GOLD analysis project Ga0099364, IMG submission 73070) | Microcerotermes parvus P3 segment gut microbial communities from Pointe-Noire, Republic of the Congo - Th196 P3 | ecosystem: Host-associated > Arthropoda: Insects > Digestive system > Gut ... | reverse complement strand
ACCCAGGCGGCCGTGGGGTTCAATATAGAAGAGCGAGCCCAAAGGCTTACGGAGCCCCAGGCGAAGCCCAACAAGGGCCATGGGGTACATATCATATCCGTCTTCAAAAATAAGGAAAGCCCCCACATCAGCCTGGCCAAAGAACTTTCCGAAGTTATTTTCCAGAAAGTAGTTACGAAAGAGGAGGTAAGGTTCTATAGCCTTGGCGGCTATAAAATTGGTACTCCCGCCAAGATTAAGCCCCACTGCTATTTTATTGGTCAGATTATAGTCAAAGCCCAGAGCTGCCCCGGCTGCGAAGTTATGCGGGGAATTCATATTCCACTCCAGGCCAAGGCCAAGAGCGGCCTTTTTCTCACTAGGAAAGGCGTAGAGGCTGCAGATCAGGAATAAAACCACGACATACAGTTTCCTCACCATTATCCTCCTTTTCCGCTGCGGTTATATTAATTATATGACCTGGATCATAAGATTGCCAGTGGTTCGTGGAAGTTTTTATATTCGTTTCTGGCTTCCGCCTGGGCCTCCAGGCGCGCATCGTTGAGGCGGTGGAAATTTCTGTTTGTCAACTTAACGATATCCATGTCAATTCCGCCGTTTCCAGCCATATCGAAGAGTACTTCCGTGGCATTTGCCCTGTCCATGCCCAGGCGGTAGGGCCTGTCTTCTGTCAAAGCCGTAAAAACGTCCGCCACGGCCATTAGGCGGGCCAGGCTGGAAAAATCTTCGTCTTTTACATGGAAGGGGTATCCATTCCCATCCTGCCTTTCATGGTGATGCGAGGCCCAGTCGGCGATATGTTCCAAGCCCTCGATCTTGCTCAAAACGGCGTGGGTATAATAGGTGTGTTTCCGTATGGCATTGAATTCTTCTTTTTCCAATTTGCCGTTTTTCTCCAAAATATCATTCGGCACGGCCAATTTTCCAAGGTCATGGAGGAAACCCGCAATTTCCATCATTTTACATTCCCCTTCGGAAAACCCGGAAATGTCGGCCAGATCCATTGCTACCGCCGCAACGCCGCTGGAATGTGTGGCGGTGAACCTGCTCCTAAAGTCAATAATCTGGGCCACAACCCTCGCAAATTCCCTGAGCGCTTCCAGGTCTACAATTTTTTTGGTAAACAGGATTTTTTTTAATACCTGCTCGCCGAATGAAGGGGAGAGCGCTTCAAACCAAAAGTACTCCAGCTTGGCCAGTTTGCCAAAGGCTATTAGGGCCTCAGGGTGAAACTTGTGGTTTTGCCGGGCTATTTTTTCCATTACTTCCGGCACCTGGGTCAGAATTTCGCGTTTATCGTCAAACAATACGCTTATCCTGTCTGCCAAATGGATGATGAAACTGCCCATAGGTATATAACGGTTCGATTTTTCATAGTCTACATGATGGTATTTTACAAGCCTGGCGGCCTTTGCCAGGGGTGCAAAACCCTTTAACAGATTGTAGCCCATCATGGCGTGCCCTTTACACTCAGCCTCTTGGCAGTCAATGGCAAGCAGCTTTAAGCGCTCTCCGGTTGAAAATGCGCCTATATCGTGCAGCATTGACGCCAAGACTATATCCTGTACCTCTTGGCCCGATACCAGCATTTCCTGGGCAATTTTGTATGCAACGTATGCTACCTTTTTATGGTGCCTGTTCAAAACCGGGGAAACCAAATCAACGGCTTCCGAAATCGCATAAACGAAGTCATAAATCGGAATTTCTTTTTTTACTGTCATAATCCTACCCCACAACAAAACTTTTTTAAATGGCGTCTGTCCATAATGTGTTAACATTATGGACAGACTCTGAATAAACCACTTTTTTAAATGTAAAACTTTTTTAAATAAGGGCTCTTGCAAAACTTAAGTTTTGCAAGAGCATCCGCTTGGTTAAGCTCTATTTCTTTTACCTCCTTACTATAATATTTATATGTTAATCATCGCTGCTAAAACAAAAAACCGGAATACCCAAAAAATAAATAAAATAGTCGCAAATTACACCCCCAACTAGAGTCTGCAGACTCTAAATAATTTTCCGTTCCATGGCGATGCGGATAAGATCCGCTATGTTTTCGGCGCCCAGCTTGGAGTAGATATTGTTAATTACCATTTTTACGGTGTTTATTGACAGCTTATGGCTGGCTGCAATTTCCGCCCGGGAAAGGCCATAGGAAAGATCTTTTAGGAATTGATGTTCTCTGGGGGATAAGACAATGCCCCCTGTTATGCTGTTGGCCTGTTTGTATTCTGCGATTACGTGGGCCTGACGTTTGGCATAAGTGGCGGCCTTGCGATTGATATTTTCAAGCCAGGGCAGGGGAACGCCCCCGGCGCCGCTTTGCTCCTTCATTACAGCGGCAGTCAAAGTGCGCATATCTTTTCCCAGCTCAATAAAGGGCATCACTATCTCATTAGGCGAGGCCGTTTCATATGCCTTCAACAGAACCTCAAACGCTTTGTCTTTGTCCTTCAATTTGTAATGCACGCAAGCTTCCATAGCCAGCATTTCTACCCGCCCAAACAGAAACGACTCCCTCTGCATCATTTCCCGGATATACGCCAGAAGAGGAGGGTAATTCCTTGTCATGTAAAATAAACGGACCTTAGCCTGATTCTCAAAATTTTCAATGAAACTGGCGTGGCTGTAGAATGAAATATCCTGTTTGAACCAGTCCGGCGCCTCATCCGGTAGGCCAATGGCATAGAAATAGAAAGCAAGGGCGATATCGTAATTAATATAGCGGTTGGAATAGTCATTTTCGTCCAGTTGGGCTTTAATTTCTTTTATTGCCCGTTCCGCTTTTGCATAATCTCCCTGGGCAATACCCAGGCGCAAAGTATATAGCTGGGCCCGGTGGAAAATCTCAAATTGCCTGTGTTCCCGGGCTTTGGTAACGGCATGGGCCATAAAGGCTTCAGCAGTGTTCAGATCTCCCTGGAAAAACTTAAGTTCCCCCCGTACCAGCTCTTCCTCTCCGCCCATGAAGCCGCTGAATATATTAGGCAAGTAGGCCGTCGCACTGGCCACTGCTTTGATATACTCGTCCGGCATTCCCTTTTTTGAGGAACCGTTGGCGTTTGCCCAGGGCCCCAGAACGCGGACCCGGGTTGAGTGTGCACTTATAGCAGCCGGAAAACCGTGACATTTGCAGAATTTTTCAAGGTAAAGATCGAAATCGAACACATCATCGCTAAGGCATAAAAAGTTGCGAAGATAGCTCCAGAGCAGGTAGAGGCCGCCCAAATTGGCGTTTCTAAAAGGGTCGTCTTCCGGCAGCTTGAGGAATTTTGCCTCGTATAACTCCGCTAATTCAACTGCCCGCTGCCCGAGACCCAGGCGCATACAAAAACGTACGTGGGTTAAGCCAAGATACAGTACTGTGTCGAAGGCTTCTGCCGGAGCCCGTTCGAAGATTGCCACGCCGTATTTTGCGACATCATAAGGCAGCTGGGCGGACATGGCATATAAAATAGCAATGATCTTCCCATAGTCCCTTATCTTTTCATAGTAAGACATGGCATCGATTATAAAACCATTATTGCTGCACCAGTCCCCGGCAATTGTATATGTTTCGCGTTTTTGTTCCTCCGAGAGGAGATCCTGCTTGGTTTTCAGGAATTCCAAAAACAAAGGGTGAATAAGATAGGCGTTGATATATGTGTCCCGGCGCAGGTATGCGTTTTGCCGTTCCATTTCGTCAATCAGGGCCTTATCGCCCCCTGCCAATAGCTCAATAAGGTCGAATGATAAATGGTCGATCAGGGAAAGGCGTACCAAAAAGATCTGCACCGGCTGGGAAATCCCGGACCATATTTCAATTTCCATTACCCGGAAGATATTTGTCTTCATCGCATTGCGGAGGTATCCTCCGTAGCCCGGCGCTTTCTGGTAGGATCGCGCGATAAGGTTGATTGCAAAGGCCCAGCCTTCGGTATCATGCATTATTTCGCGCAGGCTTTCGGGCTGCGGGAAAACAGCGAGCTGGCGGAAATAGTGGGCCAATTCATTATCAGTAAAACGAAGATCGTTTTCGCTTACATTGAATACCTGGCCTTTGGAAACCATACCCGTAATATTGCCCTGAGGAGTGGAACGGGAAATCCAAATTGTAGTTGTTCCGATTACCAGATTATTGACGATATGCTCCGATAAACGAAGGATTGTTGGATTTTCCAAAATGTGAATATCGTCCACCACAAAGATTCGTCTATCCAGGGGAGACAATAATTTATGCACTACAGCCTGGTACTGACTCTGTCTGTCAACGGTACTAGGAAAGCCGATTTTTCTGATTGCGTTGGCAAAAGCTACGTTGATCTGGTTCCAGGCATGAACATAGTTTTCCCAAAAGCGTTCCGCCACATTGTCGCGCTCGGAAATCTGCATCCATGCCGCAGGCGTTTGATATTCCTTTACAAAATCTTGAACCGCGCTGGTCTTGCCGTAACCAGCCCCGGCGCATACTAAAATCAGAGGGTGTCTGGCGGCTTCGGTAAACAATTGATTTAGCCGTGAACGCTCAAAATGGAAAAGATTACGCGGATCTTTATAGGTCTCCAGCTTAACTTCCATAAGCTTGGAATATTGGTTTTTCTCCAGCACAATTTCCATAATTCGGCCTCCTTTTTCCTAGATTACCGTTGGTTTTAGCAGGGAAAAAAGCATATTTAACCCGCTAAGCCAACGTTCCATGCCAATTTTCATTGCCGTGCGGTTAAGCCAGGCAGCCGTAAAGGCATAATAGGTCGCCAGACAGATGAAAGAATCCACATCAATGGGCTCGATCTTGCCTAATTCTATAGCCCGGTTTAGGAGAAGATCCCAAATCTCCATAATGGGCTTGAAAAAATGATTTCGCACAAAATCCTCACTGTCCTTGTCCATGCACATTCTATGGATTGCGATAATGATTATGCGATCCATTCTTTCCTGTATTTGGGGGGGCCAATGATAACTTAGGGACATCAAAATGTCCTGGATTGGCTCAGTTTCCACCCTGTGCAGTATCGTTTCCAAGGAAGGGGCGGCTAGGCGGTGCTGATGGGCATAAAACTCATAGCTGCTTGTCAAAATGTCCCTTTTCGATGGATAATGATTGTAAATCGAAGAAGCTTTGATACCAACCGTCCTGGCAATATCACGCATGGAAACCAATTCGTAGCCCCTGTCGGAAAACAATAAGATGGCGCTGTCCATTATTTTCTCTTTTGTCGAGTATGCATCCATAGGCAAGCCCCTTATCGTTCTCCTAGCCTAACTAACACAAGTTAGGCTTTTCATTCTAACTAACAAACGTAAGTTTGTCAAGGAAAATTTGCAAAAAATTAAATAAATTTCTTAAAAAATTTTGGCTAAATCCGGCAGCGGACGGGAAAGCCTCAGGGCGGCCAAGCTAGCCTTGTCCCGGCCAGGGCCGGTCATTGCGTCGGTCAATTGACCGCCCTGGGGCTTTCCCGCCCGCTGCCGGCTTGGTACAATAAGAATAATTGTTGTTAATTTTTGCAATTTTACTCTGGGTTAGAGAAGAAGGGCCTCACACGAAGGTTTGCAGGCTTTGGGGCGCTGCTTTGTAATAATGCCCTTGTTTGAGAGCTTTCGGTGATAATCCCGGCGTATGTGCCGTAGGAGATGAAGGTAGGAGGCGGCAGAGACCCTGGTCGTGGTGTCTGAATGCCTTGTCGAAATATCCGGTAAAGGTTAAACTTTACAAATGCCAGCGGAGGCAAAAAATGGCGTATATGACAGAAGAAGAAGCAGATGCTCTGGATGAAGAATTGACCTATATCACCCCTAAGGTGGATTTTGGCAAGCCTGATATTTTTATCCGCCAAAGAGAACTGCTGAATATACTTACTCCAACTGCGGCTGACTACATAATGACCCGTGCACTGGCAACCCGTCAAACACCCGCCAAAATCATCAGCGAACTGATACAGGAGCGGATTGCCGCTTTCCTGTTCTAAAACCTGCTGCTTGCTTTTCCTACAAGCCAGCGGCACGGTGCAGAACACGGCGTACCCCGGCAGCGCCGATGCCAGGGCAATTACGCCTTATAATGTTGCCTGGTACTGTTTCATGGGAAAAAACAGCATTCAATGTAGAATTTTCGTAAAAATTCTACATTGCATATAAAAGCAAAATATGTTATAACCTAATGGCAGATTCATCCGCTAATGGAGGGGACTAATGGGCTGTCAGTTATTTGACGCAAATCGCGGTGAGCTTTATACTGAAAAAGCTGTCCCCTGTCCCCTGTCCCCTGTCCCCTGTCCCCTGTCCCCTGTCCCCTGTCCCCTGTCCCCTGTAAATTTAGAAGAAAGTTATCAATTTCTGCCTTTTTTTGGATTTTTCGCCTTTACGCTTGTTTTTGCGGCTTTTTACAGCCCGTATAACGGAAAAGTCTCCGGCGTGGTTAGCAACTATTGTGAAAAGGATATGTAAAATGAATGTAAGAAACGTACTTATCGCTATGTTTGTCGTTTTAGCCCTGGTTTTTGGGGCCTGCAGTAACCCTGCAGGGACTGAAGAGGAGAGCATACCTGAACCAGAGGATGATGGTACTCTTACCTATACCGGGACCAGGAACAATGTTACATATATCCTGATTATTGTAAACGATACCTTTACCTTAACGGTTAGAAGAGGCGACACGGAGAAAACAGGCAGTGGAAAAGTCGAAGGATTTACAAACAACGTCTATACCCTTCAGTTCTCGCGTGAAAACTCTTCTAGATTGTGGGTAGCAGTCAGAGGGGATACAATAACCAGAATAACCGGCCGCATCGCCTTTGATGACGGCACAAGCGAGCAGGGACCGGGTTCATTAAATGGTAATGGCGGCGGCAATGGCAACGGCTCAACAGGCGGCAATGGCGGCGGTGGAGGAGCTGCCCCAAGCTACGGCATTAGCCTCTCTACAACCGGGACGCATACCTTCCCCGCCGCAACAACACCCTACACCCAGCCGGACGCGCTCAGCGTAACCGTTAACAACACGGGCAACCAGCCAACCGGCGCCCTCACTGCCGCGCTTTCCGGTACAAACCCAGGCAGTTTCACGCTCACAGGCGCTTCGATAGCCAGCATAGCCGCGGGGGGCAGTGCTGCTAACGCCTTTACCGTCCAGCCCAATGCCGACCTTGCGGTGGGAACATACACCGCAGCGGTTACCGTGTCCGGCGGCAACGGCATTACGGCCAGCTTTAACGTCAGCTTCACCGTAACCTACCTCCTCACTATCACCATTGGCCATATTAGCTACGACAGTGTAGGCGCCCTTTCGCCCATAAACGCCGCCACTGCCATCGTCACGGTCAGCGGCTTTGCGGAAAATGCCGATGCAGACACCGTGGCGCTTGAATCTACCACAGGAAGCTTGACCTTAACCAGCGGACATAACGCAACCGGCGGTGCCACAAATAGCGTAAAGACCTACACCGTAACCGTTACCTATGACGGCACAACGGCGTTCCCAGACGGCCCAACTTCTGTTATCAATATAGGCATAACCAGCGCCTCATTGCCGGGTGGATATACCTTTAACAGCGGTCAAACTGATGTCAGCATCATTGACGGCCGGACTCAAGCCCGTTCCATCCCCATAAACCAGGCCAACATCACGGCCTTCAATGCCTTCGCCAACACTCCGGCGGGCCGGGCATTGCATTACATCCTGATACAAAACATCACCATTGCCCCGCCGGTGTCCGGCCAGAGCAACTGGACGCCTATCGCCTCAACTGGAGCCAACTTCACCGGCACCTTTGACGGCGCTAATCATAGCATTTCAGGCCTTGCAATAAGCCTTCCTAGTTCTTCAATAGAACACCAAAACCAGGGAATGTTCGGCGTAATCGGCACAGGCGGTTCTGTACGCAACCTCGCCTTGATAGATGTAAATATCAATCCCGAGAGCGAGGCAATCCATGTAGGTGGAGTGGCGGGGGTTAACTATGGCACGGTGGTAAACAGCTACTCAACCGGCAGCGTCACCGGCTTTAATAATGTCGGCGGCGTGGTGGGGTCTAACTCTGGCACGGTGGTAAACAGCTACTCAACCGGCAGCGTCACCGGCTGGAGTTATGTCGGCGGTGTGGTGGGGTCTAACTCTGGCACGGTGGAAAACAGCTACTCAACCGCCAGCGTCACCGGCTTTTATGATGTCGGCGGCGTGGTGGGGTCTAACTATGGCACGGTGGAAAACAGCGTGGCGTTGAACCCGTCTGTCACCAGAAGGAGCGGTTCGCAGACATCTTTTGGGCGTGTGGTTGGGTCTATGGAGTTCAGCCCCACCCTCACCAACAACCATGCGCGGGCTGATATGACGATAGAGGGCGAGGGTGCCCCCGGAACGCCCATAGTTACCATTACACCCGACGCAGACGGCATACACGGCGCGGATTTTACCAATTCCGGCATGGCGGCATGGACAACAGCGGTACCTGGTTGGAGTATAAACGCCAGCCAAGCCTCCGCGAGTGTAAGCTCGCCCTGGTGGTGGGACGGCACGGCCAACCGGCCCCGGCTGTGGTTTGAGCCGTAACGAGAGAAAAGAGAAGGATGCAAATGAGAAATGAAAAGTGAGAAATGAAAAGAGAAAAGGAAAATTTCCGGCCTTTCGAGAGAGCTGAGCGAATTTACCTGTCGAAGAAAGCCTGTTGAGGAGGCTGAGAGAATTTGCCTGTGAAAGCGACCTGTCGAGGTTGTCTGTGGAAGATGCCTGTGAAAGTGGCCTGTGGAGAAAGCCCGTCGAAGAGAAGATATAACGCCGGATGATTTTGCGCTCATTCCCCTTGTTTTGAATGAATTCGACAAAGCAGAACACAGTTTGACCGATAAACTGGGTAACAAAAAACTGCTCTTCCAAAAAAACTGTGAAGGAATAGTCTATGTTGCAACCGTTGAACGCGGTGAAACCAAAGTTGAAGTGCGGACATTCTGGAAAATGCGCGCCCCAGGTGCCTCGTGCTGACCGTTTCCGATCCCCTTGAGCCTACGTCCGAAACGACCCTGAGCGGCTGTTAATATTATTACACCCAAAGCCTTCATTGTCAAGTGGAAGAAAAATCCACGTTGATCCACTTAATCCGCGCTAATCCGCGTTTTATTGGTATAAAGCCTTGGATACATGGAACACGGATGTTATAATGTAATAATCTCTACCATAAGGAGAATGACATGGGCGAAGTTTTTGCAGATATTACATTAAAAAATGCAGAAGACATTGGATATGCCCACAGGGGGGGCATCAAAGCGGAAGAGGTAAGGGAGATTACTGTCACAGCAGTTGTTGACACGGGGGCTTCCACTATTTGCATTACAGAAGATGTGTTTAGCAAGTTGGGCTTAAGAATTATAAATCAGAGTACAGCCACTGTCGCAGATGGTCGGAGTGTAGAGTGTTCTAAAACTTCCCCTGTTGATGTTCATTGGGGAGATAGAAGCTGCTCAATAAGAGCGACCCTAATCCCTGGTTCAAAAGAAATCCTCCTCGGTGTAATTCCCCTTGAGGATATGGACCTTATAGTAGATCCACAAAACCAAAAGCTCATAGGCACCCACGGCGACAAACCGGTTTTCCGCATTTAGTATACCGTATATAAGAGAAAATCCGCCTTGGATACATGGAACACCGATGTTATAATGCAATTATCTCTACCATAAGGAGAATGACATGGGTGAAGTTTTTGCAGATATTACTTTGAGAAATTCGGGAGATATTGAAGCAGCCCGCAGAGGTTATATCAAAACGGAAGATGTACGGGAGGTCACTGTCACCTCCGTTGTTGATACAGGGGCTTTTTACCTATGCATCACAGAAGATGTGTGTAGAGAGCTGGGGCTCGAAGTTAAAGGAGAGTTAGTAGCCACTTTAGCAAATGACCAAAGCCTTGACTGTACGATTGCATCGCCGGTAAGACTTTATTGGCAAGACCGGAGTTTCACTTTTGATCCAATGGTAATTCCAGGCTCAAATGAAGTCCTAATGGGTGTCTTTTGCCTTGAGGTTCTTGACCTTATAGTAGATGCCAAAAACCAAAAGCTCATAGGCGCCCACGGCGACAAACCGGTTTTCCGTATTTAGGCTTACTAAATACAGTTTCCTAATCCCTTATCTAATGGAAGAAAACCTGTTATACTATTGTAATATACCATGGATAAGGATCAAAAAAAAATAACAACCAAGCAAAAAATACTGGAATGCGCAATTGATCTCTTTGCCATGAAAGGCTACACTGAAACAACTATCCGCGAACTGGCAACCGCCGTGGGCGTGAAGGAAGCTTCCATATATAACCATTTCCCATCGAAAAGCGCCATAATGGAGTATATTTTAGAGGAATATTCTCTGTTAACCCGCCCTGCCTTTGAGCCGGAACAGCTTTTAATGCTCAAAGAAAACCCAAGCGCCGACGGCATATTATCCTGCATGCAGTTGGTTTTCGAAGAGGGCAAGGAGAAATACCACCTGATGCAGCTTTACGTAATACTGCAGGAGCAGCACCGCAATCCCATGGTGGGGAAATTTTTATCCGAACATTTTATCCTGGGCAATGAACAAGTGGTCAAGGCGATTATTAATGCTTTGAAGGATTTTGGCGTCCTCCGCCCGGATACAGACCCTGATTATTGGGCAAAAATACACACTTCCTTATTATATACCTTTGCCAGCCGCCTAAAGCTGGGTATCGGCGACAGTTCGCCGGGTTTTTCCGGCATGGGCATGGCGGATATGCTGTGGAAAACCTACGATTTGATGCTGAAAACCTGCAGCGCCGAACTATCATAACCATGGAAAATGTGTTATACTGTTATCGAGAAGTTTCCTATGGATAAGAATATAAAAAAAACTACAACCAAGCAAAAAATATTGGAATGTGCCATTGACCTCTTTGCCACAAAGGGCTTTACGGAGACAACTGTTCGTGAACTAGCGGCAGCAGTAGGTGTGAAGGAAGCTTCCATCTACAACCATTTCCCGTCAAAAAACGCCATTTTAGAGCATATCCTGGAGGAATATTCGCATTTCACCCGTGCCGCCTTTGAAAAGGACAAGCTTCCAACGCTCAAAAAAAACCCCAGCGCAGACGGCATTTTGTCCAGCATGACTTTAGCCTTTACTGAGGGTAAAGTAGAATATTACTTGAAAGAACTGTGTGTAATTTTACAGGAGCAGCATCGCAACCCAATGGTT
>Ga0099364_10013028_pt1 | contig 11180 bp, 8 predicted proteins | sample TergutTh196P3_FD_73070 | JGI IMG/M metagenome (GOLD analysis project Ga0099364, IMG submission 73070) | Microcerotermes parvus P3 segment gut microbial communities from Pointe-Noire, Republic of the Congo - Th196 P3 | ecosystem: Host-associated > Arthropoda: Insects > Digestive system > Gut ... | reverse complement strand
CCTCAGGAAGAGTATGACAAATGCGATTGGGATTACAAACCATATAATTATTCCCAAAAACGCCGCTGCTATTAATTCGGTCGGTGATATGAAGCAAAAAGCCTCGCATGTGTCAGGCATTGTCAAAAGAATATACAGCGCCGTGAAAACGGGTAAAAACCATAATTTGTGGATACGCTTTAACATAAATATACCTCATTTCTTTCAACTAATTTTTAATATCATAATATGCGCGGCTTTTAGAATGGATAACACCCCAAACGCTAAAAAATGAGTCCAGATTAATACACATAAAAATGCGACGTCGCGTTTCCGAAAATACACCCCAGGTTGTATGAAAATAAAAAAAACTCCGGCGTCAACCGGAGGAAAAGGCGGAAACCACAACCTTAAGCCCCAACGGGGCGTAACAGAACTACAGGCGAGAGGTTTTTCTAATAGCACATGGTAACGCCCCGTTGGGGCTTCACGGATTATGAGATTCTCAGTCCTCCGGTTGACACCGGAGGTTATTGACATAACGTCCCTTCGGGACTATTGCTTTCTCCCTTCTATGAGAGCCAAAACGCAACATGGCAACCATTTCTACGCATCTAAAAAAAACTCATAAAGTGTTTATTTCACTTGTTAATCATCATAACATAGTGACATTGCTATGGGGTGCTGCTCATACAGCTATTTAACGTACTCTATATGTGAGTGGTAAATTCGCCTCGCTGCCACCCCATTCGACCACCGTGAATCCTACCCTCTCGAATGGGATTATTACTTGCGGCGGCACGTTAATTTTATATGGCATAGGTTGATACGCCATAAACACTCGCAGAACGCTGTCAGGTTCCGGCGTTATGTGAAGTACAGCGTTGTCGGTGTAAGACCTGCCCTGAAATGAGACGAGGTTATATGCGTTTTTCTCCATCAGTGGCAACCAATAAACTATGAACTCGTTATACTCTTTAGGAGTCAGCCCCATATACGCGAGTTTCTCACGAAGGAATCCCGCAGTATCCGAACCTTTCACCAAGAAACCGGAGCTGAAATCAAAGCTCATTGGCGAGTCGCCGTCCCAGAAGAGATACGAGTACTCCAGCCCGTCAGCTTGATTGACGATAGTTCCATCGGGATATGCGGTGACGTTCCAGCCATCACCATATCTCGGATATGTACTGTGCAGCTTCCCGTTATAGAAGAGCTTCACCGAAACATCAGTCGGACGCTCCGGATAGAGGTAAATAACGGGCTTGGCTGATCTCTGCATCTGCCCCCCTAACAAAATAAAGATAATAATGATTATCATAATCCAAATGAAAATACCTGAACAACCCTTTCTGGTTTCGGGTTCTTCGCTTTCCTGATACGGCTTTTTGTCTTGATTTTCAGTATCGTTATCCATAGTCTTTCGCCTCCCAGCCTTACAAAGTGATTGTAATACGACACGGGCTGTCAAAGCGCCCGTAACGACACGGGTCGTATCATGTCGTTGATTTCAAAAGCGAGATTTCATATCACGCCAATATACCCCGACTTTTCTATTAGCTCCTGCCCCTGCGGCGAGAGTAGCCAATCTATAATCTCGTTAACGCGCGGATTCGAAGTACCGACTGTAACGGCGTAAACGCCGTAGATCAATGGGTAGCTTCCGTTTCTTATATTCTCGGCGGTTGGCGCCACGCCGTTTACCGAAAGAAGCTTTACAGGTTCGGCAGGATGGTCGTCTGCTGAACTAAGCCGGACACTAAGACCTGGGCTGAGTTCGTAATGTACCATCTCCTGCGTGAAAAACCGGAAAGAATACCCGATGGATTCCTCCTGATCCCTATAGATAGCAACATCATGGTAAAGCCCTCCCATTGTCGTGCTGAATTCACCGCGGAGCGGCGGCTGTAACTTTTTCTCCATCATGACTTGCTTCAACATGGCAGTCTGGCTTCCTGAATTTTCTGGGCGTTGAAAGGGTAGTATCCTTTTGTCATTACCGCCGACTTCTTTCCAGTTGGTAATCTTCTTTTGATATATTTCCTGAATTTGTTCTATCGACAAATCGGACGCCGGATTGCCACTGTTTACGAAGAATACGAAGGCTTCGCTGGCGATATGAGTGAGGCGAAGTTCCGCTTTTGCTTCAGTAGCTGCAAGCCAATGATCATCCGAAGGCTGAAATGAGAAGATAATATCCACATCGCCGGATATAAGCTTGTCATAAGCGCCGGATGTTTTGGAACAGGCAACGTATTTTTGCAGCGTTTCTTTGTCGTCAACTACATAAACTTCATTCACGACTGCGGAATAGATAGGGACGAACGCAGTCGATCCGTCGATCATTGGGTATTTGTCGTGTATAGATAGTAGTGCAGGCGAGTCTAGCCTGACAAGTCTATTGGGATGCGCCCAAGGCCAGTATGCGCTCACGATAGCTTCATCGTCCGGAGGCATTTGTCCCACTTCAGTTGATTCATCAAAGACAGTAACCCCTTGACTATCTATTTTTAACGTGTTGTCAAATTCCTGCTTCCCCTGCCACGCGAGGATCGCGAACAGACAAAGAATTAACGCGAGTGTTTGTGAGCGCCGCCTGACGTCGGTCAGTTTTTCCCGAAGCGGGAATTTGCTGGCTACAAAGCATATGAAGGGTACATAAGTGAGCGCCAGAAGTGCGTATATACCGTCAAAATAGTAGGACGGCTCGTTTACTGCAAAAGCGTTCGTTAGAATCCTGAAGGCGAGAATGATAACCATCGGCAATAATAACGGCCAATATCTGGCGGCAAATCCGGAGGGCGGATTGCTTTTTCTTGCAAAATTCTGACCGAAATATAACCCTGTGAGCAGGGAAATGACAATTATTGCAACCCACACTGTGACGCTTCCATAATCCCACTTAGGCAATATTGAAAGGTATAAAAAGAGAGGAAACACCGGAAACTGGATAAACGAAAGTAAAATACTATTTTTCGTATAACTCATTTTGACGCCTCCTTTGCGAATTTTTAAATCTCCATCAGAAAACCAATATTCCAAAAGTCATTTATATTTTACCCGAAATTTCTACCGGAAAACGTCTATCTCCGAAGAAGGTTAAGTACTTCCGTTACGTTCAACGCCTCATTTTGTTTTGCGTAATCAAGCGCTTTTCTGCCATCTCTATCAACTGCGTTGACGTTCGCTCCTTTTTCGATCAGGATTTGAAAAATCTCAGGGTTTTCATTGTACCGGGCAGCCAACATTAATGGAGTATTTCCATTTCTGTTAGCTGCGTTGACGTTTGCTCCTTTTTCAATCAAAGTTTGATGTACCTTAGGGTCTATATTATATCGGGCAGCCAACATCAATGGAGAATATCCATTTTCCTTAACTGCGTTGACGTTTGCTCCTTTTTCGATCAAGATTTGAAAAATCTCAGGATTTTCATTGTGCCGGACAGCCAACATCAATGGAGTATTTCCAACTATATCGACTGCGTTGACGTTTGCCCCTTTTTCAATAAGGGTTCGCAGAGCTTCGGGATTTAAACAATGCTCGACAGCCCACATCAACGGGGTTTTCCATCCAAAGTATGTATTAACATCTTCGTCTCCTATAAACCGAATTTCCTCTTCCGCGCTCTCCGCTCGGGAAAAGCGTTTTGTTTTTGAGATTTTTGATAAGTATAAGATGAGCGCCCTCAGGAAGAGTATGACTAATGCGATTGATATTACCATAATCATTATTGCTAAAAAAATCACTGCATGAAATTTGGCCGGAGACATGAAGAAAAAGGCCTCGCATGCGTCAGGCGTTGTCAAAAGAAGACAAATCGCCGTGAAAACGGGTACAAACCATAATTTGCGGATACGTTTTAACATAAATATTCCTCATTTCTTTCAACTAATTTTTAATATCATAATATGCGCGGCTTTTAGAATGGATAACACCCCAAACGCTAAAAAATGAGTCCAGACTAATACACATAAAAATGCGACGTCGCGTGTCCAAAAATACACCCCAAAATACCACTAAATTTTTCTACAAAACGCCTTGTCTTAAAAAGGACGCTTCTTTCGGTGTAGACATATATACAGCGACGCCGTATAATTCAAATACGTATTACGTTGAAAGAAGGAGGCGCTCATGCGGACTGTATGCGGCATTGATCTGGGGACTAAGAGCTGTAAGCTGGTTGTTTACGAATATGAGAAAAAAAGAATTGTCGGGCAATCATCGGCGCCTGTGGATATGATTGCTGAAAATGACGGCACAAGGGAGCAAAAGACCGAATGGTATGATGTGGCGCTTAAATCCTGTTTTGACGGAATAGATAGAACCACAAAAAGAACCATTGCCGCTATTGGCGTTTCAGGTCAACAGCACAGTTTAGCGCCGCTTGATGAGGACGGAAAACCAGTTTATAACGTTAAGCTTTGGTGCGACACCTCTACAGCCGCCGAGTGCGAGGAACTTACAGAAATTGCAGGAGGCGAAGAAAGGCTTATCGCCGAAATTGGTCTTCCCATGCGGACAGGTTACACAGCGCCAAAGGTTCAATGGCTGAAGAATAAGAAACCCAAGGCCTTTGCCCGTCTTCGGCACATTGTGCTTCCACACAATTACATTAATTTTTTATTAACCGGAGTTTTCAGCGCAGAGTACGGCGACGCTTCGGGCACAGCCCTTTTTGACGTTCGAGAACGTAAATGGTCTTCCAAGGTATGCGGGTATATTTCTCCACATCTTGAAAAACTGTTGCCGCCGCTCATTGCTTCCGGCAGCGCGGCGGGTAGGGTGAGCGGTAAAGCTGCCGATCTTTACGGCATCCCCGAAGGAGCATTGGTCGCCTCCGGAGGCGGAGACAACATGATGAGCGCCATCGGCACAGGCACGGTACGGGACGGTTTCCTCACCATGAGTCTGGGGACTTCCGGAACTCTTTTCGGCTTTTCCAAAAAACCTGTTATCGACCCAACCGGAAACCTGGCGGCGTTTTGTTCATCTTCCGGCGGCTGGCTGCCTCTGCTTTGTACAATGAACTGTACAGTGGCAAGCGAGGAAATCCGCGCGCTTTTTGGCATTGATGTAAATGCCCTCAATGAAGAAGCTGCCAAAGCTCCTATCGGCGCGGACGGCGTTGTGATTCTTCCGTTCTTCAACGGCGAGCGTACTCCCAATCTGCCTAACGGCAGAGCGAGTTTCAATGGCATTACCGTCGCAAACTTCAAACTGGGAAACTTAGCCCGCGCGGCTTTAGAATCCGCAATATTTGGTATGAGGATTGGGTTTGAAAGGTTTGATGCCCTTGGCTTCGAGGCGAAGGAAATCCGCCTCGTCGGCGGCGGTTCCAAAAGCCCCCTCTGGCAAAGCATAGCCGCTAACGTGATGAATCTGCCGGTTCGAGTTCCAGCTGGAAGCGAAGCTGCCGCAATGGGCGGGGCGATCCAGGCGCTGTGGTGTTTGATGGGACAGTCGGACGACGGCGAAAAGACTACGATCGAAGCCCTGACAGATGAACATGTAGCGCTGGAAGGCGGATTTACGGTAAAGCCGGAGAGTGAAAAAGCCGAGCTCTATGATAAGGCGTACGCGGAGTATTCAAGGTATCTCAGGGTTTTAAGCCCTTTGTATATTTAAATAATCAGGAGGGGAATATGGCAGACTATTTCATAGGGGAGAAAGAATATTTTCCCGATATCGCAAAAATCAAATACGAGGGGCCAAAAAGTGATAACCCCTTGGCGTTCAAGTACTACGACGCTGATAGAATAATTGGCGGAAAGAAGATGAAAGATCATCTGCGGTTTGCCGTCGCTTACTGGCACAGCTTCTGTGCTGACGGAACAGATCCCTTTGGCTCGGCTACCTTGATCCACCCTTGGAACAGTAGCGCTAAAACTCCAATGGAAGCCGCTTATAACAAAATGGACGCGGCCTTTGAATTCTTCACTAAACTGGGCGTCGAATTCTACTGCTTCCACGACCGCGACATTGCGCCTGAAGGAGCTACTCATGCGGAAAGCGAAAAGAACCTGTTTACCATGGTTGCTAAGGCGAAAAGGCTTCAGGAGGCGACCGGCGTTAAACTCTTGTGGGGAACATCGAACCTTACCAACCATCCAAGATTTATGAACGGCGCAGCCACTAACCCGGAATTTGCCGTAGTAGCGCTTGCGGCGGCTAAAGTAAAGGCAGCTATTGACGCGACGATCGAACTCGACGGTCAGGGCTATGTCTTTTGGGGCGGCAGGGAAGGCTACATGAGCCTGCTCAATACGGATCTCAAAAAAGAAAAGGATCACATGGGTCGTTTCCTTGCAATGGCAAGGGACTATGCGCGTCAACGCGGCTTCAAGGGCGTTTTCTACGTCGAGCCCAAACCAATGGAGCCCGCCAAGCATCAATATGATTATGACGCGGAAACAGTCATCGGGTTTCTGCGCTACTATGGCTTGGATAAAGACTTCCGCCTGAACATTGAAGCCAACCATGCCGAACTGGCAGGGCACGACTTTGTCCATGAGCTTGAAACCGCCGTCGCCGCCGGGCTCTTTGGCTCAATAGACGCTAACCGGGGCGACCCGCGCAACGGCTGGGACTCGGATCAATTTGCAATGAGCTATTACGAAACTGCAATGGCTATGTACGCAGTGCTTAAAGCAGGGGGATTCGTTTCCGGAGGACTTAATTTCGATGCGAGAATCCGTCGGAACTCTGTCGATCCGACCGACCTCTTCATTGCCCATATCGGCGGCATGGACGCCTTTGCCGTCGGTCTTGAAGTTGCAAATAGGGTAATCAGCGACGGCAAAATACCCGCTTTTGTAAAGCGCCGCTATTCGACGTTCGATACCGGCGACGGCGCGAAATTTGGCAAAGGTGAACTGAGCTTTGAACAACTTGCCAAAATCGGAACCGACGCCGATTACGCGAAAACCGGCGTTACGAGCGGTAAACAGGAGTATCTGGAAAATGTTTTTAACCAGTATTTACTGGGGCTTTAAAGGTTAAACCAAAGAGCATTACCAAATATATTGTAAGGATGTGTGAAAAGTGAGAAAATTGTTTGTATTATCAGTGATATTGTTAGTTTTTGCGTTCTCTATTTGCGCGGGGTTTGTCGATCCGGTCTTTGCGGCGGCCAGAATAGGCATCTCTATGCCAACTCAGAGCTTACAGCGCTGGAATCAGGATGGCGCCAACATGAAGGTACAGTTCGAGGCAGCCGGTTATGTAGTTGACCTGCAGTACGCCGGCGACAACGAAGTCCCCATTCAGATGGCTCAGATTGAAAACATGATCGCCAGCGGCGTTAATGTGTTAATCATTGCAGCTGTCGACGGAAGCGCCCTAACAACGGTTTTGGAGGACGCCAAAGCCCAGGGGATACCAGTTATTGCTTACGACCGACTGATCATGAACACCGACGCGATTACCTATTACGCCACTTTTGATAATTTCAAGGTCGGAGTGATTCAGGGCGAATTCATCCGCGACCGGCTTAACCTTGACGTCGAACAGGGTCCGTTTAATATCGAACTGTTCACAGGCGATCCGGGCGACAACAACATAAACTTCTTTTTTGGCGGAGCTATGTCCATTCTCCAGCCCTACATCGACAGCGGCAAGCTGGTAGTTCCATCGGGGCAGGTAACAAGAGACCAAGCCGCCACGCCGGGCTGGAGTACTGAGAGGGCTCAGGCTCGTATGGAAAACCTGATAACCGCCAACGGATACGGACCAAATGGAAAGCTTCTCCACGCCGTTTACTCTTCTAACGACTCGGTGGCAAACGGCATAACCACTGCGCTGCTTGGCGCAGGCTACACAGCGGCGAACTTCCCTCTTCTGACAGGGCAAGACTGCGATATAACATCAATGAAGAATATTATTGCAGGCTCGCAAAGCATGTCGGTATTTAAGGATACCCGCACTCTGGCGGCTCAGGTGGTCAAAATGGCGGAATCCATAATGAAGGGTGAAAAAGCGGAAGTAAACGACACTGAAACCTACAACAACGGTATTAGCGTAATACCTTCTTTCTTGTGCCTTCCCGTGTTTGGCTCCATAGACAACTATAAAGAGCTGCTTATTGATAGCGGCTACTACACGGAAGACCAGTTAAGATAAAGTGTGGCTTGCGGGAGCGGGGGCATCAATGTCAACTATTTCAACAAAAGGTTAAGGTTGAGTTAATGGCATTGTTTTTTTATCTCCCGCTCTTAGTTGAACTGGTTTAGGGGCTTGTCGCTAGCGGGTTAGCCATCGGATAAAGTTTGTTGCGTAAGGAGGTTACTTTTTGAAAGAGGCTTTGCTGCAGCTCAAAGGGATTGTCAAAGAGTTCCCTGGCGTACGCGCTCTCGACAACGTGGACATGGAGGTTGCCGAGGGGGAAATTCATGCGCTTGTGGGCGAAAACGGCGCGGGGAAATCCACTTTGATGAACGTGTTGTCAGGAATTTACCCCCACGGAACTTACGAAGGCGAGATAATTTACGATGGAAAGCTTTGTAAGTTTCATACAATCCGTGACAGCGAGAAAAAAGGAATAGTGATAATACACCAGGAATTGGCCTTGGTTCCCTACATGAGCATTGCCGAGAACATGTTTCTTGGAAACGAACGAGGTAGGGCTTTTTGCATTGACTGGGACGAAACCTTCTCTCGCGCCGACGAGTTTTTAAAGATTGTCGGGCTAAACGAGTCTTCTCACACGCTTGTCAAGGACATCAGCGTTGGTAAGCAACAGTTGACCGAAATCGCCAAGGCTCTGGCTAAAAATGTACGCCTACTGATTCTGGACGAACCCACGGCATCATTAAATGAAAATGATAGCCAAAAACTCTTAGACTTGCTCCTGCAGTTCAAGTCGCAGGGAATGACGTCCATTTTGATTTCACATAAGCTATCCGAGGTGTCTAAGGTTGCCGACCGTATAACGATTCTTCGCGACGGACGGACAATCGAGACCCTCGTGAAGGGCGTGGACGACCTTGAGGAAGGACGCATCATAAAAGGCATGGTTGGGCGGGAAATGACAAATCGTTTCCCGCTGCGGGAACCAAATATAGGAGATGTAACCCTGGAGGTGAAAAACTGGACGGTACACCACCAGCTTTACGAGGAGCGCAAGGTCTGCGATAACGTATGTTTCAACCTGCGTAAAGGAGAGGTGGTTGGAATAAGCGGTCTGATGGGCGCAGGTCGCACCGAACTGGCGATGAGTATATTCGGCAGGAGCTATGGGCAAAACATTCGCGGTACAATCTCAATCGGCGGACGGGAAGTACGTTTGAAAAACGTCAGGGACGCCATCAGGAATAAAATAGCCTACGTCACGGAGGACCGCAAAGGCGCCGGAGTAACGCTCAACGCCTCCATAAGAGTCAACACGACACTGGCGAACTTGCCGAAGGTGAGTTTTATGTCGCATATTGACGTTGAACTGGAACGCCGGGTAGCCGGCGAATACCGCGAAAAACTGCGCGTGAAATGTTCCGGCGTGGAGCAATATGTGGGGACCCTTTCGGGCGGCAACCAGCAAAAAGTGTTGCTATCTAAGTGGATGTTCACGGAACCTGACGTCTTCATACTGGACGAGCCCACCAGAGGCATCGACGTTGGCGCCAAGTACGAGATATACAAGCTCATCAACGAGTTTGCAAGTGAAGGAAAATCGGTTTTGATGATATCAAGCGAAATGTCGGAGCTGTTGGGAATGTGTGACCGTATTTACGTTATGAACGAGGGGCGCATAATATCTGAACTGACGCGCGAAGCCGCCAGTCAGGAAGCTATTATGGCAATTATACTTCAAGCCGATAAAGGAGTGCAATCATGAAAACCGTAGCCATAAAAACATTTAATTTCATTAAAAGGAACCCTATGTTATTCGCTTTAGTTGTCGTTGTAATATTTTTTGACGTATGGATACGCTACGCTACAAATACGGCGCTTTTCGCGCCGCGTAACGTAACGAATCTCATTGCCCAAAACGGACATATAGTCATTCTGGCAACCGGCATGCTGCTCTGCATACTGACCGGCGGCAACATCGACCTCTCGATCGGGTCAATGTTGTGCCTCATAGCGGCGCTGGGGAGTACGCTCATTGTCCGGTGGGATAACAATCTGTATTTTGGCGAATACGTATTGATGCACGGCAACATATACACAAGTATTGCAATTTGTCTTTTACTGGGGATTGTTCTGGGCGCTATCCAGGGATACTGGATAGCCTACTTGCGGATACCGGCTTTCATTGTCACGCTTGCCGGCATGTTGGCGTTTCGCGGTCTTGCGCTCGTGCTGCTGAAAGGTTTGACTATTTCACCCATGCCCAGGGACTATAACGTTTTGCTGGGCGGGTTTCTGCCGATTATGTCGCAGGGTATGGACATGAGTCTCAGGATGAACGCGGCATTGGCGACGGGCGCTGCGATATGCGTGGTTGTGCTTATCGTTCAATTTTATATCCGTTTCAGCAAGCTACGCAGAAATTACGAAATTGAACCTCTCTTTTGGATGTGGGCGAGGCTGGGCGTCATCTTTGCGATGGTCATGGGCGTGTTTTATTGTTTCGGCATGGACAGGGGCGTTCCGGTCGTTCTGATAATAGCGGGCGTCGTTGTGCTGGTTTATTACTATGTCACATCAAAGACTGTGATGGGTCGCTACCTATACGCAATGGGCGGCAACGAGAAAGCGGCGAAACTGTCGGGTATAAACACCAACAGAACGCTGTTTTTCGCGTATACAAACATGGGGTTTCTCACCGCGATTGCGGCGCTGGTATGCATGGCCCGCTTCAACTCGGCATTCCCGGATCTCGGCAGGGGGTTCGAGCTTGACGCTATTGGAGCTTCATTTATTGGAGGGGCTTCAGCTTACGGCGGAATAGGCACAGTTGGAGGAACGCTTATCGGCACAGTATTCATTGGAATTTTGAACAACGGAATGTCAATTCTTGGCATAAACGTCAACTGGCAACAAGCCGTCAAGGGCGCAGTCTTGCTGGCTGCCGTTACTTTTGACGTCATCTCCAAAAAGCGCAAAGGAGCGGCGTAATTCCCGCAAAAGTTAAAATAATCGTAAGCGTCAAATAAGTCGACACATAGAAATTATGATTTTGAATCACTACAATAACACCGAGAGACTTGAAAAAGCACAAGTGTAAATTCAAGACGAATTGGAGTTGTTGTAGATGAACACAAAAG
>Ga0099364_10013027_pt1 | contig 11181 bp, 8 predicted proteins | sample TergutTh196P3_FD_73070 | JGI IMG/M metagenome (GOLD analysis project Ga0099364, IMG submission 73070) | Microcerotermes parvus P3 segment gut microbial communities from Pointe-Noire, Republic of the Congo - Th196 P3 | ecosystem: Host-associated > Arthropoda: Insects > Digestive system > Gut ... | reverse complement strand
AACTGAAAATCAGACGTGGCAAAAAAACGCTGGCCGAAGGACTTGTACAAATAATGAGATACATGAGCATCTTTGGAAGTAACGAAGGCTGGTTAGTGATGTTTGACCAACGAACCAAAACATCGTGGGAAAAGAAAATTTTCACCAAAAAAGAGTTGATAGAGGGGAAGACGGTAACAGTGATAGGGATGTGATCATAAAAGTACGGTAAATATTTATAAGTACCGTATTTTCATATCCGAAGGTATTATTTTAAAGGCGTGGGAGTCCCAAGAAATCCGATGACATACTTTCATAAACAGTCTGTAAATTAGATTTAATCAGCATCATAACCATTTCAAAAGTCAGATAGTCATGGTATTTTATTTTTTTTAAAAAATAGTTCCACCGTAAATTGCGTAGCGAATAAGTAAAACCTGATAATCCAACTTGCCTTTTCGGGCAATATGTAACAATTTTTGCTTGTTTGATTTTGCAAAGTCCTTTATCATAATTGTATTTCCAAGTAAGTTTTCAAAATTTTTTCTATACGCATTTTTTTTGCGTATTCATTTAGTTTGTGAAGATTTCTATCAGACCGTTTGAGATAGTTCTTCAGAATTTCAGAACACACATCTATACCGATTTTTGTTCGAAACTTCACAGCATCACATACCGATTTTTCCAAATCGTAGATATTTACAACATATCCATATATATTTTGACGAGAAACGCCCAATTCGTGATATTTCTGCTGCCAATAATACAAAGTAATAGGTGGATAGACGGGCAAAACATATTTACGACTTTTTTCAATAGCAATATTGAAAGATTGCGGAATTTGCACAGTCAGGTCATAAAATGCCCACGCAGAATAGAGACACAATACTCCGGTAGGAACAATTTTCTCAATATCAATCATCAAAGGATTGGATAAATGACCATTGTATTGATAAACTCCGGGTTTAATACGCTCAACTTCACCTGTTTTTATCAACGCAAGGACTTGATAGTAAATTTTTCTATCAAGTATTTGTTGCCGTTTCAGACATCCTTTATTTTTGATAAACAATGCTTTAATACTCATTTTAATAATTTTTTTCGTACAAATATACTGCTAATTTTTAAATCAGCAGTATATTTGTACTTTTTTTAAAAATAATTCAATCAGCTTGCAAGAAAATTTTTCAAAACCCGAATGTAAACTTTATATGAATGTATAGCGCCCCTTCTCACACGGCGAGAACCTGATGAAGCGCCTTTTGGATTGGTTTGATAGGCGCTATTATATAAGCCATATAAATCGCTACACCATTCCCAGATATTGCCGTTCATATCATAAATGCCTAACTCATTAGGCGTTAATGAACCTATAACATGTGTTTTTCTTTTGCTGTTTTTCCAATGCCAAGCTACACTATCCATGTTATTGCTTCCGCTAAATTTGTAACCTCTGCTATAGTTACCACCCCTTGATGCAAATTCCCATTCGGCTTCAGTAGGCAGTCGATTGAGTTCTGCAACACACGAATCATATTGTTTTTTAGCATAAAGGTCTTTTGAGTTTTTCTCTAATACGGCTTTGTAACGATCCCTTGCTCTCTCATATTCCTTTTCTTTAAAAAATTCATCGGCAGCTATCAATGTTTACCGATGCGGGCAAAATTCTTTGCATCTTCGTTTAGTTTTTCGGCAAGATACTGCTCCATTTTTTGAAGCGAGAAGGTGAACATTAGCTTCTGACCGTTTGTCAATTGTAGTAAAGTGTAGTTCTTGTCGGCTAAGAAATAGGCGATTTGCGACAGTGCGATTCTGAAAAAGGTGTCCCTATTGAGGTCTGCACCGCCTTTCAGACCTGCTAACAGGTAATAGGTGAAGATGCTGTTCCGTAACGTGAGGTCTTCAAACGAATCTTGGTTAGAACGGGAGGATAAAAACAACAGGACATTATTATTATTGCCCGGATTGACGCTCTTAGATGAGGCTTGACGGCCCGACTGTCGCAGTGTGCCCGACGAACAAGCGTTGGCAAAGATCAGTTTGCGTTTGGCTTTGGCCTGCTGAAATAACCTCTTTGTGTAAGAAACGATGCTATCGTTTTTGGCCTGTGCATCGTTCAGCAGTATCAGTCGGTCGGAAGTAGTATGCATTTTCAACATTTCGTACATTTCAATGGCATCACGATGGCAATAGGACAAATTATTGACCGTTTTTTCATATTTAGAAATACCTACAAACACCGCATATATTCCCCCTTGAGCAGAGGGAAAAGGCAAAACTGACAGTACGATTAAGAGTATCTTCTAAAGTATCTTATTCTTCATTCGGTTTACATCAAAAAAATCCCATTTTTCAGCCACAAAAATAGTGATTATTTTAATACGATGACTTTTTTTGCCGAAAATCGTTGCTTTTGTAAAAAAAATCAAAAAACTTCTTCTATGCTATAGTCTTTTTTACCGATAAAAACGACAGATAAAAAGCGCACGTCGGTTTTGTCCTTGAAGAAGTTCGAACTTTTGTAACGCTGTAACTGCATCACAGCTTCTTTTTTCTTTGTGGCTATGATACTTTTCTTTTTGGCATCCCGCTGCATCACGTATTTGATCTCCCATACCCATTCCGAGATAGCGCCCGGATGAAGATGGCTGCGACGCAGGTAAATATCCGTATATCCTCCCGAGTTTTCAAGTTCGGAAAACGGAAGATAGTATTTACTCTCGAAAAACAGGGGTAAAAGTAAAAATTTGATGTCTTTTTCAACCGTTTCCTGCAAATCACGGTTCGACAGGTAATGGACGATCCGTTCGTTGAAATATTTGAAAAACGGTCGGTAATCGTTTTCGTAAGCCAAGCGATAAACAGGATTTTGATACCGGCTGCTGTCTAACGACAATCCTTCCAATTCTTCTGACAACATACTTTCGATAAATTTCCAGTATATGGTTTGAACCCCATAATTCGGTATTTTTAGACCAATGTTGAATGGGTTGATATTGTCTATCGTTACTAAGCCCATGTAGAATAAGAGCGAAAAAAAGTTTTGTTCTTCGTGTATTCTTTCTATCGAGAATTGCTTGATAACCTCACCTTCAACGAAATTGTTTTCAACCAGATACCTGAGTTTTTCCTTGTTATTATGCCTGATAATCAGGTTACGGATTCTGCCGTAGTCGGTTTTAAGGTTGTCGTCAACCAGATATCTTAAATTTTTCCCGTTTCTCAAAAGCCCCAGGAAAAAGAATAAAATCATCGTGGAATTAAATAATTTATGGGGAGCTTGGTCATGAAACAGATAGCCGTCATACATTTGTTCTATATCGACGCATATCAACGACCTGTCCAAACCGATCTGATCCATGACCCATTCAACTTCCGGACGTGTAAGTCCTAATATTTCGTTATACTCCAATTCAAGCGACAGGTTGTTAGAGATATTGAAACCGCTTGTCAGGTCGTCGAGCATGACAGGGGTGATACCTGTTACGAAAATCTTGTCGACTACTGATTCGGATGCAATTTTCAAAGTTTCGTAAAAGTCTTTGGTAATGCTGTTAGCCCATACGCTCTCCTGATATTGATTTTTGGATAAGGGTGTTCCTTTGGCTATGATGTCGTTGGCAAAATGGTCGTATTCGTCAATGATTACGTAGGCTTTTTTGCCGTAACTCTCTATAATGTCTAATGCATATTTTATATATGCTTTGACAGTACTCCTTTGCGACAATTCTTTTTTTAGATCAATTACATTGTTGAAAATGAAACGGTGTGTTGTCAAGAAAGAATCAATATCGCTCCAGATGGATTCCGTAAACGAAACCTTGAAACTTTCTACATCGGAGGTGTCTAAACCAGAAAAATTGAATTTCATCACGAAATAGATGTTTCGCTTGGCGGTAGGATGTTGTCCTATATACAAATCACCAAAAAGTTCATCAAACCGGTCGGCAAAACGGAGGTCATAATAATGCTCCAGAACAGAAGTGAATAATGTTTTCCCGAATTTTCGCGGACGAATCAAAAACTGATATTCTTTCGTTTCGTTTTCAAGTTTCTCAATAAAACGCGTCTTGTCTACGTAGAGATAATTTTCAGTCCTTATCTTATCAAAGTTTGTTATTGCGTAAGGTATTTTGTTCCGCTTTACCATATTGAAATATTTTCGCAAAGGTAGTATTTTTTTTTGATTGTTATACACTATCACGCATCAAACATCAAAGCAATGCTCCGCTTGCCGACCGGCTTGCACGACAGACCTAATTTGAACTATAGGCGAGGCGGAAGCCAATTACTAAACTTAATTTAAACTGCGGGCGAGGCGGAAGCCAAAGTAGCCGTCCCAACCGATGGGGGACCAGAGGGGGCGAAACGAAACGCGCGCACTCACCGCGTTGTCGTTCCAACTGCCACCACGATACACGTGGCTAGAGGTCGGAGAGGTCGGAAAAGAAGGTCCTGTTGGATTGTCTTGAGGACTATTGCTATAATAGCCAGCGCTATACCAGTCGCTACACCATTCCCTAACATTGCCGCTCATGTCATAAATTTCCAACTCGTTGGCCGCTCTCGTTCCAACGGGATGCGTACTGCTGCCAGAGTTAATTGAATACCAAGCTACGTTTCCTACCGCATTACTGCCGCTATACTTGTACTTTCTACTGCTTTGGCCTCCTCGTGCTGCATATTCCCATTCCGCCTCCGTCGGAAGACGGTACTGCATGCCTGTCTTTTGATTCAACTTGTAGATGAATCCATTCTCGTAATATCGAATACCATATATTACCGTTGATGCGCCATTAGTGCCTACTATGTCATCCCAACTTACATGCTCAACCGGATAGTTGTCGCCATTCTTAAAACTGGAAGGATTAACGCCCATGTACGCTTTCCACTGGCCTTGCGTCACTTCATACTTCCCAATGTAAAAAGTACTAAGCGTTACACTATGCTGAGGTTTTTCATTGTCGTAACAATCGACGTTGCCCTGTTCACTTGTGCATCCCATTATAAATGTACCTCCCGGCACCAGCACCATATCAATATTAATTGAAGGATCTGTTCCCGACTGTAATACGCTAACGGTTTGCGATGTTACACCTGTACCGCTGACAGTCAGATTTACATTCCGACCTGTAGCGTTTGTATTGGCGGCGGCGGTTAAAGTTACCGTACCGTCTCCGGAACCGGTCATCGGAGCGACTTTCAACCATGACGCGCCACTAAAGTTTACAGACCAGCTGATGTTGGAGGTAATGGTGAAATTCTTTGGCGAATCATTAGTGGTGAAGCTCAATGAGGACGGCGACACTGACAAGGAAGGGGGAGCGTTTCCTGATTGCGATACGCCGACAGTTCGGGACGTTACGCCAGAACCACTGACTGTCAGATTTACATTCCGTTCGGCGGTGTTTGTATTTGCGGAGGCGCTGACTGTTACTATGCTGTCGCCTGAACCGGTCAACGGATCGATTGTCAACCATGACGCGCTGTTACTGACAGACCAACTGATGTTGGATGTGACGTTGAAAGTCTTAGGCAAATCGTTAGCGGCGAAGCTCAATGAGGTTGGCGATACCTGCAAGACAGGAGTGACGCCCGACTGCGTCACGTTGACATTTCGCGGCTGCGACAGGTCAGGGTTGCTGACTGATACAGTGGCCGTCCGCTGCTCGACGCTTGCGTTAGAAACGGCGGTGACAGTAAGCGTACCATTATTTGTGCCTGACATCGGCGCTACGTTCAACCAAGCCGCACTGTTACTGACAGTCCAATTTGTGTTAGAGGCGACAGTTAATAACTTCGGCGTATCTGTGGCGTTAAAACTAAGGGTGGATGGTGTTACAGTCAGCGAGGGAGCAGCGCCTATGGATACGGGAATGGTCTGCGGTGACAGGATGCCCATGGCGGTGATGGTGATTGTTGCACTTAAGTTCTCCGTCGTACTATTCGATGAAGCCCTGACAGTGACTGTGCCTTTTTTTGCGCCTGACGACGGTGTAATTGTAACCCAGGAAGCATCACAAGTGAGTTTCCACGCGTTAGTATTGGAATCAATCGTAATCGTTTGCTCCTCTCCGCTAAACGGGAAATGAATCGCACTGGTAGATACTGTCAACGTAATCGGTATTTCCCGCGTCGTCTCCAAACATCCCGTAACCGACAAACCCAACACGATTAAATGAACAATGAATAATGAACAATGAACAATGAATTTTTTTTTCATGATTGATTGGGGGGTAAAAAAGGGTAAAAAGGGTAAAAAGGTGAAAAGGGTGAAAAGGGTTGAAAGGGTAAGATATTATATTTCTTCTATGAGATAATCTTTTTTGCCGATAAAGACGACGCTTAGAAATCGTACGTCGGTTTTATCCTTGAAGAAGTTGGAACTTTTGTAACGCTGTAATTGCATCTTGGCTTCTTTTTTCTTGGCAGCTATGATACTTTTCTTTTTGGCGTCGCGTTGCGTCACATATTTGATTTCCCACACCCATTCCGAGATAGCGCCCGGATGAAGGTGACTGCGGCGCAGGTAAATATCCGTATATCCTTCCGAATTTTCGAGTTCGGAAAACGGTAGATAATAATTGCTCTGAAAAAACAGGGGTAACAGTAAAAATTTGATGTCTTTTTCAACTGTTTCCTGCAAGTCACGGTTCGACAGATAATGGACAATTTGCTCGTTGAAATATTTGAAAAACGGTCGGTAATCGTTTTCATAAGCCAAGCTGTAAACAGGATCTTCATACAAGTTAGTGTCTAACGATAATCCTTCCAATTCTTCGGTTAGCATCCTTTCGATAAATTCCCAACAGATGGTTTGAACCGCATAATTAGGTATTCTTAAACCGGTCTTGAATGGGTTAGTATTGTCTATCGTTACTAAGCCCATGTAGAACAACAGCGAAAAAAAGTTTTTTTCTTCATGTATCAGTTCTATCGAAAACTGCTTGATAACATCTCCATATGCGAAATTGTTTTCAATGAGACATCTGAATTTTTCCTTGTTACCATGCCTTTTAAGCAGGTTAGGGAATCTGCCGTAGTCGGCTTTCAGATTTTCGTCAACAAAACAGCTTACACCTTTTGTCAAAAGCGTTAAGAAATAGTAAAAAATCATCGTAGTATGAAATAATTGACGGGGAGCTTTGACATGAAACAGATAGCCGTCATACATTTGTTCCATATCGACGCATATCAACGACCTGTCCAACCCGATCTGGTCAATGACCCATTCTACTTCCGGGCGGGTGAATCCTAATATCTCGTTATAATCTAATCTAAGCGACAGATTGTTTGAGATATTGAAGCCGCTGGTCAGGTTGTCGAGGTTGACAGGGGTGATGCCTGTGGCGAAAATCGCGTCGACAACCGATTCGGCGCCTTTTTTCAACGTTTCGTAAAATTCTTTGATAATTCTGATAGACCCAAGACCCTCAAGGCTCTTCTCATATTGATTTTTAGCTAAAGGAAATCCTTTGATTATGATGTCGTTGACGAAATGGTCGTAATCGTGAATGATAACGTATGCCTTTTTTCTGCAATAGCTGATTATATTAAATGCATATTGCAGGTATGCGCCAACAGTTGTTATTTTGTACAGTTGTTTTTCCAAATCATCTGGATTTTTAAAAAACGCTCTGTGTGTAGAAATGAAAAATTCGATATCACTTCTGATGGATTCCGTAAACGAAACCTTGAAACTTTCTACGTCGGAGGTGTCTAATCCCGAAAAATTGAATTTCATTACGAAATAGCTGTTTCGCTTGGCGGTAGGATGCTGTCCGATATACAAATCGCCAAAAAGTTCTTCAAACCGGTCGGCGAAACGTAGGTCATAATAATGCTCCAGAACCGAAGTGAATAATGTTTTCCCGAATTTTCGCGGACGGATCAGGAACTGATATTTTGTCACTTCGTTTTCAAGTTTCTCAATAAAACGCGTTTTGTCAACGTAGAGATAATTTTCAGTCCTTATGCTCTCGAAGTTTGTTATTGCATACGGTATTTTGTTTCGCTGTTCCATATTGAAATATTTTTGCAAAAGTAATATTTATTTTTTGATTGTCATACACTTTCACGCATCAAAAAAATACTCCGCTTGTCGAACGGATCTGCCGGTTTGCCTCCCCGACCGGCCAAATTTGAACTGGAGGCCAGGCGGAAACCAATATAGGAGTTGCCGGGGTCGTACCAATAACTACTATAAGACGAAACGCGCGTTCGCCTCGCATCGTCGTACCAACTGCCTCCACGAAGGGGCCTGTGTATCAACGGCATGCGACATTGCGGGTAATTGCTACAAGTTTTCGGCTAACGGGCATAACCATATCCCCCTTGGAATTTGGAATAGGATACTGGTAGTAATTAATTTTGTTACAAACCGTTCCTTCATGGACACCGTACCATTAGAAAAAATGATTGCCACCTGGTTTTACAGGAAAGTTATATACCGGCATATTTTTATTGCCTGATATACATCCGGTTTCTATCAATATCGAATCCCTGACGGGATGATAAACAAAATGATAGCATAATGTCATTTTTCAAAAAAATTAGACCGCCTGTGGTGGTATTTGTTCGTTTTTTTAGAAAAACTTTGCTTTTTGCTTGTCGGCAATCTCCGCATTGCCTTCCGCTTCGCTCGTCCCTCGCTTCGCTCTTAGCAATGCTTCGTTTGCCGACCGGCTTGCTTGGCTTGCACGACAGACCTAATTTGAACTGCAGGCCAGGCGGAGCCCAAGATCGTCGTAACGGTAGTCAGGCGCGTTGATGAAGCGGACCGAAACGCGCACATCCCACGCGACACCGTTCCAACTGCCGCCACGATTCACGCGGAAAGAGCCTGTAGAAGGACCTATAGGATTGTTCGAAGGACTGCTGTAATAATAAGAATACCAGTCACTACACCATTCCATAACATTGCCGCTCATGTCGTAAATACCCAACTCGTTGGCCGTTTTCGTTCCAACGGGTTGCGTACTGCCGTCACTGTTAATACCATACCATGCTACATTTCCTACCGTATTACTTCCGCTATACTTGTTCCCTCTACTGCTTTGACCTCCCCGTGCTGCATATTCCCATTCCGCTTCCGTCGGAAGGCGGTACTGTATACCCGTCATCATTTGATTCAACTTGTAAATAAATCCATTTGCATAATATATAATACCATTGATTTCCATCGAAGCGCCATTAGTGCCGACTATGTCGTTCCAACTCACATTCTCTACCGGATAGTTGTCGCCTCTTTGAAAATAGGACGGATTATTTCCCATAACTGCTTCCCACTCACCTTGCGTCACTTCAAACTTCCCAATGTAAAAAGTACTAAGCGTCACACTATGCGAAGGTTTTTCATCGTCGATACAATCGTTTCCCTGTTCACTTGTGCAACCCATTATAAATGTGCCACCCGACACCTGCACCATTTCGATATTAATTGAAGGAGCGGTTCCCGACTGCGACACGGTGATGGTTTGCGGTTGCGGCAGGTCAGGGTTACTGACTGACACAGTGGCTGCCCGCTGCTCGACGCTTGTGTTAGAAGTTGCAGTGACAGTAAGCGTACCGTCGTTTGTACCTGACATCGGAGCTACATTCAACCAAACCGCGCTGTTACTGACATTCCAATTTGTGTTGGAGGCTACAGTTAATAACTTCGGCGTATCTGTGGCGTTAAAACTAAGGGTGGATGGTGTTACAATTAGCATGGGAGCGGCGCCTATGGATACGGGAATGGTCAGCGGCGTCGGGATGCCCGTACCGGTGATAGTGATTGTTGCGCTGAGGTTCTCCGTCGCACTATTCGATGAAGCGCTGACGGTTACAACGCCCTTTTTTGCACCCGCTGACGGTGAAAAAGTAATCCATGAAGCATCACAGGTAAGTTCCCATGCGTTTGTGTTGGAATCAATCATTATCTTTTGTTTCTCGCCGCTAAACGGAAAATGAAGCGCACTGGCAGATACTGTCATCGTAATTGGTATTTCCCGCGTCGTCTCTAAGCATCCCGTAACCGACAAACCCAACACGATTATTAAATGAACAATGAACAATGAACAATGAATTTTTTTCATGATTGCTTGGGTGTAATTATATTTCTTCTATGATATAATCTTTTTTACCGATAAAGACGACGCTTAGAAATCGTACATCAGTTTTATCCTTGAAGAAGTTGGAGCTTTTGTAACGATGCAACTGCATCGTGGCTTCTTTTTTCTTTGCATTTATGATACTTTTCTTTTTGGCGTCGCGTTGCATCACATATTTGATCTCCCACACCCATTCCGAGATAGCACCCGGATGAAGATGGCTGCGACGCAGGTAAATATCCGTATATCCTTCCGAATTTTCGAGTTCGGAAAACGGCAGATAATAATTGCTCTGAAAAAACAGGGGTAAAAGTAAAAATTTGATGTCTTTTTCAACTGTTTCTTGCAAATCACGGTTCGACAGGTAATGGACGATCCGCTCGCTGAAATACTTGAAAAACGGTCGGTAATCGTTATCATAAGCCAAGCTATAAACAGGATCTGTATACAAGCTACTGTCTAACGACAATCCTTCCAATTCTTCTGCTAACATCCTTTCTAAAAACTTCCAATAGATGGTTTGAACCGCATAATTCGGTATTTTTAGACCGGTCTTCAATGGATTAGAATTGTCTATCGTTACCAAGCCCATGTAGAACAAGAGCGAAAAAAAGTTTTGGTCTTCGTGAATCAGTTCTATCGAAAACTGCTTGATAACATCACCTTTAATGAAATTGTTTTCAACTAAATACCTGAGTTTTTCCTTGTTGCCATGCCTGTTGATCAAATTGCGGATTCTGCCATAGTCGGTTTTCAGGTTGTCGTCAACAAAATATTCCAACAATTCCTTGTTTTCCAAGAGTTCCAGGAAATAGAAGAAAATCATCGTGGAATTAAATAACTTGTTAGTAGCATGTTTGTTAAACAGATAACCGTCATACATTTGTTCTATATCGACAGTTATCAACGACCTATTCAAACCTGCTTGATCAATGACCCATTCTACTTCCGGACGGGTGAGACCAAGTATCTCGTTATAATCTAATTTAAGCGACAGATTGTTTGAGATATTGAATCCGCTTGTCAGGTCGTCGAGCATGACAGGGGTGATGCCTGTTACGAAAATCTTGTCGACAACCGATTCGGAAGCAATTTTCAATGTTTCGTAAAA
>Ga0099364_10013026_pt1 | contig 11182 bp, 4 predicted proteins | sample TergutTh196P3_FD_73070 | JGI IMG/M metagenome (GOLD analysis project Ga0099364, IMG submission 73070) | Microcerotermes parvus P3 segment gut microbial communities from Pointe-Noire, Republic of the Congo - Th196 P3 | ecosystem: Host-associated > Arthropoda: Insects > Digestive system > Gut ... | reverse complement strand
GGTTTATTGAAAAACTGAACAAATCCATTGCTATTGCTCAACAAAATATAAACAACACCGCTGAAAAACCCAATTTTCTATAATCCAGCCAATAGAATATTTTCTACCAATATTTTGTCCCTAACGGGACAAAGCGAAAAGGGCGGCATTTTTTCTACCAACATAGTGTCCCTAACAGGACAGGAATACAATTGCGCGGTGGCGGTGGTTTTAGAAAAAATTCTATTACGCCAAATAACAAACCTTGCGCAATAATTTGGTTGCAAACCTACGGCTTGCAGGTTTGTGATTCGTGCATTTTTTTTACCAACATTTTGTCCCTAACGGGACAAAGCAAAAGAGCGGCGTTTTTTCTACCAATATATTGTCCCTACGGGACAAAAACACAACCCCACAGCAACGGCGGTTTTAGAAAAAATTCTATTACACAAAATAGAATTTTTTCTACCAACATATTGTCCCTAACGGGACAAAGCGAAAAGGGCGACATTTCTTCTACCAACATTTTGTCCCTAACGGGACAGGAATACAATTGCGCGGTGGTGGCGATTTTAGAAAAAATTCTATCACACAAACTAACAAACCTTGCGCAATAATTTGGTTGCAATTGGCTACGCCCAACTTCGCGTCTACGGCTTGCAGGTTTGTGATTCGTGCATTTTTTTTACCAACATTTTGTCCCTAACGGGACAAAGCGAAAAAGGGCGACATATTTTCTACCAACATATTGTCCCTAACGGGACAGGAATAAAAATGCGTGGTGGTGGGTTTAGAAAAAATTCCATTGCACAAAATAGAACATTTTCTACCAACATTTTGTCCCTAACGGGACAAAAACACAACCCCACAACACCACCAATTTTAGAAAAAAACCCACCCAAAAATAGAACATTTTCCACCAACCAAACCCAACCCAAACCCCAAACCAGTACCCATTTGTAGTAAAAAAGTAACTTTGCCGTCCAAAAAATTTTCACTATCTTTGCACCCGAAAACCGTAAATAACAAAAATAATAACAATTCAAAAATAAAACCAATGAACAAATTTTTCAGTTTAATTCTGGGCTGCGCAATGCTTGCAGCGACACAGACGGCGGCGGCGCAGCCGTCAATCAACCCCGCGGCGGGCGGAGTTGTGTATGTAGATAAAACAGCAACGGGCAGCGGCGACGGCTCCTCGTGGGAAAACGCAACGGCAGAACTTGCCGACGCACTGCTGCACGCCGCAAGACGAAACTCAGGCGAGGTAACAACAGGCGAAACCGTTACCCAAATTCGCGTAGCGGCGGGTACATACAACCCGAAGTATAATGCAGAAAACTATCATTATCTAAACAGAAATTTCCCCACCACAGACGGCGGAAACGATAACGCTTTTGTGCTGGTGCCGGACGTGAAAATTTACGGCGGATTTATGCCGAGCGCTATACCGACAGGCGTGGAAATTCCCGAATTCGGAGCAGCGGGACGAAACGGCGAAACCATTCTCTCGGGCGACATTAACGGAGACGACATAACGGGCAACTTTACCCAAAACAGAGACGACAACACGCTTCGCGTAATAATAGGCGTAAACATTCCCGACAACGGCGAAACAGTAATAGACGGAGTTACAATAACAGGCGGCAATGCAAGCGGACAAGGTGTGTTTTGGGTAAACAACTCAGTTATTTACAAAAGCAGTGGTGCCGGAATATGTAATCATAATTCCAATCCCGTGCTGACAAACGTTATTATTATGGACAACAACGCCAGCAACAGTCTGGTTGGCGGCTCAGGCGCAGGAATGTATAACTTTAACTCTTCGCCTGTGTTGAATAATGTTATTATCAGCGGAAACAATACAGGCATGGGTGAAAATTATAACAACGGTGACGGCGGCGGTATGTATAATACCAACAATTCCAATCCTGTATTGACCAATGTTACTATCAGCGGAAACATAGCAGGCCGCCAAGGCGGTGGAATATTTAATTACGATTATACTTCGCCCGTGCTGACAAATGTTACCATCAGCGGAAACAGAGCAGAGGATATGCACGGCGGCGGAATATATAATGGCGGATATACTTCGCCCGTCCTGACAAATGTTACCATCATCGGAAACAGCGCAGTGGGCCTCGGCGGCGGAATATCAAACCAAAATTATTCTACGCCCGTGCTGACAAATGTTATCATTAGCGGAAACAGCGCCAATTCGGGTGGCGGTATGAGTAACAATTCTTCTTTCGCGACGCTAACCAACGTTACCATTAGCGGAAATAGTGCAAGTTATGCAGGCGGAGGATTAGAAGACTACGAATCGGATACTCAAATCATAAACAGCATTATTTGGGGGAATACGGCGACAGCCTGGTATTCCACTAGTAATGTTTATAATTACAGCAGCAATTCCGTTTACTCATATTCTTTAATTGAGGGCAGCGGTGGTAGTGGCGCATCGTGGGAGAGTTCAATCGGTACAGACGGCGGAAATAATATAGACGGCAACCCGCAGTTTTACACATGGATAGACCCCGAAAATTCAACTATGCCTAATACACTCGGAAATTACCGATTGCAAATTACAAGCCCTGCCATTGATGCAGGCAACTTCACTTTTAATGCCACTTTGACAGACGTTGACGGAAATACGCGCGTCAGAAGCGACAATATTGATTTGGGAGCTTACGAAAGACAAGAAGGAGTTCATATCACAATTCCCAAACCAACCGACAATGTGTTGTATGTAGATGAAAAGATTGCTGATAAACCGTATGCAGGTACAGTAATGGACGGCTCGTCGTGGGAAGAAGCATATCCAAATTTTGCGCTTGCGCTGTTTTATGCCGCAATGCATCAAGCGGGTGTTAGCGGGTCATTAGAAAGTGATAAAATTATGGAAATTCGCATCGCTGAAGGAACATATAAACCACAATTCACGGCTGACGGATACCATTTTGGAAATAAAATTTTCCCCGATACAGATGGCGGACGTGATAACGCCTTTCTGCTTGTGCCGAGAGTTAATATCTACGGCGGCTTCGTACCCGAAGAATTAGACCCTTGTGACAATAACAACGAGACATGCCCCGTTGTCCCCTTTGGGACAAAAGGACGAAACGGAATAACTATTTTTTCGGGCGACCTTAACGGAGACGACATTGCAGGCGATTTATTCACAAACCGAAACGACAACGTTTATCACGTAGTTATTGCAGCAGGAAATAATATCGACCAAAATACGCTGTTAGACGGAGTAACCATAACAGGTGGAAATGCCAACGGAAGCGGAGAAATTATTGTAAACGACGGGTTGTATATTAATAAAAACTTTGGCGGCGGAATGTTTAACAGGAATGCTTCTCCATCGCTGACTGATGTTACAATTAGCGGAAACAGAGCATCATCCGGCGGCGGAATATATAACAATTTCGCTTCACCGCTGCTTATCAATGTAGTCATTAGTGGAAATCGGGCTGTTATTGGCGGCGGTATATCCAATGATAACTCTTCCCCTGTGTTTACTAATGTTACCATTGCAGAAAACATTGTAGCCGGCGGCGGAAATGACGGCAGCGGTATATATAATGTAAATAATTCTAATCCTCAAATCAGAAATAGCATTATTTGGGGTAACACAAGTGATAGTGGCACTATTTTCAACGATGGCACAAGTACTCCTGTTTATTCTCATTCTTTAGTAGAGGGCGGCGTGAGCGGTACGGGTAATATTGATGTTAACCCGCTATTTGTAAACCCCGCAGCCGACAATTTCCGTTTGCAAACAGACAGCCCCGCAATCAACGTAGGAGACGACGATACATATTTAACCGCACGTGATATTCCTGATTTTGACAATGAAAAAGACCTTGCAGGAAATCCGCGCTCATCAGGTGGCAGAATAGATATGGGTGCTTATGAATACCAATTTATTCCTGACGACATCGAAATTTCTAACCTGTTGTTTACATACACAGGCACCGCACAAACTCCTATCGCAACAGTGCTTATAAGCGACCGAATACCTATCCTTCAATATAAAGTAAAAGATGCCGAAGACGACACATACACCAATGACCCGCCAATAAACGTTGGACATTACACAATACGGGCAACATTGCCCACAAGTGAAGGCTACGATACAGTTACCGCAACCGCAGATTTTGAAATTCAACCAAAAGAACTTACAGTAACAGGATTTTTAATTTCAAAACAATATGACGGTAATGATGACGTTGTAGGCAGTTTGGGAACGCTTGTTATAAATGGTTTAGTTTTAGACGAAACCGTTGCGGAAATAGACGTATCAGATGTAACGGGAACTTACGCCTCGTCTGATTTTGGCGTATGGGATATTACATTTAGTGGTAATTTTGGAATGATTGGCGGAACGGCAAATCCAAACAACTACTCTATCACGCGTCCTATCGGCATTGAGGGCAATATTACACAAAAACCAATTGGAATTACAGTTGCCCACACAAAAATATATGACGGCAACGAAACCGCAACAGATGTTACAGTTACATTAGACGAAGAGGATATACTAATTGCTGATAGAGACGACGTGTCGGCAGGCTCTGTTACGGCAGAATATACAGATGTCATTGCAGGAACAACCTCGCTTACAGTTACGGCAATAACTCTTACAGGTGATAAATCGGCAAATTATATAGTAACGCCGCTACCCGAAACATTTACAGTTGCGGGTATAACGCAAAAGTCGATTGAAATTACCAACATAATACACACAAAAGTATATGACGGCAACGAAACCGCTACAAACGTTACCGTAACGTTAAACCAAACCGACATATTGTCAGCCGATATAGATGATGTTTCAGCAGGCACAGTCGAGGCTGAATATACGGCAACCATTGCAGGCACAACAACGCTTACTGTTATAGCCGTTAATCTTTCAGGTGATAAAGCACCCAATTATTTTGTAACGTTACCAACAGAAGAAGTTATTGTTGAAGGCATTACGCAAAAAACTGTTGAAATTACAGGATTTTCAATTTCAAAAGATTATGATGGCAATGATAATGTAATTAGTTTTGGTACACTTACTTTCGATGGTTTTATTGATGATGAAAATGCAAATGTAGATATATCGGGAGTTACTGCAACGTATGAATTGTCCGATGTTGGCACGCATGATATTACTTTTAACGGTAATTTTGCAATGGCAACGGGAGGCACAGCAAATCCTGTAAACTATTTGATTACGCAACCTGTTGACATCCAAGGTAATATTACAGAAAAAGAACTTACAATAACAGGATTTTCAATTTCAAAAGAATATGACGGAAATAACAGTGTTATTGGCGGTTTTGGTACGCTTACTTTTGACGGTTTAGTATCAGGTGAAACGGCAGATGTAGATATATCGGGAGTTACTGCTACTTACGCACTATCCAATGTCGGCTTGCATAATATAACTTTTAACGGTAATTTTGGAATAGTATCGGGTGGCACGGCAAATCCTGCAAACTATTCAATTACACAACCTATTGACATCCAAGGTAATATTACAGAAAAAGAACTGACAATAACAGGATTTTCAATTTCAAAAGAATATGACGGAAATAATAGTGTAATTGATTTAGGTGAATTAGAATTTGGCGGTCTTATTGTTGGTGAAAATGCCGATGTTGATGTATCAAATGTAACAGCAACATACGCTTCATCCGAAGTAGGAGTTTGGAATGTTACATATACAGGTGAATTTGGGATGTTACCAATTGGCGCAACAAATCCAAACAATTATACCATTATTCAACCGACAAATCTTAGCGGAGAAATAACAGCACCGCCCGTACCGCCTGCAATCACAACTGACAATTTGCTTGACGGTATTGTAGGAGTGCCTTACAACCAAACAGTTGAAGCAGACGGTGATGAACCAATAACTTGGGAAGTAATCGGAAATTTGCCTGATAACTTGATAATCAACCCTGTAACAGGCTTGATTTCAGGAACTCCAGCCGTTGTGGGAATATTTACTTTTACCATAAAAGCAACCAACATTGCAGGTTTTGACGAAAAAGAGTTTACAATAATTATACACGAAACCCCCGCACATCCTATTATCATTACCGAAACATTGCCAGACGGCGTGGTGGGTGTACAATACAGCGAAACAGTAGAGGCAGTCGGTGATGACCCAATAACATGGAATATTGAAAACGGTAATTTACCTGATAACTTGTCAATCAGCACTATAACAGGCGATATTTCAGGAACGCCGACCGTTGCGGGATCGTTTACTTTCACCGTAAAAGCAACTAATAATGAAGGTTACGATGAAAAAGAGTTTACAATTATTATTCGTAATGTGCCTGCAATCACAACTGAAACTTTGCCTGACGGTATGGTAGGAATGCCTTACAACCAAACAGTTGAAGCAGACGGTGATGAACCAATAACGTGGGAAATTGTAAGCGGTAATTTACCCGATAATTTGACAATCGACCCAATAACAGGTAATATTTCAGGAACTCCAACCGTTGCGGGAACATTTACTTTTACTGTAAAAGCCACAAACATTGCAGGTTTTGACGAAAAAGAGTTTACAATAATTATAGAGGAAGCACCCGCACATCCTATTATCATTACCGAAACCTTACCTGACGGTATAGTGGGTGTACCATACAACGCAATAGTTGAGGCAATCGGTGATGACCCAATAACCTGGAATATTGAAAACGGTAATTTGCCTGATAATTTGATTTTAAATGAAGAATCAGGCATTATTTCGGGTACTCCGACTGTTGCAGGAACATTTACTTTTACCGTAAAAGCGACTAATAATGCAGGTTTCGATGACAAAGAGTTTACAATTATTATCCGTAATGTGCCTGCAATCACAACTGAAACTTTGCCTGAAGGTATTGTAGGAATGCCTTACAACCAAACAGTTGAAGCAGACGGTGATGAACCAATAACGTGGGGAATAATCGGTAATTTACCTAATGGTTTGACAATCAGCCAAATAACAGGCATAATTTCAGGTACTCCAACCGTTGAGGGAACATTTACTTTTACTGTAAAAGCAAGTAACATTGCAGGTTTTGACGAAAAAGAGTTTACAATAGTTATACTCCCAGCCCCCGAACATCCGATTATTATTACCGAAACCCTACCGGACGGCATTGTTGGCAAGCCATACAATGAAATAGTAGAGGCAATCGGAGATGCACCAATAACTTGGAACATTGAAAATGGTAATCTGCCCGATAACTTGACAATCAGCGATATAACAGGTATAATTTCAGGAACGCCGACCGTTGATGGAACATTTACTTTTACCCTAAGAGCAAGTAATAATGTAGATTACGATGAAAGAGAGTTTAAAATAATTATCCACCCCGCCCCTGAACATCCTGTTATTATTACCGAAACCCTACCAGACGGCATGGTTGGAATGCCATACAATGAAATAGTTGAAGCAATCGGTGACGAGCCAATAACTTGGGAAACAATCGGCAATTTGCCTAATGGTTTGACTATCAACTTAACAACAGGCATAATTTCAGGTACTCCGACCGTTGCGGGAACATTTACTTTTACCGTAAAAGCAACTAATAATGCAGGTTACGATGAACAAGAGTTTACAATAATTATCCACGCCGCTCCCGAACATCCAATTATTATTACAGAAACATTACCTGACGGCACAGTTGGTGTACCATACAGCGAAATAGTAGAGGCAATCGGTGATGAGCCAATAACATGGGAAATTATAAGCGGTAATTTGCCTGATAACTTGACTATCAACGCTATAACAGGCATTATTTCAGGTACTCCGACCGTTGCGGGACCATTTACTTTTACCGTAAAAGCAAGTAACGATATAGATTATGACGAAAAAGAATTTACAATCGTAATTCATTCTGAACCAAGTAGCAATACGGATATTATCCACATTTTAGTAGATGGCAAAGAAGCGCGCCGCGAAGGTGACCGTTTCTATGCTGATGCCCTTTGTTATGCAACATTTGTTAAAGTGGACGTTGAAGCCGAAGACCCTGATGCAGAAATTGAAATTGACCACGTTTGGGAAAATCCTCATGACGTAAGCCATCTCGTTTACGGTGATAATGAAATAATAATTACAGTAAAAGCGCAAAACGGTGATGTCCACGAATATACGTTAATCGTAAACTTACCAATTCCGTTTGAACAAATTGCAGTGATGCGTTGGAATAATCGTCTAACGGTCATTAACAATCCTGATAACAACGGCGGATATAAGTTTAATACATTTCATTGGTATCGTAACGGAGAGCATATAGGTAGCGGACAATCCTGGTCAGCGGACGAAAATGGCGCATCCATCGACCCAACGCACCGCTTTTACGTGGAAGTAGAGGGATATTTCGTATCTAACCCCGATAGTACATTTACATTACGCTCTTGCGAAACAACAATAACACTGCATACCTATACACTGAAAGCATACCCAAATCCTGTTTCAATAGGTCAAACTTTATGGCTCGAAACAGATTTTGAGGAAGATTTACTAGAAAATGCAACAATAGAAGTTTATGATATGACAGGTTTAATCGTGGACAGACTTATCGTACAAGGAAAACGTACCCCAATAACCATTAATTATAGTTCGGGAGTACATACATTCGTATTGCGAGGCAAAGAGGGGGTTGTTAAAGAGTTGAAGGTGACTGTGAATTAGGGAATGAGGGAATTAGTGAATGGGTGAAAATAGGTGAATTAGAAAATATGTAAATTAGTAAACAAGAGTGGAAGCATTCCGTAGGAATGCATCGCTCAGTAGAAAAAAAGAGAATAACAAGAGTGGAAGCATTCCGTAGGAATGCATCGCTCGGTAGAAAAAAAGAGAATTAAAAAAAATGGAATATACGGCTATAATCAAAGAGATGTCAAACGGTTGGTATTTTGCGCAATGCAAACAGATGCCTAATGCAATTACTCAAGGAGAAACTATTGAGGATGCATTAGAAAATTTGAAAGATGCCATTCAACTTTTATTAGAAGATTAAATAACTTTTATGTAATATATGGAAACAAAATTAGATGAAGAAACTGGTAGATGTTGGCAAGAAAACGAGATGAACACAGAAAAATTTGAAGAAATGTGTAACGGCTTGGACACTAAGCAACGACCAAATAATATTTCTTACTTGTCTTCACAACTGCTTGGTTGTGCAGTTGCCAGCGGGTTGTCTGATAAAACAGACAAGGAAATTAGAGAAATTATGTATAAATCAAAAATAAAAAAATATTTAAATAAAAATAAAAAATTTTCATTATGAAAAAGACAATAATAATAACAGCAATCTCCCTTATGGGACTATTTAAGACGCTAAATGCGCAGCATGAGCATGAATTTTCGGTATATGGCGGCGGCGGCTTATCAGGCTTGAACTACAAAACAAATGTATCCAACGCCATACTTTTCGATGACGACAAATTCCTCCGTATGGGCGGAATTATCGGTATCGGATATGGATATTTCTTTAATCCTCAATGGGGATTGACCACAGGCTTTGAATTTGCAGTTTATAATACCAAATATCATTTGGGTATATTCGAAGATAAATATATGGCGGTCGACATTGACAACGTGAATTTTGATTTTCATTCATTAGCACAGAATTACAAAGAACGCCAGCGCGCAACGATGCTGCAAATGCCGCTAATGGTGCAATTTCAAACTCCTGCGTTTAATGTACGGCAGTTCTTTGCGGCAGCGGGCGTTAAAGTGGGCGTGCCCATAAAAGGAAAATACAAAAGTACGGTTGACCTGTTAAATGCAGGCTATTACGAATTTGAAGAATATTATTACTACGACTATTTTATGGGCTTCGGCGAATATGAAGACATAAAATCAAAAGGTACGTGGGATTTTAATTCAGCCCTGTTCTTATCAGCCGAAGCAGGCATGAAATGGAGACTGAACGACCAATTTTCGCTATACACCGGCGCATATTTTGATTACGGATTGAACGCCATCTATAGAACAAGAATTGAACAAGCACCAACGCATTTTGTTGCCTATAATACCGCCAATCCACCTGATTTTGCGGTTAATAGCGTTATTCTCTCTTCTTATAAACAAAATGATGTACCGCATCTGTTTATTGATAAAATAAATCCCCTTGCGGCAGGTATCAAACTAAAACTTGTTTTTGGGAAAAATAGTTTAAAACAACAGTTTCCTTCTGATGTCTCTGATGCTCCTTGTTTTCCGAAGCCCAAAGATGTTGGAAAAGAAGTAGTTATTAAAATAGAACCTGAACCAATTATTGAAAAAATAATCGAACCAATACCGCTCAAAAAAAGAGTTTTGATATATGCTGTGGACAAAGATGACAAAGTTATTTTCCCTGTAACGTTAATCGTTAAAAATCTGGCAGATAACAAAGAAAACATCGAACCAAAAGAAGACGGCAAAGGAGGTTATATTGCAGATTTAACCATCGGCAATACTTACGAAATAGATGTAACAAAGGTAGGTTATACTTATTCAATTACTATTTTTTCAGCACAGCCATCCGAAACAGAAAAAGTCGAAACAATTTATGCCCTACTCGAACCGCTTATAGCCGACACAAAAATGGTATTCGACAACATCACTTTCGACACCAATTCTGCCGAAATTCACGAAGAATCCTACTATGAACTCGGACGTATAGTCAGGTTAATGAAAGATAACCCAACATTACGATTGGAAATATCCGCCCATACAGACGACGTAGGCGCAGACGACTATAATTTGCACCTGTCAGAAAGACGCGCAAAATCAATAACAGACTACCTAATCTCACAAGGAGTGCCCGCATCTTCTTTGACATCCAAAGGATACGGCAAAACCAAACCGATAGTTCCAAACACATCCGCAGAAAATAGAGCGAAAAATAGGAGGGTGGAGTTGATGATTATTGATTGAGGATTGTAGGAAGGCTATGTCAAAATCGGCTTGAAAAATTTGTCGGCTAATTGATTTTTGGTTTAGGGATACCCAATTGTTTACAAATATCAAATTTATACAATACAAAAAATATAAAATATTTTTTAGTAAAAAATACAATAAAATATTTTAATTTTCGTTATATAAAATTATAATAAACAAATTTAGTATGATTAGAATAATTGCATTTTCGTTATTATTTATATTTTGTAACAGTGAAATCATTAAAAGTCAAAACATTATGAA
>Ga0099364_10013025_pt1 | contig 11183 bp, 9 predicted proteins | sample TergutTh196P3_FD_73070 | JGI IMG/M metagenome (GOLD analysis project Ga0099364, IMG submission 73070) | Microcerotermes parvus P3 segment gut microbial communities from Pointe-Noire, Republic of the Congo - Th196 P3 | ecosystem: Host-associated > Arthropoda: Insects > Digestive system > Gut ... | reverse complement strand
GTTTCCATCCGCTTTCCTTCAGCGCCCCCATATCTTTGGCCAGCGAAAGGCCAGCGTAGGCCAGCACGGGCGTCGTCAGGGACATGAAGTTGACCTCGCTCACATACTTTACGATCGCCCCCGAAAGCGTGTTCATAAACTGGCTGATGGGGCCGGTCGACCCGGGAGCGCCGGGGATGGACAGGATGCAGCCGATTGTCACGATGTACGCCGCCGCCGGAAGCTGCAGCGGGATATAGCGTTTGCACAGGACCCCCGCGATGGTGAAGCCGAACAGGATAAGCATTCCCGGAATGGACCTTATCATGCTGTCCATGTAGGGGGCAAACCCGGGCGGAAGCTCGGGGCGGGCCTTGACATAAATAATTGCGTTGCCGCATAGAACCATCACGGCGGCAACAATTAACATTCCTAAAAGGTGCCGGAGATCAATTTTCATTTAAACGTGCCTCCTTTTCCGCCGCGACGCCGTACTTCATGCGATAGCAGACTCTATAAAGCCAGTTGGATATGGGTAATGCCATGAAAAGCGACATGTAGAGCCCGTCGAGGCTCGTAAGCATATTGCTGGCCGCCCCGTAGGCAAGGATTATGTCCCTCTTGTCGGGATACAGCGCCTGAAGCGCGCCGACCGTGGCAGTCATCATGCTGGCGCTGCCCGTCCCCGCGGCCATCGCCAGGGCTTCCACGCTGAAAATATCCCAGGATGCGACTATGGATGCCATCAGCCCAAAGAAAATCGAACCGAAGACCGTGCCGCAGATATAGACTCCCATGATCCCGCGTCCCTCCGGGGAGTTAAGCCCGTAGATCTCGCTGATGAGGGCCAAGTTCCCCTCGCGTCCGATCGAGTGCCCCGCCCCGACGGATTCGCGTTTCAACCCCAGCCACACAGCTAAAGGAATGGCGCAGAAGATAGTCCCTAAGTTGCCGAATTCCTGCAATATCAGAGCCAGACCCGAATCAAGGATCCTGTAGAAGTTCGGCCCCACGAGGGTGCCATAACGCGCAATCAGGAGCATGACGCTGATGTTGACCAGGTAGCTTGAGTCCTCCTGGTCGGAAAGCTTGAGCAGATTGAACGCCGGCAGGCCTACTATGAATCCCAAAATAAGCGCGTAGAGCATTGGGAAAAACACGAGCGAACCGATGGGCATCGGAATGATCTTCGTCCCCAAAAATTCGCAGACAATCGTCAGGATCAGCGTGAAAACGTGAACCTTGACGTTCTTAAGAGCGCGCAAAGATTCTTCCATAAATAAAACCTCCTTATTGATACTCGAAATAACCGTTCATCTTTTTGAGGTACTCGTCCTTCGTCAGGTTGGGTTTGAACGTGGACAGTACATGGCGCGCCTTTTCCGCGCCGCCGGCAAGAAGGTCAATAACTGTCGCGGCCATCGCTTTCCCCGGGATCACGACCGCCGCGCCGTAGTCCGTGACCCGCGCCTCCGCCGCGTGAAGAACTCCGTCCATCCCTCCCGTCATGGGGTGCATCGCGGGCATGATCTGGCTGATGTCACCCATGTCCGTGGAGCCCGACATATGCCCGCCGTTGAAGAAGTTCTCCTTTGCGACAAACGGTTCGGAGTTTCTGTAAAACAGGTCGTACAGCTCCGGGCAGCCGGCAAGCGGGAACATTCCCGGCAGCACCCGGCATTCCGTCGCCGCCCCGACGGCGTCTCCGCCCGCCTTGAACGCGCGGACGACACGGGCCAGGGTCGCCTCGATCACCGGGACGGAGCTTGCGCGGACGTAGGCCTCAAGGCGCACGTCGTCCGGCACGCAGTTCACTAAGTCACCTCCCTTCGTGATGATGAAGTGTACCCTCACATGATCCTCGTCGCGGAATGTCTCGCGCAGGGCATTCACCGCGGAGATGCCCAGGACGGCGGCGTTCAGCGCGTTTATTCCCTGGTCGGGGCTGGCGGCCGCGTGGGCCTGACGCCCGATGTAGCGCACCGTGAGACCCACAAATCCGTTGCTCGTCTGTCCGAGGTCAACGGAAGCCGTTGGACGATTGGACCCCGTGTGGATCATCATCGCCATGTCCACGTCGTCGAAGCGCCCAAGTCGGACCAGCTCCGCCTTGCCGCCGATAAAGTGGATTTTCCCTTCTTCCTTGAGCTTCAGGCGCCGTTCGATCTGGATGTATTCCTCCGCCGGGACGCCCATGAAAACGATCTTGCCGGCAAGCTCCGGCGCCACGCCGGACTCGACCAGCCCCACAGCCGCAGCCAGCATGACCCCAAGCTGGACATGGTGTCCGCACTGGTGCGCCGCGCCCGTCTCGGGGTTGGCGTCTGGGGCGTCGAAGCAGACGACGGAATCCAACTCCCCAATCACCGCCGCCTTCGGACCCGGTTTGCCCGTGTCGAGCAGCGCCTCAACGCCGGTTAACGCAAAACCCTCCTGAACGGGCAGTTTCAGCCCCCTTAAAAACTCCGAGACCTTCGCTGCGGTTCGCATCTCAAAAAAACCAACCTCGGCGTTTTTGCCTATGTCTCTGACAAAACGCTCAAGGTCCTCCGCTCGCCTGTCTATAGCCTCATAGGCACGCGCTTTCAGGTATGAAATTTTTTCTGAATCTCTCATTTCGTCCCTCCCTTAAGTTTTTTGTAATACTATCACAGCGCTTCGTTATTATACTCGCGAGCGAAAAGTTTTTCACCTGGGAACGCGGACGTCTCGCCCGCCTCATTGGTTGCGTATGCGAACAAGCAGATGTTTTTGCTCGCAAGTATAGTTCCAAAAATTCGGCTGCGAAAGTTGAATTACAATAATCATATATAAATAGTATGAAAAAAAATATAGCACGCTCATTTCTGCTTGTCAACATCAAAATCAAAGCTGCGCTGTTTCATCAAACAGCTGTTAAAATAAATTCTGATAAATGAGAAATGAAAATTACCAAATTTTTTCAGTTTTTTAGCCATTATACTGAAAATTCCATTTATCAGCAGTATTTTCCGGTTTCAATAAAATCTTGAAGTGTAACGGAATCAACATATTTATCTATTAATTTATAAAGCCCTTTCCAAAAACCAAGCGTTTTACAACAATTACTGCGCTCGCATTGATTTACCTCGTCCTTCAGGCATGCCACAGGAGCTAAATCCCCTTCAATGGCGCGCAGTATTTCACCGGCTGTATATTGGTCAGGCGTTTTCGCCAACATATATCCGCCGCCTGATCCGCGCCCGCTGCGCAATAATTTTGCCCTTGTAAGATTAGTCACTATCTGTTCCAAATATTTTGTTGATATTTCCTGCCGTTTAGATACATCTTTAATGGGAACCCATCCGTTATCGCCATGCTCCGCTATATCAATCATCATTCTCAATGCGTATCTGCCTTTAGTTGATATCTTCATATCCATACCTCCTAAACTGAATCACTATTATAATATATGATATATATGATTTCAAATGAAAAAAATAATTTTTGTACCAAGCAGAGAAAAAGTATAGGGTTAGTGAGTAAAAATGCAGAAAAGCAAAACGGTGAAACCATTGAGGTAAAGGCTCATTTTTCAAGGGCTACAACGCCACTTTGTTTTCGATCTCAGGCAAGGTCTGTTCGTAGCGTTCGGCGAGTTTCGCCGCGCGGTCAGCAAGGCTTCTCCGCGAACGACATTCTGGAATGTACAAGCATGCCTCGTGAAGAACTTGATATTTTGATCAAAAGCTGGAATATGCAATGAACAATCAGGCATAGAAATAATTAGAGCGGGGGCTTGATTGACCCGGAGGTACTTCTTTTCGTTTACGCGGTCACTTATAGACTACGACAGAGACTGCCTCTTCGTGTTTTTCGGCGGGGGTGAAAAATTCTTTCAGTTCGTTGCGGTCGTTTACTCCCAGTTTATTGTATACGCCGCACATCAGCTTCTTCACGTAGGTGCCGGAGTACGACATTTTTTCGCCGATCTCGGGATTGCTCTTGCCAAGCAGCGCGAGGCGCACGATTTCTTTCTCCCGTATATTCAACTGCGACGTGAAGCGCGCAAATTTGTCCTCGTCAAGCAGGACAACGCCGTTTTTTTCTACTTCGCGCAGCTTGCGCCGTTCACGGGCAGTATCGACATACATGGGAATGCGCTGCGTTATCACGCTGCCTTCGAACGGTTTCGTCAGGTAATCGGCGGCTCCCATTTTCAGACCTTTCACTTTGTCCTCCTCACGGACCAACGATGTGAGAAACACTATCGGAACGTACTCCATCTCCTGCCGCTTCCGCATATGGTAGAACGCCTCGAAGCCGTCCATGCCGGGCATGGCGATGTCCAGCAGAACAATGTCGGGTATAAGTCCTTCGTCTATCATTCTGAGCGCGTCCTCCCCACTGAACGCCGTTACAATTTCATAATGGCGTCCTAATCTGACGCCCGCCATGCGAAGCAAATATTCGTCGTCATCCACAAGCAGAATTTTTATCATCGGTTCAGACATGAACACACCCCGTTTTTTAGAATTGAGAATGAAAAAAAATTTTTCTAAGCTCTAAACTCTAATCCTTTCTTTAAAAATAGCGGGAGTCTTTTCTTTATGCAATACTTGTCCTTTTCCACCCGGGTGAATATAATTTATAAAACGACATGAGGGGGAATATACCATGACCGACACGGTACGTGTTTTTTCAAGTCTTTCCGCCGCCGGGATAATTCCGCGCGCTGCCCTGATACAAAAAATGAAGGCGGTCTCCGCCAAAAAAAATATTTTTTTAACCGCGCCCGGCGGTTATGGCAAAACTATCGCCGCCGCGCAATGGCTTTCCTCCGTTCGGGGAAAAACCGCGAAAATGACCGCGAGGGATGCGGACAACGATCCGGGCGTTTTTTGCAAGCGGCTGGCGGCGGTGTTATTGAAGCTCACGGGCTAGGAGAAAACCATATCCGAACTGCCGGGCACGGGCATTTCATTTGACGGGCTCTTGGAAATAATCCGTTTGCTGCCGGAAAAGAAACCTCGCTGTTATCTGGTTCTCGACGACCTGCATATGATCAAAAACGAGGAAATCATAAATAACGTGCCGGTACTCATATCCCGATGGAGCAATGTCTGATCGCGGGTATCCATTACGAGCGCGGAGAACTGATCGAGGCCGTGTACCATGCCTTAGCCGGCTGGCGCGCTTGCGAGGACATGCACCCCGAAACTGTTTTCTGCGTCCATATGATTTTATCGGCAGTGCTGTGTGCAATGGGCGCGTTGCGGGATGCTGACAGGATCATGGAGCGGATGGGGGATTTCATAGAATGTAAGGCGCCCTTCCTGCGCCCGAATTTCAAAGCCCTGCAAATCAAACGGTTTATCCGAAATGGAGACACGGACGCCGCGAGGGAATGGCTCGCCGTTTACGCCAACCGTTCGAGCCGCCTGCCGTTCTATCAAATGTGCCGGCACTTTACCACATTGCGCGCCTTTATCGCTTTGGAGGATTACGCGGCGGCTGTAACGTTCGGCGAGCGGCTGCATACGTTGGCCGCCGAATACAACCGCCCGCTGGACAGAATTGAAAGCGGCCTGCTCATTGCCATAGCGTTATGGAAAAGCAATGAAAAGGACAAGGCGATCCGGCAGTTGGAACAGGCCGTAAGCATAGCCATGCCTTACGGCTTCACGCAGTTGTTTGTCAATGAGGGTAACGATGCGCTGCCGTTGCTTTGGGAACTGCGGGAAAAGGCAAACAAGCCGGCCGGTATGGCACATTTTGTTGATGGAGTGGCGCAAGACATTTACGAGGCATTTTCAAAAATTATAAACCGGAATTATAAACCCAATCCGGCGAATGAAACAAAGCCCGAACTGACGGCGCGGCAACGCGATATGCTGCTGTATCTCAGCAAAGGCATGACTTACCGGGAGATCGCCGACGCGACCGGCATAGGCTGCTCAACGGTCAAAACTCATGTGCTGCGTATATACAAACGGCTGGGCGTCAACAACGCGCAAGAAGCCCTCGTAAAGGCGAAGATGCTGGGGATATTAGAATTGAGAATTAGAGCCGTTGGCTCTTTTCTGTACAAACTTTTCGATACTATAATTAGTTTTTACAGTGTTTTATGTGCCTGAACTTTGTGCATGATTTTGAGAGGCGCTATAAAAAATAAAAGCAAAGGCAAAGCAGTCTTTATCTTTCAATTCTCCTTTCTCAATTCTCAATTTCTAAAGTATCCGCATGGTGTTTTCTTCGATACCATCCTCCCGGAGCCTGTTCCTCGGAAAGATAGCCGCGAAACGGCGCGGCAACGGCGAGAGCGAGGTATATTTCGCCCAGCTTCACCATCAGGCGCGCTTCAACAAAGCCTTGAAGAATATTTTCGACGTTGCGCGGCAGCATTTTTGGTAAATTTGATACGTTTGACACACCGGGAAAATCATACGGCAGCGCGCGCGTGATTTCTTCTGCCGTCCTGCCATGGTCGGCGGCTGCGTACACGGCCGCCTCGACGCCGCCGAACGAGAAACGCGGCTCGGTTGCGATCGGACGCGTGTCTTCAATGGTTAATACGCCCAAGGCTGCATCGCCCAAGGCGTTCCAGGTCATCGTCAGGACGGGCGGTTCGTGTCTGTCCTCGACGAAGACAGGGGGGAAAAGCTTTTTCCATTCGTGCAGGCCGCGGATTAACCGCTCCAGCCCGGGTTTTTGAGTTCGTTCAGGCGGAGCCGCCTCTGTCTCCTCCGGAACGGGGGCGTGTTCAAAGAAATACGCCATCCGCGACAAGGCTTCCTCGCTCAGTGGGTAGATATGGCGGTAGGACCGCATCGGCCTGAGCGCGAGCCCGTAACTGCCCGGTTCATTGAAATAGGGGCTGAAACGGTAAAAGCGTACCTGCACAGCGTTTATCGGCGGCTGCAAGTGCGTCAGCAGCGGTACAAGGTCAGCCGCCTCGTCATGCCAGGCGTCGTTTTCTCCCGGAAATCCGTAAAGGCAGTTCCACGTCAGGTCGATGCCGTATTCCCGCGCCCATTTCAGAAAGCGGATATTATGAAAAACTCTGTTCGGCTTGCCAAGCGCCGCGAGCGATTCGTCATGCAACTGCTCGATGCCGGGCTGCATCCGCCGCGCCCCGGCGTCGGAAAGCTTCCGCATCTGTTCCCGGGAAAGCGTCGCGGGCGCCTCGTACATGAAGTACATTTCTTTTCCCTCGAAACGGGGCAGCAGTTGTTCGATATGGGCGGGAGCGATTATGTTGTCGCCCATTTGCATGGACGTCATGCCGTGCCGTTTCGCAAGCTCGGTTATTTCCCGATATGCCCTGTCCGGATTCTTGATGCGTTGTTTCCCGGACATCCCGTTCAGGCCGCAAAAAACGCAGGGCTTTTTCGCCCCCCACCAGCAGCCTCGGGACGTCTCCATCATCAATCCCGGGGTTATTTTGTCCCGTATGCCGCTTTTGTCCAGCGCTTCAAAATAGTCGTCGAAAAAGGGGATGGGGAGGCTGGATACATCGGGAACCACCCCTCTCCCTGGTTCACGAACGGTATATCTGTCATGGGGCGTAAGGACTTCGGGGCGATTCCATCCCTCGGGGCCCCCTATTTTTTCTCCCGCCAGAAACGCGCGGCAGAAGTCTGGGAAGGACTCGTCCGCCTCCCCCGAAAACACATAATCGACCCATGAGAAAGAGCGATGCAGTTCAGCGCCCATGACGCTTTCGCAGTTGGCTCCGCCCATGACTGTGGCGACTTCCGGGGCGGCCTCGCGGATGCGGCGCAGCAGGGCGAGGGACGCGCAGGTTTGGAAAAAGGACGAGCTGCAGCCGACAATTTTGGGGTTCAGGGCGAGAACTTGCTCGACGCACCTGTCTATGAAGCCCTCGGCGGCGTCCCGGACTTCCAGGAGCTTTTCGCGGGACAGGGAGCCGGGACATATTCGGAAAAAAGTCTCGTCATACCGTTGCATGTACGGGAACGCGGCCCGCGAAAACGCCCAGTCTCCGTGATAGAGGGAATTGCTGAGGAGAAAGTAATATCTTATCCCAATCGCTTCGGCGAAATCCAGGGAAAAATATAGGCTTTGCGCCGGAATCCCTGCCTGGCGCAATGCTCCTGCCAGGCAGCCCAGCGCAAGGGACGGATGAATAAGAGCCGCGAACGGCATCAACACAAGAACAACGTCGCTTCCGCCGGCAACCGGCGTTGAAGGCGCAGTCAAAATTTCTCCTCTCATTTCAAAATCCTCCTTGATAACTATTTTTTGCTGGAGATGAATCGCCCTTAAACTTCGAGGGGATATTAACAATCTTATGGGATATAAAAGGTATCCAATGGGGCCCATTTTTTTAATCTTTTTTCTGGAATGTACGAGAATGCCTCGTGAAGAACTTGATACTTTGATCAAAAGAAGTAACTGCCGGTTACCCTATTTTCTCCACAATTTTGTTAGTGTTCTCTCAGAGCTTTCTATATTCGACGACATGCAGCGGACTGGAATACAAAGGATGTGGAGGAATGACGATGCTCGCCCTTGAACAAAGCCGGTATCTGACGATACCGTCGGGCGAAGGTAAGGTTTTTACCGTCAGGAGCGGAAGCGCGGAGGTTTACGCCTGCACGCCGAAGGGGACGGAGGATTATCACAAATTATTCCTCACGCAGCTTGGAGAGGGAGAGTGCTTTTTCTCTCCGGTGGAGGTGCTGTCGCCCCTTGAATTCCAGGTTTTCGCGCGCGAGGACTGCGCGATAGACGACACGGACGTTGAGAAACTGACCTCTCATGAGCTGGCGGCGCTGGCAACGGAGTGGTTCCACAAGCTTACGGGCCTTCAGCTGATCCGGTACCTCATCGGCTTGGGAGACGAATCCACCTTGCTGAAGTGGAAGTCGAAAACGATTTTCGTTCCGGACGAGGACGATGAGCCGAACGAGGGCGTCATGGAAGTTTTCTCGTACAACCAGGAAATATTGTCCATGCTGATCGGGTCCAGTTTCAAAAAAGCCTGGCAAAACGTGGACGTCAAAACGGAAACGCGCCACAGGCACAGGGAGAAGGTACTCTCGGCCGCGATGCGAAATCTTCTGCGCACGGAGTATGATTTTGTTGTCGTGGAAGAATCCCCCGGCGGCATGGATGACCCTGTCCAGTTCGCGGTTTGCGCCGCCGCGAAATTTCTTGGGATGGACGCCTCAAACATCTCACTCCCGGCGGACGTGGCGGCAAATATGGACCCGGTCACGAAAATGAGGAGGCTTATAAAAAAGGCGAATATGCAGGTACGCCTTATATCGCCGCTCCCCAAAGACTGGCACAAAAACGACTATGGCACGTTTCTCGGGTACTACGGAGAGGAAGAGGAGATTGTAGCTTTGCTGCCGAACGGCAGCGACAAGTACGTCCTGGTGAGTGAAAATCATCCGTCCGGGATTCCCATCGACGATAAAACCGCCTCAAAAATAAAGGGTGAAGCTTTCATGTGCTACGCGGGTTTTCCTCCAAGAAAACTGGGGCGGGGCGACATGTTCAGGTTTATGCTTCGCCATACCGCGAAACACGACTGGACGATGGTCTGGTTCGTGAGCTTCGTGGCGGGCTTGCTGCCCATATTGATGCCGCTCATAACCGAGAGCATATTCCGGGACATCATACCGATCAACGACCGCCAGGCTCTCGGCACCGTCACGCAGGTTATGCTGATCTCCGGCCTGACCTCGGCGATCGTGGGGTTTGTCAAGTCGATTTCCTTCCTTCGCATCAAAAACCATGTGAGCATCGCCTTCGAGTCCGCCATGTGGTCGCGGCTGTTAAGCCTTCCCACGAGGTTTTTCAGGGATTACGACGCGGGGAATCTGGTCGGCAGGATGCAGGGGGTGTCGGCTATGACGGAACTCCTGGGCGAGCATGCCCTCTCAGGCGTGTTCAGCATGGTTTTTTCCTTCTGGAGCCTGCTTTTGATGTTTTACTACAGCGTCAAACTCACGATGATATCGATCGCGGTGTGGGCGGTTTACCTGCTCGTCAACGCCTTTTTTTACAGGAACACCTTATTCGCCCAGCGCAGGATGACTGACGCATCCAACAAGGCGTCGGCCCGTATCCTCCAGATAATGAACGGGCTGACAAAGTTCAGGCTTCAGGGCGGGGAGCCGGCCGCGTTCCATCTCTGGTCGCAGACGTTCGGCGAGCAGTGGCAGTGGAGCCTGAAGACGCGTTGGTACACGAACTATACGTCCTTCCTCAATGTGATGATGCCCGTCGTTCTTTCAATGATCCTGTTTTATTTCACGATCGACGTCATAGAGGCCGGGCTGAACGACGCCAGGCCCGCGATGGACCCTGTGAAATTCATGGGCTTCCATTCGGCGTTCGCCGGTTTCAACGCGGTACTCGTGTCCTTTGTCCCTCTTGCGGCGACTGTATTCTCAGCAGTGCCATTTATCGAAAACATCATGCCGATACTGGAGGCGGAACCCGAGGTCACGGACGACAAAATCGACGCGGGCAAGCTGTCGGGGGAAGTCGAGATAAAGGACCTGCACTTCGCCTATTCGCCGGATTCTCCGATGGTTTTGAAGGAGATATCGATCCGCTTCAAAGCCGGGGAGTCAGTGGCGATCGTCGGGCCGTCGGGCTGTGGAAAATCCACGCTGGTCCGCATCCTGCTGGGTTTCGAGAAGCCGACGCAGGGGGCGGTCTTCTTTGACGGACACGATTTCTCGACGCTGAACGCCGCGTCGGTCCGCTCGCAGATGGGGGTTGTCCTTCAAAACGGGCAGATAATGCCGGGGGATATTTTCAGCAACATCGTGGGCAGCGCGCCGCTCACTATGGACGACGCGTGGGAAGCCGCGAAAATGGTCGGTCTTGAAAAAGACATCAGGAACATGCCGATGGAGATGAACACAGTGATCAGCGAAGGGGCAGGCAACATCTCCGGCGGACAGAGGCAGAGGATACTGCTTGCGCGAAGCATTGTGAACAGGCCGAAAATCGTGATACTGGACGAGGCCACAAGCGCCCTCGACAACATTACCCAGGCCATTGTGACCGATAGCATGAAGAAACTGAAAGCCACGCGCATAGTCGTGGCTCACAGGCTGTCCACTATCAGGGACGCGGACAGGATATACGTTTTGCGGGACGGCTGCGTTGCCGAGGAAGGAAATTACGAAGAGCTGATAGAAGCGGACGGCCTTTTTGCCAAACTGGCGAAAAGACAGATGGCGTGACGGACCGTTCCC
>Ga0099364_10013024_pt1 | contig 11183 bp, 6 predicted proteins | sample TergutTh196P3_FD_73070 | JGI IMG/M metagenome (GOLD analysis project Ga0099364, IMG submission 73070) | Microcerotermes parvus P3 segment gut microbial communities from Pointe-Noire, Republic of the Congo - Th196 P3 | ecosystem: Host-associated > Arthropoda: Insects > Digestive system > Gut ... | reverse complement strand
AGAGCAATTGCGGAATGCCGCGAATTTTAAGCCTAATCCCAAGAGCAATCGCAAAGATAAAGGATTTTTTGATCGTATTAAAGATTATTTTGGGTAAACTCAGGATATAAAGAGATTCATGAAGCATCACATTTTCAACATTTCCATCATCGCCATTTCACTCGTTTGCTTTTTGGGTTTTTCGTCTTGCCGACAAAACACTTCTCATCGCCAAGCCCATTCACGAACAACTCAACAAAATGGCATCACAACAAATTCTGATCGGCAAGATAATACAGCCGCTAAACCCGAATGGCAATCAACCTCAACCTTCCAATCGAGTATTCCCAGTCGTATCGAACTCCCGGAAGTGAAGAATGAACGCTGGTTTGTTCAATACAGCTATTATGCGATGGAGTACGATACTGCTCAGCGCCATTCCGTTTGGGTGGCTTATGTGTTTCATGAGGGCTATAATCAAAAAAATGTAAGCCGTACCGATGCTTGGGCGTTCTGCCCGATTATACCGAGAGAATTTCAATCGCTCAGCAGCAAATCACAGACCTATCCCGGCTATGATCGTGGAGATTGTAGTTTCACCCTACCCATCGTTTTTTACCCTCCACTCCCTAACTTTACACAATCGTTCGTATAGTTCACACAACCACGTTAAGCGCAACTAAGATCCTCGCGCTTATTTTTTTTCACCATAATTTTCCGTTATTCAAAATTTTTCCGTATCTTTGCGGTTTCAAACCAATTATAAATTTGCCTATGGAACAAACCAAGGTGCTGATGTAGCACCGCAGACATACTGAAAAAGCGTTAGCTTTCGTCTTGTTTCTTGAAACTTGAACATTTCTGAAACAGCCAAGACGAGTAAGAAAACGCTCACGGGAAACCGTGGGCTTTACTCGTTGGAACATATTTGGCTGTTAGGTAGTTCAAGACCTCAAGAAACGAATACGGAATAACACAGAGTGATGTCCCACGTTTTTTTTATGTCTTGAATTAAACCTAAAAACCGAATATACAATGAAAAAAACTTTATTTATCGCAATTCTCCTTTGCTTTGCTGTTTCAGTAATGGCAGAGACAAAACCGCAACGCCGCATTTATTTGTGGGATGTTACGTTGTCGATGAAAGGTAGTACCTCTGCCGGCTACAATGCGTCAAAAGATATTTACGGAGAGGTAAAAAAATTTCTTTTACAAGAAATCCGGAGCATTCCACCAAACGAAACTACAGAAATCGTTGTGTTGCCTTTTCGAGAGGGTGTTTTAGTGGATTACATTTGGAAAGCAAACGCAACAGATAGAGGTAAAAATGAACTCATGGAAAAAATCACAAGAGGTGTCCCGGACAAATCAAGTAATACAGATATTGTACGTTCGGTGGAATATGTGATGAATAGCGTAATTACTCCGGACAGAGATAACGTTACTGTGCTTTTAACAGATGGAGGGCAATCTCGATCGTTTGGTGGCGTATCGGCATTAGAAAGGGTGTTGACAAATTGGGAGCAAAAGCATGTAGGAAAAGGGTTTTCGGTTCTCCAATACGTAGTGCTCATAAAGGAAGGGGATCTTCCTCCGGGTCCTAAAAAAATTATTGATGAAGCCACAACCATTGATTTAAGAAGGTTCATAAATTTGCAGCCCAACGAATCGCTAACCATCAATGTTAAAGACGATAGCACGGCATCCATATTCTTTGCTTACGACGAAGATGTCGAATTACCGCGAAACATTAGGATACAGGCGACGACTCGTAATGATGCCATAAACATCTCACAGCCGGCAGTTGTAGAGGATGGGAAAATTACCTTCAACGTGCCTGAAGGTTTGAGAGATGGGCTACAAGATTCCATAACACGATTGCCTTTGTACTTAGAACTGTTGAACAGGGAAGAAATAGAAAAATCAGACGGAGCAATTGTGTTTTTAGCAAGTGACCGTATCGAATTAGAACTGATTAACACTTTTGAGAAGTTATTAAAAGTAAATTTCAAAGAAAAGTTGAAAGGCGGTAACAATTGGGGCAGGGTTAGATTTTATAGAGATTTTCTTTGGAGAAAATACAAGCCGGAAAGGAAAATGAAAGAACAGATACTTCGATTTGAATTTAACGATTATGCGATGCGGTTCCAGCGCACGTATGCCGAGTTTGAGGTCTATAAGAAAAGTGCGGGGAAAGGGAGAGATATTCCTGCAGAGGGTGTCATCTTGTATAAAAACGGAGAAAGGTGTCCTGATAACTTGTTAAGGGTGTGCAACTCGGAAGTAAATGCTGATGATTCTGTGGAAATAGCCATAGGCATTGCTTTCACCGGTGCTGCTGAAAAAGGTAAGCACGTATTCTTTTTGAAAGAAAAAGAGAGCGATTTGAGGGTGGATTATGGGGATTTGACTAATGGTTTTTTGGTAGAAAAACGAGACGTTTGGAACCCTTTGGCAAGAAATCTGTTTTTGCTGCTGCTGCTTATTGTCGCGGGTCTCATCGCTTGGCGAATTTTCATTCGTCCGTTGATGTATGACAGGTTTAAGGTAAGAAAATTATATTTTGTCAGTGATGCTGAGGGTATGAAAACCGTGTCAATAAAGGGATGTACCAAAGTGGTTTGTTCGAGAAAAAAACAAAGCCAATCGGTATTTAGCAGATTTTTCACCGGAAAAATTGCTTTTGTACAAAGCGATTTTTGGGAACAAAATATGGAAATTATACCGAAAGATAAAAAATCTGTAAGAGTGCGTCCCGGACGGGGATTTAGTGTTTCGCCAAGTAGCACGGTTGTTATCGGTTCCGACACCGACATTACTCATATCGACACAAACAAAATTATCACACTAAAAATAAACTAAACATTATGGAAAAAATTAAACTCCGCAGGAGCCTCTACATCGGTTTGGGAGGCACAGGTATGAACGCTATTCTTCATACCAAAAAAATGTACATGGAAACCTATGGCGAAGTTCCGCCAATGATTGGTTTTTTGGGAATTGACACTGACGGAAAATCTTATACAGGAGAATTAGATTCGAAAGTTGGGAAAATTCGTTTGGATAAAAACGAACAATGCCCCATAACATCTACAAATCCAAAAAATTTCTTTCAAGCCAATAGAGACTTGGTATCGTGGCTACCCAAAGAAAACGAGATAGGTATCACAACATTAGACAAAGGTGCAGGGCAATACCGCACCAACGGCAGGTTAGCGGTTGTTATGAATGCTACAAAAATCATTACGTCTATAAGAAGTACGCTTGATAGAATTCGTGATCAAAAAACAATTTCATCGCTGAAATATGAATTAGATATGGATAGTGCCAAAGACGATATACACATGGTGTTTTCTTTGAGTGGAGGTACCGGTTGTGGAACGTTTATTGATATGGCTTATCTTGTTCGTAACAAAGCAGGAGATAACACTGTTAATGTGATTGGATATGGCGTTTTGCCCGATGTTTTCAACACAATGGTACGCACCGGAACGGCTATGGCAAAAGTAAAATCGAATGCGTTGGGAGCGATGAAAGACCTTGATTATTTAATGCACTTAAACCCTTCATCTCCCGAAATCGAATTAAAGTATTCCGGAGAAACGATTCGTACAAACGATATGCCTTTCTCGGCATTCTTTTTGATTGATAACAAAAACGAATCAAACATTACTTACGAACACATTGACCAGTTAACGGAAATGATAGCACTTACGCTATTTACCTCGTCAGGAAAAATTGCCGACAAGGTTGCGAGTGTTAATGACAATGTAGAAAAAACCATCTCGGAGGGCACCCTAAATGTGGAAAATAAAAGAGCTTGGGTTTCGTCTATCGGGGCATGCGAAATTGTGTTTAAGGGACATGATCTTGCAGAGATATATGCTCACAAGGCTGCCATTCGCATCATTCAGCGAATGATGAACGAATGTGAAGATGCCAATGATATTGCAAACAATTGGATTGACAGTCCTGAAATCAACATTCGCGAAAATCATGGAAATGATAATTTAATCAACCAGATTTGCAGTAAAGAACCTAAATTTTCAATATCAGATGTTGGAACAGAACGCCCCGATGATGAAATTAGAACCTATTACACATCTGTAATTCCTACTGATAAAGATTTAGGCTCAAAGTTAGAAGTCATCTCAAAAACAGTAAAAGACAGCTTGCAAAATTTGGTCGTAGATCGCATTAATAGGGGGGACTGCTGTGTTGCGACAACCCTGTCTGTTCTCGAAGAAATATTGCGACAAATTGATATCTTTGTTGGAGAAATGACGGAAGAACTAGAAGATTTTAAGGCAAAACTTCCTGCACTTGAGAATTCTGTAAAAGTTGGTGTTGAAAACTTACAGCATTGGTATAAAAAAAGCGTTCTTATACCGGGACGAAAAGGACATATCGAAACGGCAAGAGAAGATATTGCTGATGCTGTTCGAAATGTTACTGTCGCACAAATCGAAATCAAACGTCGCGACTATGCCAACAAGGTTTATACCGCTTTGAAAACCGTAATTACTGACGAATGTCTGAAGGTAAACACCATTAAGGAAACGTTGTTAAAAGTAAACAGCATATTGGCAGAAAAGATTCGGGTAGTTCAAAATGATGTGGATAAACGTGCCACTGTTTTTGAAATAGATCTGTCGAAAGGGACACAAGTAGTTGTTAACGATGAAACGATTTTGCTCAATGAATTTATTCAATCGTTACCAACGCAGAGCATGTATGAATTAGGCAATTCTGAGGCCACTCGCGAGGTGCTACTAAGATACACGAAACAATTGCCGGACGCCAAAAAATGGACAAACAAAACTATTGATAGTGTGTTGGACAAACTAAGCGATAGTGAATTTAAAGAATTGATTCGTGTTGCGACAGAAAAGGCAAAACCGCTGTTGAAAATCAATGGCAGAGGTCGAACTGTTTCCAGCGGGAAAGTATTGGAACAGGCGATTAACAAGTATTACTATGTAGGATTGCCGGATACCGGTTCGAGTCGTTTTACAAAAAACGATATGTTTAAGGCGTTGCAACCTCCCGAAACAGACGTGAATTTTATTGCAACAGGAAGAGCAGATAAAGTTATTTTGTATCGTCAAGAGGGTGTTGTTCCTGCTTTTGCTGTGAATCCACTCGAATCCTATCGGTTCGAATATGAGAAGTATTCGGAACGTTCGTTTTTCGGCTTTGACATCAATCTATTCGACAAAATGAATGCAGAAGATTTTGATATAATGCCCAAAAACAAAGAAGACGATGATGTTGAATTTTGGGTAAAAGGGTTGATTTTTGGTTTCATCAGATTTGACGGTAAAAAGTATGAATATCAAGATTGGAAAAATGGCAAAGCGTTGAAAGATTATTGGCTGCCAACGGGTGAGGGTACGCGCGATAAGGCGTATGAATTTTTCAAACGAAACATCTCTAATGTCCGTCAGCAGTACACCGAAAAAATAGAAGAACAAATTAAAAAAATTGGAGGTAAGGCAACAGAAGAATTAGTTGAACATGTTCGTGCAAATTACTTTGACGAGTTTGCTCAATGTGAGGTAAGAAAGGAAACCCTTGAGAAAAGAGGTTATGAAAAAGTTGCATCTTTAGTTGAAGAAGAATTGCAATATATCAAAAACAAATTATCAAGTTCATTGTAAATAAGTGTAAGCCATGCGTCATTCTGTCAATATCATGTTTGGGCAAAATTTTGTTCAGACCGTACAAGAGTTGAAAAAACATGTCATAAAATATGGAGAGAAAACACTCTCTCCATATTTTAATGCAATTCATTGGGAACAGCATTCAAACGGAGATATTTCGCTGTCAAAAGTGGAATTGATTACCGAACATACCGATGAATTTATTTCGGGGTTGAATAATCTTTATAGTGTAAAACTCGTAAAGGAAACATTTCCGACAGCCGAAAAAGAACATGCCGTAATCAATTATTTCGACAGTTTGTGTGCAAGCACAATAACAGCAGGAAACGTAGGGGATTTTCGCGAATTGCACTTCTGTTTGTACATTCCACTCTACGAGCCTGAGTATTGGGAACAGGCAAAAACATTGATCACTTGGATTAAATCGCTAGAACAGTCGAACAGATTCACGCATGTAGATGTAGTTGGCTTTGCGTATGATTTGGCAAATGTCATTCATCCTGAAGACGAGACTAATGCTCAAAAAATAACAGCAAGAAAACTTCAAACCAAAAACACCATTCAAGAAATTGTAAAATACCGCAACGAAAACCAAGGAAGTATTTATCATTTTCTGATCATGCAAAACACCCAAACAGCAGGGATTTCATTAAATCTTAATCATGATTCGTTTGTGCGTGTGCTTGGCGAATTTGCTATGATGTGTGTTGAAAATTATCATTCTGTATTCGGCTCAGCACCACCTCAATCAGAATTGCAATCGTTCGGGCTTTCGGTTTTACATTTCGACCGATACTATTTCATCGAATACCTGTTGCACAAAGCCTATGTCTTTACAATGGAACGCGAGGGTGTTCAAGAAGAGGAAATAGATATAAATGTAGCTTTCAACAAATCAAGGAATGTTCTAAAAGACCGACTGCACGTGCTATCCGACTTTTTCAAAAAAGAGGTGTTGCCACGCATGGATAAAAAACAGAGCGAGAGTGAAATCGTGGCGGAAATCGCACCTTTGCTGAATGCCAAATTGAACGAACTCGATACAGAGTGCGATGCGATTATTCATGATAAAAAAATATCTCTCCCTGCGAAACGTGCGATACTTAGTGCTTTATTGGGTTATGATGACGAACTTTTTATCAATACAATCTTTGACGATAAAGCAATCATTTTCGACAATCTTGACACCGAGGCAATGAATGAATTTGTTGATGCAAACAATGCGTTGCTTCCGGTTAATGCGGACGCAGCATTATTATCGCCAAAAGGAGAGCCTGCCATTCATCCGTTAAATGACATAAGGAGACTTCATACCGAAATGCAACGCCGAATGAAATATATTCGTGAGATGGGGTCGCAAAAGCAAAAATTGGAGGCACAAATTGGAAATATCGCAGAATCGAAAAAATGCTTGGTTGACGGCGATTTTTATGTTTTTGGCGATCAAAAATATCGCTTATTGCCGGAAATAGAGGAAGTGCCGTTAGAGGAAGATTATTCTCCTCACAAAGTGAATGCCACATCGGTTGACTTGCGGGAGCATTTCTCCGGCATAAAAAATCAAGGACAACAAGGCTCATGCACGGCTTATGCTTTGACAGCAATTTACGAATACATTCTGAAAAGTAATAATGCTGAAAAAATTGATTTGAGTGAAGCGTTTTTATATTACAATTCGCGAGAAAAAACAGGCAAAGGAAACAAAGACGATGGTAGTTCTTATCGCTCTGCTTTTGAATCGTTGGTCGAATTTGGCATTTGCGAAGAATCGTTTATGCCTTATGATGAAAAGGATTTCAAAACACCGCCAACGCAGGAGGCTTACGAAAATGCACTTTTACGCCGTGTTAAAAAAGCGGTAAATGTAAAACTCGATCTCAACGATTTGAGGTCAGCATTGGAAGATGGCTATCCTGTTGCTATCAGTGCCGTACTTTGTGATTCATTTGGAAAAGACCCAAAAGGGATTATTACCTTGCCAACACAGGAAGAGTTGGAGAAAGCCCAAAGCGAGAAAAATAAACATTATCGACACGCTATGGTTATTTGCGGATATAGCGATGAAAGCAAACTGTTTCTTGTCCGTAATTCGTGGGGAACAAATTTTGGCGACAACGGCTATTGCTATATGCCCTATTCTTATATTACGGACGAAAATTTAGTTCATTTTGCTGCTACGATTACCGAAGTAGAAACGGCAGACAAGAAGTACTCAATCGCCGTAAAAAAGACGAAACCGACGCTCAAATTTGATGAAACAGACACAACCATTCGCCATGCCGTAATCAATAATTTGCTTGCCGAAGAACGGCTACTATTAAAGAAAAATGAGAAAGATTACAACTTGCTGCGTTTGGATTATGAATGGCTAAAGCAATCGCTCAAAGACCCGAATAAACAGGCAAACTTGCGAAATTCGACCAAGGAAAGACTTGAAATGGAAATTTCTGAATTGAAAAGCAAACGCGAAGAAACAAAGAAAACAAAATACAATGTTTTAGATGAATTTGATAAAAATACACGAAAATTAGTTATCAACCTTTCGTTGATAGCTTTGGGATTTCTTGTATCCATTGGAATAATAATTTATTTCGTTGGATTGCGGTTTCTTATTTTGAGAGAAACGTGGTATCAAGTGGCTATAATAGCTGCTGTTGTTGGGATAATACTCATTTGTCTTTTCTTCAGAAATAGAAAACGCAGAAAGATAGAACTTGAATTCGACAAAACATTGGAAGAACTTGCCATAGAAATAGCGAGCAAAGAAAATGAATTGGCGCAAACAAATTTGAAAATGCACCTCGCCGGTCACTACCTTACAAATTTATTTGAATTGCATTCGGCTGTTATTGCCAAACATCAAGCAACATCATCGTTTCTTGCGAATCTAAAAACGTGGTATCTTCAAGAACACGAAACTATCAAGCAGTTGGATCCAGATACACAAATGCCTTTCATTCCTTTGCTGAAGAACGATAAATTAGACAATTATTTTGAAACACATAAGAAAGCAATTACGGAGGATATTTCGCTGTGTGCCGGTATTGTTGGCTTTTCAAATCATATCGTAAATGAAATGATTAGTCAAAACGACCTTAAACAATACAAAGAGAATATCAAAGATGATTGTGTGGAAAAATTGGATATGCTCTTGCAAAACTTTAATGTTTATTCATATTTGTGTAATCCGACAGTAAAAAGATATGAATTTTTAGATGATAATCCGAAATTTGTAGAAGAAATTTTGCCAAAGTTGGACGAAAAATCTCAAGTTTTTTTGTGCGACAACGGCTCACACATGATTGTCCCCGGTAAAATTATTTTTATCAATGCACCAACCGATGACGATGAAAAACAATGGAAAGGTTTCTATCCAAGATTTTTTATAGACAAGCCTACTTCGGTGCTATTTTCATCGCCTTACAAAGTAATGGTCGCTCAATTGGCCGATCTGAATACCTCACAAATCGACTAAAAAAAAGCGTCAAAATGATAAGTTTTATGAATCGCAAATGAAAAAATCTATGAATACTACAGTTTTCAATGAAAGACAAAACTTACAAGAAGCATTTTCAAAAATAGCAAAATCTGACAAAAAGGATTACATTTGTGAGATAGCAGAGTTAATAGCAGAAAACAATCTGAACAAAAAAACAATACAAGATATTCTTACAAAATTTTCAATTGGAAAAGTTAAGGATATAAAAAATGAATTACTAGATATTCTCATTGATTATACCTACTTCTTGTTAGAGGATAATGCTTTGACAGACACAGAAAAAAGAAATTTTGATTTTTTAAAATTGTATTTTGAAATAAAAGAGGGTGATTTCTATACGTACAAACTTCCGGAAATCAAACTAATTCTTGACAAGCAATTAGATGAATTATATTCCGATAATTTGGTCACACGAGAAGAAAGGATACATAAAGTTGATCTACAAGATCTGTTTGATTTAAGTTATGATCAACTTGATGAAATTAAAGAGGGTATCGTAAAAAAAACTATTGCACGAGGGGGAAACTTTATTGACCTTGATACAGCAAACACAAAATTTTGGACAAAAAAATGAAAATCCTATTAAACGATAAATTGATTGGTTTGTTTATTGCTATTAACACAGCAATAATAATCACTTTAGGTTTTGACAATGTTCCCTTTCAACGAGGAATATCTGTTTTAGATTTCTTGATAACATTCTTGTTTGTGTGTGAAATAAGTTACAAAATTTATGTCTATAAAAAAGATTTTTTTAAGAGTGCAGGAAATTGGTTTGATGCGCTAATAGTTTTCATTAGCTTTATTTCCTCATTACTTTATGAGTTTGGTCTTGGGACAGGACTATTGGAAAACTTAGTCATTTTGCGAACATTTAGATTGTTTAAAATTTTCAGAGTAATGCGAATCGTTCCCGATATTGATACCATTTATTCCAATTTTAAGAAAGCCATTAGGGTAACATCCGGAATTTTGACAGGAGGAATTGTCATATTGATAATCGTTGGTGTTATATTATGTAGTATCTTCAAAGACATAGATCCTGCGAATTTTGGAGATCCGGTTGTGTCCATGTATTCTGTGTTTAGGCTATTCACTGTTGAAGGTTGGTACGAGATTCCTGATGCGATGTGCGGAGAATCATCTTATCTAAATGCGACACTTATTAGAATAGGGTTTTCATTTGTTGTTTTGTTTGGTATGTTTATTCTTGGGTTCATTATTTCGAGTATTAGCGACAAATTAGCAGAGGATAACAATGATAAATTGGAAGGAAAAATAGACGAATTGGAAAAGAAAATGGATAAGTTAAACGAGAAAATCGATTTGTTGGTTTCGAAGGGAAATCCTCCTCACAAACCGTGTATATAGCTAAATATGGAGAAAAAATGCAAGAAAATACATTTTTGGACGACACAAAAGGTTTGCTACGCCCGTCGTTAGAGTATAATCCGCAAGTAGCGTATGAAATTGTGAAAAAGGAATTGATTGAAAAATCGTAAAAATAAGATGAGCGAATTAACACCAGATAGGAAAAAAGATCTATGCGAACACACTGGCAAAATGATGGTATATCAGCAAAGCCATGTAGATTCGATGATGAGATACAAAAAAGGACTCAAATTTTTTAATGAACGATTTTTGGATAACAAAAATAAGAACATCGAAACGATGGATGTATTGCTTGGTTTTGCTGTTCATATTTCGTATCTTTATTTGGAGTTAGGAACTGCAACAAGACAGTATTTGAAGAGCGAAATTCACTATGAAGAACGATTTGCTGTAAAACAGATGAATGTTATAATGCTTGAAGGGCACAAAAGGATTTATGGTTATGGTGGTATCATTAAAGAATCAATATGGTTAAAAGTAAAACCAATATCGGAACAACTTTCGGAAACAACTCAAGCACAATATAACGAAATTACAGAAAAGATAATAACAATGGGCATCTCAGGTGTTTTCGACAAAGATAGTCGAGACCTTGCCGTACATTTTGATACTGATGTCGAAAAAGTTTATGATATGTTACTATCATTAAA
>Ga0099364_10013023_pt1 | contig 11183 bp, 14 predicted proteins | sample TergutTh196P3_FD_73070 | JGI IMG/M metagenome (GOLD analysis project Ga0099364, IMG submission 73070) | Microcerotermes parvus P3 segment gut microbial communities from Pointe-Noire, Republic of the Congo - Th196 P3 | ecosystem: Host-associated > Arthropoda: Insects > Digestive system > Gut ... | reverse complement strand
CAATCCGTTACGGCAAGTTCCCTCTCCACAGCAGCGCCAAAAAAGCTCATTTTATCACTAGCGGGCAGCTTCATAAATTGCTTGGGATTCTTTATCGTGCTGGCTGGCCAAAGCCTTGAACCGGATCCCCCGGCCAAAATTATGCAGTCGTTAAACACCTGTTATAATTACCATTCTTTAGGATTAAAATCCACGGGCGGCTGAACAAGTTCCACCGATTCGCCTTTTAGCTCAAGCACAAAAAACCCGGAAGCAAAAGCGGCATCCCTTGCCTCGTCTGTAATTGTTCCACATGCAAAGGCAGCAAGGAACTTTTTTCCAACCGCTTCTGCCGGTAAGTTCTTCTTGATACGCTTCATTCGCTCAATGTGGTGTTCAACATCTTTAATAACCATATCCCGTTTTACTTCCACAGCCATAGCCCACTCGGTGTCGGAAAGGAGTATGTCTATTTCAGTGAGAGGTCTGGTGGAACCAGGTTCATAAATTGGCATACGCCTGAAAACACGGGTAAATCCGTAAGGGTAACCCTGAAACTTCTCCCATAACCTGGCTGCCACAAGAGTCTCTATGAGTCCCCCTATGGAATTACCAAGGCCGCCAATCAGCTTGTTGTTTTCTTTTTGAATCCGTTTGATTTCCTCCAGCTCTTGGTCTTTTTTCTTCTGCTGTTCTTCCATCTGCCGGTCATAATCTTCCCGCTGCCGGTCATAATCTTCCCGCTGCCGGTCATAATCTTCTTGCCGTTTCCTCATTAGACGGTCGTTTTCTTCCCGCCGCTTCTTCATAAGACGGTCGTTTTCTTCCCGCTGTTCCTTCATTCTACGGTCTGTTTCCTCTATTCGACGGTCAAAATCTTCCCGCCACTCCTTCATTAGACGGTCGTTTTCCTCCCGCTGTTTTTTAAGCTGCTCCCTGTCTTCCATCAAGGCTGCCCAGACCTGCTCGAAGGTTATGCCCCGGGGATAATCCGGTATGGTATTTGTCGTCTCTGCCATACTCTGCTCCTATAGAAAATTATACTCTATTACTGCATGGGGATGAAGTATACTTGTGTTTTTTGAAAAATATTTTCATTTTTTATTGAAACATTGCCGGTATTTATATATAGTAAAAACATGTCAAAGGCAGTTTTTCCTGGTTCTTTTGATCCCCCTACACTTGGCCATCTCAATATAATAGAGAGGGTTTCGGACATTTTTGATGAAGTGATAGTGGTAGTGGCTCAAAACAGGCAGAAAAAGTATCTCTTTAGCGCCGAAGAGCGGCTTCAAATTATCAGGGAAATGGCAAAGGACAGGAAAAATGTCAGATGCCTTATCTGGGATTCCCTGATTGTTGATTTAATGAAGCAGGAGAATATCCGTCTCCTTATCCGGGGAGTCCGGGGCATGGAAGATTTCTCTTATGAGTTTGAGCTTTCCATGATGAACAAGGCCCTTCACCCAAGCATAGAGACCTTGTTTATCACCACTGATCCAAAGTATATTGTACTGCGATCTTCTTCTATTAAGGAGCTTGCATCTTTTGGCGGGGATGTTTCCCTCATGGTTCCCCCCATGGTATCAGAGGCTCTAAGGGCAAAATTCCCGGGGGTAGAAAAAACCTAAACAAGGTTGACACAAAACGTGGTTTTTGTTATACTGACACAATTTTTAGCGAGGTATTAAAATGGCTGTACCAAAATTTAAAACATCCAAGGCGCGAACCCGCCGGAGAAGGTCAATCAACATGAAGCTTACCGCTCCCGCGCTGGTAGAGTGCGGCAGTTGTGGAAATAAGGTACTGTTGCACCGGGCATGCTTAAAATGCGGATTTTACCGGGGTAAACAGGTAATCCTTCCTGAGTCGAAAGGATAATCAAGAACTAAGGGGAATGTAATGGACGATTTGTTTGAGAAAATGAAAAAACTGATAGCAGAGAAACTTGAGGTTGACGAAGGGAAGATCACCCTGGAAGCCTCTTTCCGTCAGGATCTTGGAGCGGACAGCCTGGACACCTACGAATTGGTCTATGCCATCGAAGAAGAAATGGGAATCTCCATACCTGATGAAAAGGCCAATGAGTTTGAAACCGTCAAAGACGCCTACGAATATATCAAGTCACAGCAGAAGTAGTTCCAAAAGCCGGAACGCGGCTGTATATCCGGCTTTAAGCCAGGAAAGAAAGAAAGCCTTAACGGCATTTCTTAAAACCTCGGGAATAAGGTTCAAGAGCCTTGAGCTTTTGAACCTTTCTTTCGTACACAGATCCGTCTCCAACGAGTCCGGCGAGAAAGTCAATAACGAGCGGCTGGAATTTCTTGGCGACGCCATCCTGGGTGCGGTTACTGCCGATCTACTTTACAAGAATCTCGAAGACAGACCCGAAGGCGATATGGCGAAGATTAAATCCATAGTAGTCTCCGAAGATGTCCTATCCGCGGTGGCTCTTGAGCACCAGCTCGATACCCTCCTGATTCTTGGCAGAGGTGAAGAATTGTCTGGAGGACGCACAAAAAAAACAATTCTGGCCGATGCCCTGGAAGCCCTTATCGGTGCCGTCTACCTGGACTCGGGATACAAAGATGCCTTTAACTTTGTAAGCAGTTTCATGAAAGCGGAAATAGAAAAGGTTCTTGATCACCGCCACTTCCAGGATTACAAGTCCCTTCTGCAAGAATACTCACAGCGGCTGTTCAAAAGATACCCCGAATACCGCCTCGTCAAACGCAGCGGCCCCGAGCACTCCCGCATTTTCTGGATGGACGTCACCGTCAACGGTACAACCTACGGCCCTGCCACGGGAAAAAACAAAAAAAGCGCCGAGCAGGAAGCCGCGAAGATAGCGTATGAGGAGTTGGTTGTGGGTAGGGAGTAGGGGGTGGTTGGTGGATTTAGTTGGAACGTTCCAACCATTCCCATACCCCCATAACCCATAACCCGCGACCCTCTGTCTCCTGATCCCTACTTTTTTAACTTTTTTTTTCGAAAAACACAAGTATAACTCATCCCCGCGCAGTAATAGAGTGCAGATCTGAAGACTGCATATCCTTACAGCCCGGAGTCTAAAAATGAAAACAAATATAAAATATAAAAACAGTGTCTTTTTTCTGGTATTCAATAATCCTGATGTACTCAGAGAACTGTATTCCGCCCTGCAAGGTATCTCCTTACCCGATGATGTACCTGTTGTCATAAACACCCTTGAAGATGCCCTGTTCATGGACAAAATTAACGACATCTCCTTTGAGATCGGCGGAAGGCTGGTGGTTCTCATTGAACATCAGTCTACAATTAACCCCAACATAGCCTTACGCCTTTTGATGTATATTGCAAGGATTTATGAAAAAATCGTTGAGGACAGCAATATCTACTCAACAAAAAAAATCCCCATACCTCAGCCTGAATTTTTTGTGTTGTATAACGGCAAAGCTCCATATCCCGATGAAATGACCATTAAACTCTCTGAGATGTTTAAAAACCTGGAGCCGCTGGGGTTATCGGGAAAAACAAGGCCGGTTCTGGAACTTGAGGTAAAAGTACTGAATATAAACGAAGGAAAAAATGAAGTTATAGTACAAAAATGTCGTCATTTGGCTCACTACAGCGCTTTTGTTGGGAAAGTCAGAGAATTTGAAAACAATGGCACTGGACTAAAAGAAGCTGTAAAAAAAGCTGTTGTTTACTGTCGTGAACATGATATAATGAAAGAACTATTGGAACAAAACGCTTCGGAGGTTTTAAATATGCTTATGACCGAGTGGAACTGGGATGATGCTATAAAAGTATGGCAGAACGAAGGTCGTGAAGAGGGCCTTGAACAGGGTCGTGAAGAAGGTCACAGAGTTATTGTTGAAAGAACCCTCGAGATTGCCAGGAAAATGAAAACCGACGGTCAGCCATTGGAGAATATTGCCAAATACACGGGTCTTACTTTGGATGAGGTTGAACAGCTTTAAGCAGGGGGCAGGTTTCAGGCATGTTACTTGATGCAGACACTGGCTCCTTCCACCTGCATCCCAACAGAAATATTTGACAGGATCTTAACACAAAGACGCTGAGAACTGTCATCGAATTACACGAATATCCACGAATATGATAACTACAATTTTTACTTACCCATTACATTTAATGGAGTTATGAGCGTAACACCACTAGGAAAATTCCATGACTACCTACGACCTTCGGTCGCAGACCTTTGGTCTGACGGTTCTTAGGTCACCATTGCGTGCAATTTCTAACTACCACCCATTACAAATACCTGCCATTTATCTTCTCTGCAATCTCCAAAAGCTTTTCCCTGGTATTCAATTCCGGGTCTTCGATTACCGCTTCCAGAAGCTCGTTGAGAATAATGCCCATGTGTTTTCCTGGAGGGATGTTCAGTTCAATCAGATCCTTTCCGGAAACTGTAAGGTCCTTTAAGGACAGCACCTTGCTTTGAGCGAGTATTTCTTCTACATGGGTTTTAAGGGGAAGGAGAAAAGTGCGGGATGGCTCTTTGCCGGCTGTTCCATAAGCGTCGGCGCGGCGGAGGGCGTAGAGGTCTTCGAGATTTTCTTCCCCCGCCCGGATGATGAAACGGCGAACCGCTGCATCTGTCCAGGTCTCATCGTAACTGAACATATGCTCCTCTATTAGACGGCAGGTTTTTTCTATAACCGTGTTGGGATGACGGAGACGGAGAAGGATGTTCCGGGTCAGGCGGGAGGATTCTTTTTCGTGGCGGTAAAAAGTCTGTTCTCCGTGTTCATTTTTTTGCGCCGTTACGGGTTTGCCTATATCGTGGCAGAGGGCCGCAAGACGCAGAGGCAGGAAGGCTCCTTCACGCGCCGCATAATCACAGGTCAGAAGCGAGTGATCCAGTACGTCAAAACGATGATAACCCAGGCCGTTTATACGATCCTGTTCAACACCCCTGCAGGTGGCAAGTTCAGGAATCAGCATCGATAAGAGGCCGGTTTGTTCCATCAGCCTCAATGCCGTGGAAGGCTTACCAGAGATGACGATCTTGTCTATTTCGTCGCGTATCCGCTAGGCGGCGACTTTGGCGGTGAGGGGTAGGGCGCCGGGAATGGCGGAAAGGAGGCTTTCGTCAACAGAGAAGTCAAGCTGACTTGCGAAGCGGAGAGCCCGCATGGGTCTTAGGCCGTCTTCACTGAAGCGTTCTTTCGGGTTTCCAACGCAGCGGATGAGACGCTTTTTTATATCAACCTGACCGTTAAAGGGATCGACAAGGGGGCCCCTGGGGAGCCTGTATGCGGCGGCATTCATGGTAAAATCCCTGCGGGAAAGGTCGGCTTCTATGGAAACCCCGAAATCCACCCTGTCGGGCCGCCGGCCGTCGCTGTATCCGGTTTCACTTCGAAAGGTGGTAACCTCCATCTTTAGGTCTTTAAAATGCAGGGTTACAGTTCCGTGTTTGATCCCCGTGGGAATGACAAAACTTTCCGGCTTTTTGAAAAGGGCGATTACTTCCTCCGGCCTTGCGTCAGTCGCCAGATCCCAGTCCTTCGCCTTTCCCCTTCGTAAAAGATCACGGACAGCGCCGCCCACCAGGTAAATCTGCTTTCCTGCCTGCGAGAAAATTGCCGCTGCTTCCCTTACGGTTGGATGTATGTTCACGATGTTTTTTATTATGATATATTTGATTTATTACCTCAATAGAGAGGTATGATTATTTTACTCACACCAAGGCACGGAGGCACAAAGAAAGGTGAATGAAAATGAAATCGGTGCTATAATTGTTGATGCCGCTGTTTATTTACATAAAAATCTAGGTTCAGGGTTGCTGGAATCAGTATATGAAACTGTTTTGATGAAATTACTGACCAAAAAAGGGCTTCATGTACAGCGTCAGGTATCGGTTCCAATAAAATTTGAAGGCGAATTCTTTGATGAAGGGTTCCGGATTGATTTGCTTGTTGAGGGAAAGGTAATAATCGAATTAAAATCCGTTGAGAAGATAAACGCAGCCCACAAAAAACAGTTATTAACGTACCTAAAACTAACTGAGACAAAGCTGGGTTTCATATTAAATTTCGGTTCAGCGCTAATGAAAGACGGAATTGAAAGAATAATTAACGGCATTATAGATTAACTTAGTACCCTAGTTCCTTAGTGCCTTTGTGCCTTTGTGTGATGATATTTCGTCATATTATTATTTTTTGGAGATTGGAGTTATTTATGTCGGCTACTATTATTGACGGAAAAGCCGTTGCCGCAAAATTGAGCGTAGAGATCAGGGAAAGGACTGCCCGCCTGGCAGAAAAGGGAGCTAAACCCTGTCTTGCCGTGATCCTTGTAGGGGAGAATCCGGCGAGCATTTCCTATGTTAAGGGCAAAAAAAAGGCTCTTATCGATGCGGGGATGGAGGGAAAGGTTACTGAGCTTCCCGAAACCGTGTCCCAGAACGAACTGCTTTCGCTTATCGCTTCGCTTAACGATGATAAAAACGTACATGGCATTCTTGTGCAGCTGCCCCTGCCGTCGCATATCAGGGAAGATCTAGTTATAAACGCCATTGATCCCCGGAAGGATGTGGATTGTTTTCATCCTTTTTCCCTTGGGAAGCTCGTTCAGGGGCAGAGTGGATTTCTGCCATGTACGCCTAACGGTATTCTGTGCCTTCTTTCGGAAATGAAGATCCCTGTTTCGGGCAGTCATGCTGTCATAGTGGGCAGGTCAAACATTGTAGGAAAGCCTCTGGCTCTTCTTCTTTCCCGGCCTGAGCAGAATGCCACCGTAACAATCTGCCATACAGGAACACGCAATCTTGATGAACATTGCCGCCAGGCGGATATTCTCATTGCCGCTGCAGGAAGGCCAAGTCTTATAAGGGGAGACATGATAAAAAAAGGAGCGGCGGTGATTGACGTTGGTGTGAACCGTGTACCTGACACTGCTTCAAAAAAAGGCTATAAACTGCGGGGCGATGTTGTTTTTGATGAGGCTCTAGAAAAAGCCGGATGGATCACCCCTGTCCCCGGCGGGGTAGGGCCCATGACCATTGCCATGCTTATGCGAAATGTGCTGGAAGCGGCGGAGATTAATGGGTGATGATTGACATTCAGAATGAGGAGGATTTAAGGGAGATTCCACTGGCTAAGGTGGGGGTTAAGGGGCTGGAGTACCCTGTCAGGGTTTTGGACAAGTTAAGGAAAGTTCAGCATACCACTGCCAAAGTCGATCTTTTTGCGAATCTTCCTCATCATTTTAAGGGGACTCACATGAGTCGCTTTGTGGAGATATTTCACCGCCACAGGGAGGATCTTTCCATGCCCCGCTTTCTGGAAATGCTTGAGGAAATACGGGAAGGACTTGATGCCGAGTCCGCTTTCGGGACAATGGAGTTCCCGTACTTTATCGAAAAAAAAGCGCCTGTTTCCGGGCTTCCGGGGATTGTTTCGTATGTCTGCCGCTATCATGGGGAAGTTCGATCCGGGGCGGTGAACGAAAAACATTTTACAGTGGCAGTTTCTGTTCCGGTTACCACTGTCTGCCCATGTTCGAAGGCTATCTCTGACAGGGGAGCTCATAACCAGAGGGGCATTGTCAAGGTGGAGCTGGAACTTGGCCCATTTTTTTGGATTGAAGATATAATTGCCCTTGTGGAAGAAGCCGCTTCCAGCCCTGTCTACTCACTCATCAAAAGAGAAGACGAAAAATTCCTTACCGAGCAGGCCTACGATAATGCGAAATTTGTCGAGGATCTGGTCAGGGATGTGTATGTTAAAATAAAAAATTTGAACCAGTTCCCTCGTTTTTCAATCGAAGCAGAAAACTTCGAGAGTATTCACAACCACTCGGCTTATGCTTTCGCAGAGCATATTACCAATAATTTCACACAGAGACATGAGAGTTTATAGGAAAAGACCTCACACGGAGACACTAAGGCACCAAGGAATACCATAAGAAAGGTTTTTAATTATATTACAACTTAGTGCCTTCGTGCCTTTGTGTGATTAAATCTTCTAATAATTGCTATTCTGGGTTTTTCAGGAATTTTAAAAGAGGGGCTTTCCAGTCCTGTGTGATTTCTCCCTCGACGAGGAAGCGGCGGTACAGTGTTATTATGCGCTCGATGATTTCTTCCCTGTCTTTAGCGGCGGGGTTTTTTGAATCCATAAACAGGTCTTTTGCGAATTTCTCCGCCTCCTGAGGCTCAAAGAGGCCTGGATCCCAGCGGGTCATGGCGTATAACGCCGCCGGAATGCAGTTTACGCTGTGCTGTTTGACGTATAAGACCGCTTCTGTTATGGAGAGGGCACCGCTGTACAGTTCCTCCGCCTGTGAGGAAAAGCGGGTCTCATCCCCCATGTCTTTTACTATTTTTCTGAACCGGGTATATGTGAAGATAACAATCATGGCGTGAAGGCTGGGTATGCACATGAGATGGGGATCGACCAGGTGTATGAGAAGGAACTTGGGGCTTGCAATATAAAAGGGTCTTTTGGTTGTAGAGAAATTTTCCCCGTAAACTTCCGCCGCATATGTATATAATCTTCCCATGGATTCTATGAAATCCCGCACCGGTTCGTATACCTTTAAGCGGTATTGCCTTAATAAAAAGCCAATGGTACGAATCCAAAAAGCGACAAAATCAAGGTATGTGTTTATCTTTCCGGGAAGGAAGGGGATCTTTTCATCCAGAGGGTGATCCACATTGGTTACTGGGACACGGCCTGGGAACATGGCTGCCCTGAACTGCTTGAAGAAAAATTTTTTCAATATGGTAGCTATGCAAAGAAGACCTGTAGTTCTGAGATAGGGACTGCCCATTATCCTGATAAAAGTCCGGGAAACCGATTCCTGTCCAATTTTTTCTGCCGAGCCATGCTTGATCGATTTTTCCATCTGGTATAAACCTAGCATGTAGGGGACTTAATGTCATCCGAGTATTAACAGCACCAGGAGAGCTTATGTTAGGACCCATAGTAAATGCCATCGCCATTGTAATTTGCTCCCTGATTGGCTGCTTTCTTATCCGCGGCATTCCTGCCAGATTTGAAGATATACTTAAAAAAGCGATAGGCCTTTCCATCATATTCGTAGGTATAAGAGGCGCACTGGACAATGAAAATGTCCTCCTTCTCATCATGAGCATGGTTATAGGCGCCACTCTGGGAGAACTTATCAACATTGATGGCCTTATGAACCGCCTGGGACTGTGGGCTGAGCGTAAGCTGGGCATGGGGTCTGACGACTCCAGAGTGGTAAGAGGGGAGCAAGTTTCAGGGGACAGGGAACAGGGGTCAGGGGGTAGGTTTCAGAGAGAAGGGTGGTCTTTCTCGAAGGGCTTTGTCATGGCCAGTATTCTATACTGTTCCGGTTCCATGGCCATTGTGGGTTCCATGCAGGGCGGGCTTACGGGGAATCACGAGATACTTTTCGCCAAAACGATTCTGGACGGCGCTATCTCCGTTGTTTTTGCAGCATCAATGGGAATTGGCGTGGCATTCTCCGCTATTCCGGTTTTTCTTTACCAGTCGGGCATAGCTCTGGCGGCCATGGCGGTGAAGGATCTCCTGACCGACGACATGATCCGGGAAATGTCCGCCGTTGGCAGCCTTGTGGTGGCGGCCATTGGCTTTAATTTCTTGGGTGTTAAGGAAATCAAAGTGGCCAACTTCATTCCGGCAATTTTCATTCCTTTGATATACATGGCTTTACAAAATTTCCTGAAGTTGTTATGATGGGGCATCATGATATTTCCATTAGAAGAACTAATCAAGTACGATAAGAATATGTACGAAATCACCGTCGCTTCTTCCCGTCGTTCGTATCAGCTTTCCATGCTTTACGCCGCGGAGGACGAGGATGCGGTTTACTGGATTGATGAGTACGACGGCAAGATCGTTTCAATGGCAGCCCGGCAGGTTTTTACCAAGGAAGTTGAGTTCCGCCTGGAAGCAGAGTAAAGGGTAAATAGTAAATAAAAAATAACAGAGAAAAGAGGATTTCCCTGTATTTTCCCTTCGTTATTTATTATTTGTTATTTGTTATCTAAAACATGGTTTCTATACTTGTATTCTTCGGGCCTACCGGTTCCGGAAAAACATCACTTCTTGAAAAACTGTCCTCATCGGGTGCTTTTGGCGGAAGACCTGTCGAGATCATCTCTGCCGACTCAATGCAGGTCTATAGGGGGATGGATATAGGGACAGCCAAGCCATCCCTCGAGGAAAGACAAAAGCTCCCTCATCATCTTATTGATATTAGAGACCCCAACGAACAGTTCAATGTCGGGGATTTTGTGCGTCTTGCCGAAGAGGCAATTGCCGAGGCTGCTGGACGGGATGCTCTGCCTGTTGTTTCCGGCGGGACAGGTTTCTATCTGAAAAATCTCGTTTATGGCATCTCCGAAGCGCCTCCATCTGACGGGGAAATCCGCCGTGTGCTGAAGGAAGAGCTATCCTTCAAGGGTGCCGCTTCGCTTATGGATGAGCTTAAAAAGGCCGACCCGGTAAGTGCCGAACGTATTCATATCAACGATGAGTACCGCCTTCTTCGTGCTCTTGAGGTATGCCGTCTCACCGGCCGGCCTCTCAGTTCTTACCCGTCTCCCTGGAGCAGGAACAGTCCGGAGGGAACTGCTCTGACCCGGGATGGTTTTAATTTTATTCTTGTGGGACTAAGGAGAAGCCGGGAGGAACTCTACCGACGAATCAATGAACGCACCGCCGCCATGTTCCGCTTGGGACTTCCTGATGAAGTAAAAGCTCTTTTTGAAAAATCATACACACCTCTAGACCCCGGTCTAAGAGCCATAGGCTATAGGGAATTTTTTATTGAAAATTATGATGAAACCGGTGAAGACAATCATACCCCTGTCTGGCGGCTCACAAAAGACCTTTCCGGTGTCGAGTCCCTAATTGCCCAAAACAGCCGCCGTTATGCCAAAAGGCAGATAACTCTTTTTTCACCAATCCCTGGCGTAAACTGGATTGACCTTGAGGGAGAGGATTACGATAATGCAATCAGGGAAATGTTGCTCTTATTAAGAGATAAGTTGTAAAAGTCCAGGTTATAGGTTTGATATGTCAGATTAAGTTAATTCAACCAGGTTTAACGTTGGACCTAGTTTGATATAATTACACAGGAGGCATAACATGAGTGTAAAAGATAATTTTTCGGCACTGGTAGAAAGGCTGGACGAGGGCTTTATCAGGAGCAATATTTATCAGGTGGAAGAAAACTCT
>Ga0099364_10013022_pt1 | contig 11184 bp, 10 predicted proteins | sample TergutTh196P3_FD_73070 | JGI IMG/M metagenome (GOLD analysis project Ga0099364, IMG submission 73070) | Microcerotermes parvus P3 segment gut microbial communities from Pointe-Noire, Republic of the Congo - Th196 P3 | ecosystem: Host-associated > Arthropoda: Insects > Digestive system > Gut ... | reverse complement strand
CTCCAAGGTGCAAAACTTAAATGGATTGGCATGAGCATAGATTCAGACGGCAAGGTAGTTATGTGGGCTGGCGCTGGCAAGGACGAAGATTGCCAAGACGAGGAAGATGAGGTTTTGGAAATTGTTAACAGGAAGGAAACGACCATCAATCCGTCTTTTAATCATAAACCATTCAGTTCAAGCCATAACGCCAATGTTGATGCTTCTGACTTTTTCGCTATCGTGGGCAATGTAAATCACAAATCGCAACGTAGGGATGACTGATATTTATTCAAACGTATAGATATGCTGATAATGTGAAGATAGACGGAATCCGTCCGTGGAAACGTCACATAACAAGCGGTTTAGCGAAATGGCGGTCGGAGTGGAAACAAGTAGTCTTCTGCACCCCTCAACCTCTGTGATAGTTCAGGCTGCGGCGCGCCCAAGCTGCCACTTCGCCAAGCCGCCGGGGCGTTATCTGCCATTCACCCTATTGCGGTGCGTGTTTATTGACAAATCTTTGAGAGAAGCCTAAATTAAAAAAGTAGATTATTTATGATTCGTGCAGGAGGATTAGTTTAATGGAGTTGTGGGATATTTTAGACGAAAGCGGCAACAAAACCGGCAGAATCGTGGAGCGAGGAACACTATTAAAACAGGGTGAATATCAGCTTATTATTGACGCATGGATAATAAACAAAAATAACGAGTTTTTAATATCAAAACGAATACCAACAAAACAACATGAACCAAACAAATGGAATCCAGTCTGTGGCAGAGCAATTAGTGGAGAGGAGAGTATTTCTGCGGCTTTAAGAGAAGTAAAAGAAGAATTGGGAATCATTCTTGATCCAAAAAACGGCAAGCTAATAAAGCGTTTTAGAATCTGGAACGGGATTGTGGATGTGTGGTTGTTTAGGCAGGAAGTTGATATAGAGAATGTTGTTTTGCAAATGGAGGAAACAGACGGTGTTATGTGGGCAAAAAGCAATGTAGTTAAGCAAATAATGGATAATGGCGAGTTTATAAGCTATGAAAGAATACCGTATGCAGACGAATTATTTTACGTGTGCGGAGCAGAAGGTTAAGATATATGATATCAGTCCGGGTAATCTCCTAAAAACAAGCGGTTTAGCGAAATGACGGCAGGCGTGGAAAGTGGTAGTTTTCTGCGCCCTTGACCACCTGTGGTGGTTCAGGCTGGGATGCCCTCAATCCGCCACTGTGCAAAGCTGCCGCCCGTTATCTTCCATCCACCATACTGCGGTGCGAATTTATTGACAATACTTTGAAAGTTGCCTAGATTCATATACAAGCAAATAATTATGTATAGTGAAGTGAGTTTAATGGAAATCAACAACCTTGATAATTGGGCTAATGCCGCTACAATTTATGCAGAAGCTAAAGGCGATAACATATACTCTTGCTTCTGTAAATCTTTTGCAGATGAGTATTTTTCAAACGTAAGAGGGCTTAGGTTGCTTGATGCTGGTTGCGGTGATGGAGAGTATACTGAAATGTTCCGGTTGAAAGACGCCGATGCCACTGGCTGTGACAGTTCAACTGCGGTCATAGCAGCGGCAAAAAGCAAATATCCCTTATGCACTTTTGATGTGGTTGACCTTACATCAGTTTTTCCGTATAACGACAACAGCTTTGACGCGGTTTTTTCCAATCTTGTGTTTATGGATATTGACCCTCTTGAAAAATCAGTTGAAGAAATTTCTAGGGTGATGAAACTAGGAGGGAAGCTGTTCTTTTCGATTGTGCATCCAGCGTTTTATCCAGGAGACTGGGGAAGAGATAGTCTAGGTAAAATAACACACAAGAAAATTATGTCATACATTTCACATAAGCCATCAGAAGTGGTATGGGCTACACAAACGGTTCTTCATTATCATCGGCCTATATCGTTTTATTTCAACTTGTTAGCACAAAACGGATTTTTGTTTTCGCAAATGTACGAGCCTGAGGTATACGAAGAAGCTAAGATTCCGGACATCCCACTTTTTTTATTTTCAGAGTTCATAAAAGGCTGACTGCGCAGAATCTCTGATGATTTCTAGGAGCATAATATGAAGCCAAATGGATATAGTCCGGGTAAACGGCAGATAACAAGCGGTTTAGCGAAATGTCGGTCGGTGTGGAAACACAAAGTCTTTTGCTCCCTATGACACTTTGCGGTAACTAAGGTCTCGGTGCACCCAATCCGCCACTTCGCCAAGCCGCCGGGCGTTATACGCCATACACCCTGTTGCTGAGGAGTTTTGAGAGTGCTACTTGATAGCATTAACGACGCAGATATTCCATAATAGCTGAGAGTTTTTCTACTCATGGAGGATTCGTTTCTTTTTTAGTTTTGCTTTTTTAGTATATAGGCGAATAAACCCATACACCATAAGCAGCGTCACCGCCCATGTCAGAATTGCAGGCGCTAAAGTATAATCAGAGTCAGACGAGATATATAGACGTGTCATGTTAATAGCATTGACTAAATTTACTAGGCCGAGAATACCCGGAATTAACAGCATCCGATTAAGGTGACGGATACGCGAATCGATGTCGGAGAACAAATCAAATGGGACAATGTCTGCTTTTTTTCGGAAATATACCCATCGAAGAAGAGTGCCGATATGTTCAACGCCTGTATCTTCTAAAAATCGAATATAGCTTTGACTATCAGGATGGCTAACTGAATCTTTGAGCATTTCCAAGCGAATGCTGTATTCGCCCGGAGCGCAGCTCTCAAACTCATAACGAGCGAAACCAACGCTAACAAGAGCCAAGCCTTTAGCGGCCATTTCATTCAGCCATTTTTCTTCCTTGTCAAAACTCCATAACCAGAACCATTTATGAATCGCTTTTCTCATGATAAAAATCCCCTCCGATAATGCTTTCGCCGTTTGCGACAAGCTCCTTTAGTCTTGAAAGTTCATTGTGGGCAACAACTTTCCCGCGTTCTGTAATCACATACTCTTTTTTACGGCTGTTCTTTTCGCCGGGGAGAGCAATAATCCATCCCTTTTCGACCATATTGCTGATAGCCCCGTATAGTGTTCCCGCCGCTAACCGTACACGCCCGTTCGACATACCCTCAACTTTTTGCATGATTCCATAACCATGAAGCGGAGAAAGAAGCGAAAGAAGAAGATAATAGACCGCTTCTGTAAGCGCGATGTTCTCCAAGTGATATACCACCTTTCGATATAACATAATGCGTTATAACGTCTGCCGATATATAATATATCGGATTACGATATATTTGTCAACTATTTTTTTCAAGGAGCAAAAAAAGATTTATCTACTTCCGGGTATACGGCGTATAACAAGCGGTTTAGCGAAATGGCGGTAGGGGTGGAAACCGAAACCCGGTTGCACCCCTTGACCGCTTATGGTATTCTAAGGTGCGGCACTCCCAATCCGCCACTTCGCCAAGCCGCCGGGGCGTTATGTGCAATTCACCCTACTGCAGTGCAATTTTATTGGCAATCTTTTGAATGAAGCATAGATTCATATCAAAAGCAAAATATTTAGTTTTTTGAGGTGCAAAAATGAGTATTTTTAACGTATTTAAGTCTAAAAGCAAACAAGCGTCTGCAAAGAAGCATAAGCATTTGGCTGTTGAAGAACAGTTGCAGGTTCTGTCAGATTTGGGAATCAGACCTAAGCGGGAAGATTTCATTGAATGGATTTGCTATGAATGGGGAAGGAATGCCGTTGAATCAGATCCGTATAACCTGATGCTGTTTAGTTTAGGGGGCGAACGCCAAAAAGATGATGGCACATGGGAATACTCGTCAGATGACATATATTCTTTTGACATGGAATGTGTCGAAGATAGCGATATATACTCAAGCATTGTAAAACGATTGTCTGCTTTATCAAATGGGCTTTTTACCATTTCTCAAATTTCCAGTATCGTTGATCATGATAATGCTCGAGCTTCTGTTTCGTTTACTCGCAATGGAGAAAAGCATAATTGGGATTTACAGTATGATGATGACTGGTTTGACTGCAACGTTATCAACAGGATGAACAATTTGTTGAAAGATGACAACGCGTCAAAGTTATTTTATACAAGTACGCCTGACCAGAACTTGATAGTTTTGTTTACAACTAGAGAAATCATAGAAAGAATAAACAGTTTTGTGAGTGTTCCTTTTGTTTTAGGCGTTGAAATGTTGAAAGCATAAGCAATAATTTGAGAATAAATGCAACCTGTCCGGGTAAACTGCACATAACAGACGGTTTGACGAAATAGCGGTAGGAGGGGAGGCGGGATTTTCGCCGCGCCCCTGACCGCAGGAGGTGGTTGATGTTGTGGCGTTCCCCGTTTGCTACTTCGTCAAGCCGCCGGGCGTTATCTGACATTCACCCTAGTGCGGTGCGAGTATTTAGACAATTCTTCGTGAGAAGCATGGATTTATGTAAAAGCAGATTGTTTTTATACTCCATTATACGAGGTAGGAGATAACCTTAATGCCTGAAACGATTTTATCGGACAACTCATTAAAGGTCAAAACACATCACCTAAGACCAGAGTGCGAAAAATGCTTTGGACTTTGTTGTGTTGCGCTGTTTTTTTCAGAACAAGATGGCTTTCCAACAGATAAAAAAGCAGGTACTCCCTGTCCTCATTTAGAATCAGACTTCCGCTGCGATATCTACAAAAACCTTCAAACATTGGGCATGAAAGGTTGTAATTCCTATGATTGCTTTGGGGCAGGGCAGCAGGTTTCACAAATCACTTTTTTGGGGAAAAGCTGGAGTGTTGAACAGTCAATCTCACAGACAGTGTTTGAGGTGTTTTCTATTATGCGTCAATTACATGAAATGTGTTGGTATCTTACCGAAGCGCTAACTTTAAAACAATCGGTTTCAATACACTCGGAGCTCAGCGAGATACTTTGTGAAACAGAAAACATCACACAGCTCGATGCGCAATACTTGTTGGATTTTGACCTTCCATCGCATCGGACTAGGGTTAATGCCTTGCTTAGAGAAACGAGCGAGCTTGTGCGAAGTGATGCATACCATAATGATGCAAATTCAACAAAGAAATCGAATCCAATTACAGATTTAGTAGGTAAAGATTTAAGACGAAGTGACTTAAGATATGCAGATTTTCGAGGAGCTTGCTTGATTGCTGCGAATTTAGAAGGCGTTGACTTAACTGGCGTTGATTTTATTGGTGCTGACTTAAGAGATGCAAACTTCAAGGATGCGAATCTTTCAAGGAGCATTTTCCTGACTCAATTTCAAATCAACACTGCCAAAGGGGACCTTAAAACTAAGTTGCCCATTCTGCTCAACCGTCCAAAAAAGTGGCATTAAGCAACGCAAATTATAAGAGCATAATCTGAAGATAAATGGATTCTGTCCGGGTAAACGTCAGATAACAAGCGGTTTAGCGAAATGGCGGTCGGTGTGGAAACCTAAAGCTTTCTGCTCCCCTTGACCGTTTGTGATAGTTCAAGAAATGGCGCGCCCAATCCGCCACTTCGCCAAGCCGCTGGGCGTTATACGACATAAAATCTGGAATGATTGAAATAATCGCCCCGCATCCATGCGGGGCGAGGACGGCGACCACTTAAATATTGTGCAGGGTATATACAGTAATTTGACATACTGAGAAATTATATTATCGGAGGGTGGCATGAAATTCTATACTAATAACAGTTTTGCACAAATGCAGGCTTGCTTTGGCGGCCAAATAGCCCCCGATTACCCATATAAGTTATACATTGATGTAACGCAAGATTGCAACCTTTCCTGTAAGATGTGCCGTGACAAGATTGAAATAAGCGGTAGAACAATGCCGTATGACTTGTTTTGCCGATTAATAGATGAAACTGCTGACTATGTAAGAAGTTACTCATTATTCAACTGGGGAGAACCCACAATCTTAAAGGATTTTCGCGACCGCATAGGCTATGTTTGCTCTCAAAAAAGAACCGATTGTAAAGTTGAAATATCCACCAACGGTATGTTGCTTACGGATGATTTGATTGCTTTTTTGCGAGAGCATAATGTTTTTGTAATCGTTTCTTTCGATGGGGCGGACAAAAAGACATTTGAGGATATTCGGCGCGGCGCGAATTTCGATTACATCTGCGACAGATTAAAAGCGCTTTCAAAAGAGTATTCGGATGTGCCGATTTTTGATTCTCCAGAAATCTATACATCTATTCAGCGGGGTAATCAAAAACAACTGCTTGATATTGCTCGCCTTGCGCATTCGCTTGGAATCAGGCGAATGGGGTACGGACTTGTTACTGCTCCTGCGGGATTGGCTGCTGAAATCAACGATGCTTTACGGACTGAAATAGAGGAAACCGCAGAATTTATCGACAATAACTGTATGTTGAATAGCTTATATCCCACAAAAGTTGGCGATTATTTGTGGTGGGGTAATAAATATAGCAGCATGGATAATTTCATGGTAGATACAGATTGTTATGCGCCTTTCGTCACAGCTTCCATTGCATATAACGGAAATGTATTCTTGTGTTGTAACGGCGGCGATCTCGCAGGTAATGTTAATGACAAAAGTTTCCGCGAGGTATGGCATAGCAAGAGATATAATGAATTGCGCGAAGCAGTAAATTCTGAAAAGGATATGCCTTGCAGATGTAGAAACTGTGCTTGGTTCAACAGATGAGGAATTATCTTCAAAAGGGGCAATGAAATACAAAAAAAGATGAATGATAAGCGCACCCGCCGTCCGTGGCGGGTGCGGTGGAGCAGATTTTACGTCGTATAACAAGCAGCTTAGCGAAATGGCGGTCAACATTTAAACCGGAAGCTTTCTGCTCCCCTTGACCGTTGGTGATAGTTCAAGATATGGCGCTCCCCATCCGCCACTTCGCCAAGCCGCCGGACGTTATCTGACATTCACCCTAGTGCGGTGCGAGTTTATTGACAATTCATTGAGAGAAGCCTAGATTCATATTAAAGCAGATTGCTTATATTAAATAACAGAGGGAGTTACTAACTTATATGAGAAAAACCCAGATTGTTCTGTTGGGAGTTGCGATATTGCTTATGTGCGCTTTGTTTGCGGGTTGCAATAGAAACAACGATACAACGCATGCCAGTTTTGAAGCACCCGATAATTTTATGATAAACGCCCAAACAACGCCTGAAATAAACTTCGGTCAAGTTTGGGGTAACGGCGATTTCGGCATAGTGGACATCAGTCTTGCTGGGGATAACAGCCTTCTGATTTTAGATTCAATTGACGAAAAAATCTTCCGTGTCGGCAACGGAGAAGTGATTGAATCGTTCGATTTGGATATTGACCGCGCTAATTATAATATGTTCAAAATCACGGAGGATGCGAATAGCAATATCTACATCCTTTCCGGGCGAGCGTTTAATGCGTTTATCCGTCTAAGCCCAGACGGCGATTTGCACTTTTCCGATATGGAAGGTGGTTTTTCTTATGTGGATTTCGCTTCTACAGTAGCGTTTACCGCGCTTGATGAAAACAAAGTGAGGGTTACTTGTTTTACCGAGCAAGGTTTGGTGAACCTTACTTTTGATATATCAAACGAAACCGCCGCCATTATTGATACGTTGTATGAATTTTATATAACCGAGGATTACCTGTTCACGCAAACACTTATTACAGATGAGGGATACAGTGTCGGTCACAGCACGGTCATTGAGCTTTTTGATTTTGAATTTAACAAACTCCATGAAATCACCTATACATCAGAAAACTATGTGTTTGGTGCGGCTTTCCACGGAAAACACGGGGATTATTATATCCTTGAAATCACCGAGATGGACGAAAGCAACAATGTAGAATACTTTCTTGCTCTTGCTGACGAGAACGGAGTGATAGTAAATCGTTTCGACCTGCCAATAGGACGCGGAGTCTCACTAAAGACGTATAACAGCCAACTGTATCTATTTGTTCAGACAAACAGGGATATTAGAGTTAATAACGCGCTGGATTTGCTACTGTCCGATGTAAGCGGTTGGCAATATGATGTTGAACCTTGGGAGCGTGTTACGCGGCCAACTACTCCCGCCGAAAAACCGGATGCCTTTGTTATAAACGGCAATATCGCCGATTTCGATACAGCTAATGGCATGATTGATGTACAGGAAATTGAATGGCTCACTCAAGAAGATGCTGAACGGATTGAGGAATTGGGAATCCTGCCGGACGATATGCCGGGCGGGTTCTATATTTACAGACCCGATATTGCCGTTCAATCCTTCAACATATCTTACAATACAGTTTTTTCGATTATAGATTATGACGATTAGTTCTGTAATGTCAAGGGTATTTCAAATAAGATGCAAGAATATTTTGTGCCGAACTCATGTAAAGCAAAAAAATGAAACCTCTCGGATTATCGGGAGGTTTTTTGTGCAGTTATATTTGACGCTTACAAGAATATCCCGAAAATCTATTTCGATATGAACTTCTGAGATTACTATTTTTTCGCGGCTTAATCCGAACCATTATTTGTTTGCACTCTTTCTTTTTAGATTTTTAACTCATTACCATGCAATAGTTGTAAAATCACTGTATAATAGTCAGAGAATAGTTAGATTAAAGTTAGAAACACATGGTACGATAATGATACGAGGTGATTTGTTATGGAAATAAAAATACTTGTAGTTGAGGACGATGATAACATTCGCAATATGGTCTGTAAATTTTTCAAAAAAGCGGGATATTCTGTGGAAGCCTGCGCTGACGGGCATTCTGCGTTGGAGCGTTTCTATGATAACAACTATCAACTTGTCATTCTTGATATCATGCTCCCCGGTGTAAACGGGCAGGAACTTTTGAAAGAACTCCGCATAATTCATGACACGCCCGTTTTAATGATGACCGCTCTTTCTGACGACGACAACCAACTCCGCGCTTTTGAAAATGAAGCTGATGATTATGTCACAAAGCCTTTTTCTATGCCTATTTTGATAAAACGTGCAGAGGCTTTGCTGCGCAGAAGCGGCGCACTGAAAAAAGAAATCCATGCCGGTAAGCTGACATTGTACCCTGAAAGCTACAGCATTCAATACGAGGACGTGCAAATCCCGTTACCGCCAAAGGAATTTGACATACTACATTTTCTTGTGCAAAACAAGGGGCGTATTGTTCAACACGAAACTATGCTTATACGAATTTGGGGTTATGATTGGGGTGGGAATGAGGGTATAATCCACGCTACTATGAAAAAACTGCGCGATAAATTGCCAGTCAATTTGATTCGAACGGTGAAAGGCGTCGGCTATTGTTTGGAGGATCACCCCAATGAAAATTAAGATTAGATTTTTCGGAATATTCGGGAAAGTGTTTTTTTACACATGTTTGATACTTGTATTTGTATTCGGGGTCTTTTTCGCGTTGTTTTACGATCGAATCCAGTCAACTGTGACGATTACGCAACAACAACAACTCAGCAGCGTATTTCAACCGCTTCTTGAAAGTTTACACGAAAAAACAGATGAAGAAACAATTGAAATCGCAAAAGCCTTTCACTCGGAAAACCGCTCATTTCAGTTTTGCTTTGAAAACGCCGATGGAAGCATTCTCTATCAAACAGACGGCTTTACTAAACTGGAGGGTATCCTTCCACCCGGAAACGCATTATTTAGCGGGACGTTGTTTGAGCAAGAAAGGTACAAATTCTTTACTGCCCACGAAAGAGGGGGGCGGCAAACAGCGATTTTAGCTTTATCAGTAAATGATAAAAGGTTTTATGTATCGGGGTTTACGCTCTCCTCGCCGGTTTTTGACGAAATTGTCGGCGAAGTAATTATAGCCTTTTCTATCATTTTATCTATAAGTCTAATTGCGGCGGCTGTCTTTGCCCGAAGAATTGCAAAACCTATCCGCACACTCACTGCAAACACACGAATGATGGCTGAGTTTGAGGACGCTCCTGATTTTCCAAATCGTAGCGATGAAATTGGCCAACTTGCGAAAGATGTGTATCTCATGCACCAAAACTTGAAAGATACCATTGGGCAATTGGAGGATGAAATAAAACGCGAGAGGGAGATGGAAGAGAATCAGCGGTACTTCTTTTCAGCGGCTTCCCATGAATTGAAAACACCCATTGCGGCAGCCAGCGCGATTTTGGAAGGCATGACAGAAGGGGTCATAGAGCCGGAAGAATATCCTCATTACCTACAGGAAAGCCTGCGACTTATGAAAGAGCAAAGTTTTTTGGTAACGGAAATATTGGATATTGTAAAAATGAACGAACGTATGACCATTCCTGTTTTTGAAAACGTAGATATTTCGCATTTTATCAATAACACACTGGAATGCTTCCATCCTCTTTTTGAGGTAAAGGAGCAGGTATTGCTGCTTGATGTGGACGATGATTTGGTAATCCGATCCGACCCACGCCTGTTAGCAAAAGCACTAACCAATATTTTACAAAACGCTACACAAAACTCACCTCAAGAGGCACCGATTCATGTGACAGCTAAGAAAAAATCAGATAACTGTGTACTATCCGTTGAAAATGGCGGAGCGCATATACCTGAAGAAAATTTATTAAATATATTTGAGGCATTTTATGTAGAAGATGAATCCCGGAGTAAAAAGAAAGGTCGCAACGGACTCGGACTGACCATCGTCAGGAAGATATTGGATTTGTTAGAAATACCCTTCGACATTCAAAACACGGAGGGCGGCGTTCGGTTTTTTATGACGCTACCGCGTTCACGATAAGTTCACAAAAAAGTTAGTTGCAGGTTAGACAGCCTCCTTATACTGGTTTTATTATCAGCCAAGGAGGTTGTTTTATGTTCAAAATTAAAATCTATCAGAATAACTCTACTGACGTTAGGTACATTTATAAAGGATTTCTCATAGCAATAATTTTAGCGCAAATTAGGATGCATGGTTAGATTAAAGTTAGATTGGAGTGCTATTCTATTAATCGAACCATAAATCAAGGAGGTAATTTCATGTATCTTTTATTCAATGCAATGAAAAACCTTGTGCGAAACAAGGGGCGAAACATATTGATAGCCGCTATTACGCTGGCAATCATTGTTTCAACAGCCGTGACGCTGACCATCAATAACGCGACCGCAAAGGTGATTGACGATATTCGCCTTGACCTCGGCTCACGGGTTGAAGTCAGACAGGACTTAATTGAGATGCGGCAGATTGGCTTGGGTAGGGAAGATGCAAGCTATATTTCCATCGACAGCTTTATG
>Ga0099364_10013021_pt1 | contig 11185 bp, 9 predicted proteins | sample TergutTh196P3_FD_73070 | JGI IMG/M metagenome (GOLD analysis project Ga0099364, IMG submission 73070) | Microcerotermes parvus P3 segment gut microbial communities from Pointe-Noire, Republic of the Congo - Th196 P3 | ecosystem: Host-associated > Arthropoda: Insects > Digestive system > Gut ... | reverse complement strand
GCCTCCAAAATATGCAACTGCAATAAACGGGTCAATACGACTCTCGGATCGGCCTTCGCCATCAAGAGAAACGTATTGTGGATGCTTTCAAGCTGGCGAAACATTTCAAAAGTCGTTATCGCAATGGCAATCACTGCTTTGAGCAAAGAGTAAGGATCGCCCTTGAACATCTGGCCGCCAAAGGCCCGACTGCCGTAATAGGTCATGCGGTCGGCAAACGTCGCTCGCTCCGAAGTCTGAAACTCGACTACGAAAATGTCTCCTCGTTCGTCCGTCGCCCTGACATCAAGTATCGTGTACTTATCGGTGACAAAGGTTGCCGGATTGAAGGGATTTTTCATCTCCACCGACTTCGCAGGCAGTTGGCCATCACTCTCCAAAACGGCATTGAGGAAGTCCAACAGGATCGGTTCATTGCCCGGCGAGCCAAAAAGGAAATGCACAAACGTGTCCCTATAGGCCGGGATCGGTTCTTGGGATTTCTTTGATTTGCCGATTTCTGGATTGGCATCCGCTGTTCTGTTTGGATCACATTCGCTCATACAAATATTATATCACCCCTGCCATGATTTTCAAGGGTGATTTTGAATTTTGAGCGGTTTATATAATATTTTCTGGCGGACATTTGGCCGTGTGTTTGTCGGGTGACTCGGCCAATCGGGTGTTACTGTCATCCACATGGCATACTTCAATACCGTCCCAATGGCACTGACACCATTCCGCCAGCCAATCTTTTTGTCTTCCGTACAGGCACGGCATGATAGCTGATCGGGACTTCATAAATCATCGCTTTTCGTCATGGTGAGTCGGCATTATGGCAACTGAACATCTTCGCCACCGTTACAGGTAAAGTGACCTTCATAGATGTCGAAGTCGATTTTCTTATTGATTGCATGAACACTGCCATCGCAAAACCCAGCGAGAAGTACGCCGGGATGGTCGCTCCCTGTACCACGGTGCGGCCCACTTACGAAAAAAGTATCCGGCGGCAAGAGATAGATTACGTCCGGTGTGGCGAATCGTACCGTCGCATACCCCATTCCCTGGATTGAAACCCAGAAGAAGGGATTGCAGCCCGTAAGAGTTTTCATGGGAGCCATATCGTCTTCGGCCATCTTGATGCGGCGGTGGTGACATGCTTCGAGGAGGGCAAACGTATTGGATAGCCCATCCTTGACATCTGAAAAACGAGTGCCGCTGTTCCAATGGAACAAGCGGTTCGAACCCGCATCAAAACTCTCAGGAAAATGTTCATGACCATTGACGCCATAATCTTTGTGAAACTTGGATTGTCTTACAGCCGAGGGACAGATGAAGACGGAAGGTACGTTTTCCCCGGCATAGCGGTTGTTTTCATGTCCGTGTGGTGCCGTCGGCGTATGATGTGTGGCATCTCCCGGTTCGGGTGTATAGGCCGTCACGTCGAAATCGACTCGATCATACAGCGACACTTGTTCCAGATACGGCAGTATAAAAACAGGCCATCCGATAGAACCACAATAAACCTGCCGACCAACATGGCAGGCATTTTCACGCAATTCATCAAGCACAAGATTGCCGGGAGGCAACGATTTGAGCGATTCATGATAGACATTCATCGCCAGTACCATCTGTTTCACGTTATTTGTACACTGTGACCTCCTTGCCGCCTCACGCGCCGCCTGAATTGCCGGGATAAGTAGCGAAATGAGCAGAGCAATGATTGCGATAACAACCAGAAGCTCAATGAGTGTGAAGCCGGAATAATTCTTCGTAAAAAAACGTTTCATTCGATTCCTCCACATTAAGTGGTTATCATTGTTATGGGATTGTGACATCCTCGTTGCCAGACCGGGTAAACAAACCCAGGTAGACGGTGTAATCGATCTTTTCGTTAATGAAATGGACGCTGCCATCGCACATGGAAACGGAAACGCCGCCGGAGTGATCGCTCCTGGCCCCATACGTGGGAATGTAGGGATCGCGGGTATTGATCGTGAGCTTCAAAAACTTGTCGGGCGGAATTCCGCAACTGCCAAGTGCATATCCCTGGCCGAATTCGTTGACCCAGAGGAAGGGGTTCAGCCCCGTAAGAGTTTCGATTATGTCGCCGCCTTCCATAGGGATGAATTTCCGATGGTGACACGTTTCCAACATAAGAAATGTGTTGGACAATCCGTCCTTGATGTCCGCAAAACGGATTCCGCTATTGACGTAAAACGTACCCCCGCCTTCCGGCAGACTTTGAGGAAAACCGTCATACCCGTTGACTCCATAATCCTTATGATGTTTTGATTGACGGGTTGCCGAAGGACAGGTAAAAACGGGAGGCATGTTTTCACCTGCCTGCTGATTTGCAATATCTCCCATCGGGCCGTTTGTTTCATGGTAAGACCGATCTCCCGCTTCGGGTGTGTAAGCCAATTTTGAAAAATCAATGGTGTCATAGAGAGATTCCATTTCCAGATAGGGAAGGATAAAAGCCGCCCAGCCCAGCGAACCACAATAAATCGAGTTGATCTGGTGGCACGATTTTTCAGAAAGCTCTTCCAGGCACAGGTTCCCCGGTGGCAACGACTTGAGCGATTCATGATAGACATTCATTGCCAGTGCCATTTGTTTCATGTTATTTGCGCACTGAGAACGTCTTGCCATTTCACGGGCGGCTTGGACTGCCGGGATCAAAAGTGAGATAAGAAGTGCAATGATAGCAATCACAACCAAAAGCTCGATAAGCGTAAATCCGTGTTTTTTTGCCATACGTATCCTCCTTTGATGGTCATGTCGATTGACCGTTTTTCCAATGGGCATTGAGTAAACTCTTGAAATAGGCGGCAAAACCCCGGAGTTGGAATCCGCCGCCGAGAACCACAACTTTGTCGAGTGTTGCTCCCGACTTGCGAAAATGTTGCAATCGCAACAAAATTTCATCCACCAGCCGCCTGGCCACCGGTTTCACCGCTTCGACCACTTTGGCCGTATTTTCCGTCCGTTTCGTCGGGTTACGTTTGATCGCCTCCGCATGGGAAAATGATTCACCCAATGACTTGGCAATCGATTTGGTAAAATCCTGACCGCCGATATCCAGATAATAATGTCTGATCTCCCGGAGATTGTAAAACGTCAAATCCGTTCCCTGTGTTCCCATATCGCATACAAGAATCGACTGAATTTCAGGCGGTTCAAAATCCTCGTTTTGCTCAGGAGGATTTTGGGCATCGTCCAGGAAAGGCGGCTGTACCACAGGCGGCAAGGTGAAAAGCAAATGAGCATAATTCAGGTTGGCAAGGACATTGGAAGTCATCAAATTGGGAGAGATGCCATATTTTTGCAACATCTGCAATTTGCTTTCAATGGTGCCAAGCCGTGCCAGAAAAAGATGAACATATTGTTTCATGACATTCTGCTCATCCTCCTCCCAGCCGAGTATGAGATAACCGGTATGAAACAGATTCGGATTGTCCGACAAGTGATGCTTGGCCTCGTATTGAACGGCCTGCCATGTCTGTTGTGGTGACATTTGAGGAAGTATGAAGTTGGTACAGAGAATATCATGAGCCGGATAGCCAATGCCAATGGATTCACCCTGGTATTCATATTTCGCCAGAAAGGATTCGATTGCCAGACTCTGAAACCGTTCCTGGGTGAGCGGTTCAGGTGCGCTGTCGGAGTGTTCAAAGGGATTTTGGGGGCCGTCCTGCTTTTCAAGCAACTGGACGATTTCCTCTTCAGGCATCGTTTCAAACGATTGTCCATTGTCCTCCTCCGGGAGAGTGACTTGCGGATGGTGACAATGAAAACATTCATCAACGGCAAAAACACCGTCGTCGTCGAAGGTGACACGCACCGCCTTAAAGCAGGAGAAGCCAAAGTCGAAGCCCCATGCCGACGGAACCGGCTTTTTGCGAAACGAACTTCTGATTTTGCTGAAAAAGGAGGCTGGTCTTTCCGGAGGCAAAAGATTCACGGCAAAAGGAACCTGGCCAAGCCCTTGTAACGCCAGACCACAAGCCGTCGCAAAGCGATCATGGAACTCCAAAAACAACTGCCGTTCCGTGTAATCACGAATCGGAAGCATTCTGTGTTCGTTGAGATGGATGAACGTCAGTGGCGGTTGCGGCGGGGTTGCGGTCACGGGAATGTATTGTCTTGGTATCGTTGTTGCTGTAATAACCAGAGGTAGAGTTCTTTATCACGGTAAGCACGAGCCGGGATTCCATGTCCGGCGTTGGGATACAGGGTCAGGCGACATTCACACCCGCCTTCGGCTTGGATGGCGTCGATCATATCCTGCGAACATTTGACCGATACCACATCGTCGGCATCGCCATGAAACGCCCACAGGGGCAGGTCTTTCAGTTGCCCGGCATGGGCAACGTCTCCGCCACCAGCCACGGGAACCACGGCCGCAAAACGATCAGGATACGCTGTCGCCGTTCGAAATGTCCCAAAACCGCCCATGCTGAACCCGGTCAGATAAATCCGCAACGGGTCAATGTTCCAGCGTCGCGTGGTTTGATCGAGCAGTTCGTCCAGGAGTTGGACAACCTGTTTTGGCTCCCAGCCGTGTTTCGGCGTCATCGGACTGACCACTATGAACGGAAACTCTTCCTGACTTGAATGCCCGAAATGGTAAACATCCATGTCCCGTAATATCGCAACATCCTTGCCTGTCTCGCCCGCACCGTGAAGATAAATGATCAGCGGACGCGGTGTTCCGAAATCGGTGTAGCCTCTCGGCAAACGGACAAGGTAATCGTAACCGCTTTGTGTCGTGTTCGGCGGCCAGGTTTCTTTCCGACGAAAAACGTAAGTCCTTCCCGATTCGTAAATATCAAGGTCATCGATAAAACGCACAAAGGAACCAATCCCGCCGAACAGAATCAGTCCCGTCAAAAAATATCGATAAACAGGATGCCGTTGTGTTTTCATCAGGGAATGGTGACGTTTTCGTTGCCGGATCGCGTGCAAAGTCCCTGATAGACGTCGTGGTTCACTTTTTGCTGGAGAAAATGGACACTGCCGTCGCACATGGCGACATTGATACCGCCCGGATGCTCACTCCGAGCCGCGCGATTGAGGACGGCATCTTTTCGGTTATTGATCCGGAGTCTGTTGTCACCATCATCCGGAACAACATAACCCTGACCGGCCTGATTGACCCAGAAGAACGGGTTGTAACACGCTTTTTCCGTGACCGTTTTTCCGACGGCGTCGGTCGTGACTTTTGTGCCGTAATGCGACGACTCCAAAATCATCAGTGTATTCGACAAACCATCTTTGATGTCCGAAGGACGTATCGAACTGTTGCAGTAAAAAACACCGTCCATGTTTCTCAGTTCCCGTTCCGGCTTGCCGCTGCCGCCATTGACGGCGTAATCTTTTTGCGTATTGAGCGGCTTCGTCCGCTCCGCCGAAGGACAGGAAAAGACCGAAGGCATGTTTTCGGCTGCGTAACGGTTGGCCACATCGCCATGCTCTTTTTCCTCAAAACCCGAACCGGGGCCGCCGTCAAACGTGTAGGCCAGTTTCTCCGTGTCAATCTTGTCATAAAGTGAGGTTTGCTCAATGTATTCCAGGATAAAGACAGGCCAGCCCATCGAACCGTCATAGATTGTTAATTCCGGTGTGACAGGCGTTGGATTGGCGGGATCGGCCGGAGGCTGTTGCGGTTGAAATTCCGCGAGAACGGTGTTGCCGGGCGGAAACGATTTCGTGGCGTTTTCAAAGGTGTTCATCGCCAGTGCAATCTGCCGCATGTTATTGGAACACTGGGAACGTCGTGCCATTTCACGGGCGGCCTGAACCGCCGGAAGCAACAACGCCAGCAATAACCCAATGATCGCGATCACGACCAGTAATTCCACCAGCGTGAAGCCATGTTGTATTTTTCTTGTTTTCATGACAAGCTCCTCGTATTTGGTTTATCAAAGATTACGGTAATTTGACATCTTCACTGCCATTATAAGTAAACAATTTTTTGTATAGCTCAAAGTCACATTTGTCGGAAAGAAAATGTATGCTTCCATCACAGAGAGCCGTGTTGATTCCTTTCGCATGACCACCTCGGGCACCATAAGCCGCGTAATAAGGTGAGGTTGTATTGATCGTCAGATCAACTTGCAGGTTGTCAATCGGTTCATAAAACGCAACAACGTATCCCTGCCCGAATTCACAAACCCAAAAGAAAGGATTGACGCCATAAACAGTTTCCGTCATTTGTGTTTCGATATTGCCTTTCATCCACTTCCGGTAATGGGATGCCTCCAAAAGAAGGAAGGTATTGGAAAGCCCGTCCTTGATGTCTGCAAAACGGGTGCCGCTGCTGCAACTGAATAATTCATCACCAACGCTTGCACTTTGAGGATAACCCTGATAGCCATTGACGCCATAATCCTTATGGTGCCGGGAAAGTTGTCTTGCGGAAGGGCAGGAAAAAACCGAAGGCATGTTCTCACCGGCATACTTGTTTTTTATGTCTCCGACAGGGCCACTGACTTCGTGGTGTGACTCCTCCCCGGCTTCCGGAGTATAAGCCGCCGCAGAAAAATCCACTTGATCGTAAAGCGAGGTCTGTTCCAGCTGTGCAAGGATGAATGCCGCCCAGCCGATCGAACCGCAATAAACACTTCCCGCCGGATGACATGATTGTTCCCGTAATTCGTCCAAAACCAGGTTGCCCGGCGGTAGGGATTGAAAAGACTCGTGATAAACATTCATGGCCAGTGCCATCTGCTTCATGTTGTTAGTACACTGCGAACGTCTCGCTGCCTCACGGGCCGCCTGAATTGCCGGGATCAAGAGCGAAATCAAAAGCGCAATGATTGCAATCACAACCAGCAGTTCGATCAGCGTAAAGCCGCTGTTGTGTACTTGTTTTTTTCGCATGGTGGCATTTCCTTGATTATGGCAATCGCACATCTTCATTACCGGACTTTGTAAAAAGTGCCGAATAAACATCAAAACCGATTTTTGCATTAATGAAATGGACACTCCCATCACACAGGGCGGCGTTGACCCCTTTGGGATGATCACTGCGCACTCCGCGACTCGGTGCTTCCAATACGGTCGTGTTAATCGGAAGTGGATAATGCTTGTCGAGTGCATCGTATTGACGAATGGCATATCCTTGTCCCCAAGTATTGACCCAGAAAAAAGGATTGCAACCAAGATTGGTGACAAGAAGATCACCTTCCCCGTCCATTCTCCACCAGTGGTGTTGGGAGGTTTCCAACAGGAGAAACGTATGGGAAAGGCCGTCTTTCACATCGGAAAAACGGACGCCGCTGTTGAAACGAAACACGCCGTCATAGCCGCTGTCACCACTTTCCGGACATCCTTTATCGCCGTTGACACCGTAATCCTTGTGGTAGGGAGAAAGGCGGAGTGCCGAGGGACAGGAAAAAACGGGAGGGACATTTTCACTGGCAAACCGGTTTTTGTCGTCACCGTGAGAACCGCCATCGTGATAGGAATGGTCTCCCGCTTCCGGCGTGTAGGCAAACGTCTCAAAATCCACGGTGTCGTACAATGGCACTTGTTCCATGTACGGCAGTATGAAAACCGGCCAGCCAATGGAACCGCAATAAACTTCGCCTTCCAAGTGACAGCCTTTTTCTTTCAATTCTTCGAGAATGAGATTGCCCGGTGGTAACGACTTCAAGGACTCGTGATAAACATTCATGGCCAGTGCCATCTGCTTCATGTTGTTGGCACACTGCGAACGTCTTGCCGCCTCACGCGCTGCCTGAACCGCTGGAATCAGCAGGGAAATCAATAATGCAATGATCGCAATCACAACCAGAAGCTCGATCAGTGTGAAAGCGGAATGATTCGTTTTCATGGTCGATTCCCTCGTCCAAAATTCCGGGTGAAAGTTGCTGTGCCGTGTGGAGTGCCAGCAGACGTTGTCTGCGTAATCGTGTGTCCCGAACGATAACTAATATGATTATACCGATCATTGTCGGAAAAACCAGAGGAAGGGCATAGGCCAGCAGTATTTTCATCGAAAATGGTCTGCCCGGAAGCGGACTGCGCCAATGGCCTTTCTTTTGTGCCAAAAGCCAGCCAAACGCATCATCCTCCCGCAATGCCGGCCCCCAGGAATCGTGGGAGGCACTTGGGTATTCCGTCAGGTGGATTCTGTACCCTTGATTTTTGAGTCTGGCCGTGACATTTTGCAAATTGTCGATAGGTGTTCCAGCATCATGCGTCGAATTGAAAAGCCAAATCGACACATCCTTCAGTTTCGACTGAGTTTGCGGACTGGGCGGATTTGAGGAAAATGCCGCCATTGCCGTGACAACATCATTACAAAGTGCCGCGAATTCCCAAGCCGCACTCCCGCCCGCAGACAGTCCGGCAACCGTCACACAATCCGGATCAATCGGATATTCGTTCAATACGTATCGCATGATTTCCGCCGCAATGGTTATGGGAGCATCTCCTTTGCCTTCATGCGATTTTGAACTCATCCAACTGCCGTTGTCTTTCGGACACTGCGTTGCCAATATGTAAAAATCCCGCTTCCGATTTCCGGCAATGTAGTCAACAATATGGTGCAAATGCGCAATTTGCCGGATATTGTCATCGTCGCTCTCGCCGGCTCCGTGCAGCCAAACCATCAACGGATATTTTTGATCCGGCTTCGTTGTCTCCGGCATCAACAAACGGTAAGGAATCGGAGTTTCATCATAACGGCCGCCGGTGTAAACATAGGTTTGTTCGGTAAAATACTCCAATAAAATCGGATGGGCTGCATAGCCGCCGCCTGCATACGGTTTTGACGGTTCCTTGATAATCTCCTCCAACGGCGCGTCGGCGTCACCGCCCGTCGGTGTATCGACCGGAGTTTGGTTGGACTCGTCGTCAAATCCCTGCCCGAACAAGGAAGACACAACGCAAAACATGATCAGGAAAAACAGGTACTGTAGCTTCATGTCACTTTCTCCCTATCGAAAGACGAGAAGCAAGACAATGATCAGCAACAGTATCCCGCCGCCAACGGTCGCCACCCAGAAAAACGGGTTGGCAAAAAGACCCGATTCATTCCTTTGATATCCGCGTCCCGGAGTCTGCACGTTAAAACCTCTTGGTTTTTGCGGCTTGCTTTGTGGTGTGGGGTGTGAAGGACGAAACGGAGGACTGTCCGTATTCTCCCGTATGACAAGTACAACCTTCCAGGTCAATGCTCCCAGTACCAAAATCGCAAACGGCAATGCCCAAACCCACCACGGCCTTGATATCGGATATCCTTCGGCGTCGATCCATTCCATTGTCATAAGGTGGTAGCAGAAATAGCCAATCACGGCCAAAAGAACGAGACCGATCGGGATGAGCCAGACGATCATGCCCATTTCCCGGAGTGAGGACAATCCGAGACGTTCAAACAGCGGTGTGCGTTCTTTCATTGACCCGGTACGAAAACCGGTTTGCGGTCTGGTCGAAGCATTGAAACCTTTGGATTTGGCGGAAGATTGCTGTTTTGGCATGGCAACAGCCTGTGCTGGTACGTCGCTTCCATGTAATGCCGTGAATGTCCTGTAGATCAGTAACCCGGCAATGACCGCCACCCAAAATACTGGCCAATTCCACCACGGTAACGAAAACGACAGGGAAGAGAAAAATCCGTTAGCGTAAGCAACGGCTCCGCCGATCATGACTGCGATTCCCGTGATGCCTCCCAAGATCACAGCAAGCGTTGTCCGCAGACTCCAGCCCTCAAAATCATTTTCTTCTTGGGCTCGCTGAACCATCCAAACGATACCGAGCAGGACAATGACCAGCGTGATTGCAAGTGAAGGAGTCCACCACGGGTACTGGAGGGTATAAAACTTACCGATCAGTACCCGAAGATAACCTGCCAGATTGGAATGCACGCAGATCATGACAACGGACAAACCGATGGCAATGATCGTAACCAGTCGCCGCAACTGGCTGAGTTGGTCGGCATCCTGACCTTGCACTTCGGCAAACTCAATGCGTTCGGCCAGAAGATAACGCCCAACCAAACCAATCACGATCATCCAGAAAACAGGCCAGTACCACCACGGCCAGAAACGGACATCCACAAAGCCAAGTATCCGCCAGAATTGGGCGACGACTGAGTCCAGCATTTCCGGCTTGACGAATAGCCCGGCATTGATCACAACCAGGCCGAAAATCAACAGCCATGTTGTGAGTCCGAACTTCCACCAGGGCCGCTGCTCTTCGGGTGGTAGAGCGGGTTTCACGTTGCGAGGAGCGGGTTTCTGGCCGCCTGTGGCTGGTTGAAAACCTGACATGCTATTGATCTCCCTTCATCCCTAATTCTGGCAATCCCATTTCACGACGCACACGGTTGGCTTCATCCGGCGTGATGTGGTAGATGTAGATGGAATAGCCTATCATATCGACTGGTTCGAATTGTTTGAAGAATTCATATCGCTTTGACGAACTGTAAATCTCGTTTACTCCAAGCGCAAACCAACCTGATTCAGGTTCTACGGGCGGTTGTTGGTTATCTTTGATACCCAAGCGACCTAACAATTCTGAGCTTGTATAGGCAATTCGAATAGGTCTTGCTTCTGGATGGTTGTTGTACCATTTCTGGAGAAAAAAAGAATTCTGCCCCCAATCGACATTACTACCAAGCATGTATTTTGGGCCGTTCTTTGGGCCACCTATCAGTTCATTAAAATAGGACATCGAATGTGGGAAGTGATACAAGCTACTCCCAACCATCCAAATCAGCAAAACAGTTGTGATTGTTGATAGTACATATCTTTTTTTACTAAAAGATTGTCCGAGTTTACTAATCCAGATGTAGGCAAATGGCAAGGCAGGAGTGATGTAGCGCGGGTGTAGAGAAAATCCAGTCTGACTACTGACAAAGATAAATAGCACAAGACCGGGTAAAATGATAACCATTTCATCTCGCCATGAGGCATTATATTGTGATAAAAGAATGGTCACGATGATAGCCAGTAATCCCAAGCACAAAGTTCCCAATGGCTCCTTTATCAAAACCGTATAGGCGTAGTAGTACCACCATCCATGCTGTGAATACTCGCCACGCAGATATGACTCTATCCCCCGTTCAAAGTCCAGTTTTTGAGTGTCTATCCCTTGCACAAACTCGCCGGGCAGTGGTACTGGCACATAGCCTAACAAAGATTTTTCAAAGCGATTTCCAGTTACTACGGTAGGAGACTTATCATTAATCTCC
>Ga0099364_10013020_pt1 | contig 11185 bp, 5 predicted proteins | sample TergutTh196P3_FD_73070 | JGI IMG/M metagenome (GOLD analysis project Ga0099364, IMG submission 73070) | Microcerotermes parvus P3 segment gut microbial communities from Pointe-Noire, Republic of the Congo - Th196 P3 | ecosystem: Host-associated > Arthropoda: Insects > Digestive system > Gut ... | reverse complement strand
CGTTTACGGTGTAAGCAATTGAAACATTTTCAAGCGCTGTCGGTGTACCACCAATATCAATGGTAACAGTTCCGATAATGGTGTATTGCTCGGAAGGGTTGTAATCCATCGTGAAATCAATACCAGTGTAGCCAGTATCCATGGTAAACGGTGACGGAAGCGGGGTTGCTGTCGTGTTTAACAAATAACCATACTTGGTAACTCCCGTGATTTCAACAACAGTGTCTGCATTGGCAGAAATTGTGTAACCACCGGAAGCGGTCGTTGTAACAGGTGTTTGGGCTGTGCCGTTTACGGTGTAAGCAATTGAAACATTTTCAAGCGCTGTTGAAGTGCCGGCAAGAGTAACAGTTCCAATTACAGTATATAATTCAGACGAATTATAAATCATTATAAAGTTTTCAACACTATCCGACGTAATTGGTGATGAAGGCAGCGGCGTTGCTGTTGTATTCAACATATAACCGTACAACACCACATTTGTAATATTAACAAACTGTCCCGCATTTGCATTAATTTCATACTCACCGGTGCTGTTTGTGAACACTTTTGGAACGCTTGGTGATGATCCGCTGGCGACCCCATCAATATCATAAACAATTTCAACATCAGAGAGGGGGGCAGTTGTTCCGTTGAATGTCACAGTTCCTGAAATCGTAAACTCCGGAGCCCCGATTTTAACAGGCAAAGCCACATTCGATACTGTCGAGTTAATGACCGGACTGTTATCTGCCACTCGCAGCACATAGCCTGAACCTACGGAACTGCTGTTTGACTCATTTAACGCACGAATATTATAATCCGGTGTTGTTGTGACACCTGTCATAAAAGCAAAGTTTCTGTAATTGGCAGGAAGGGTCAATGTCTTTATTATTGGACTGCTCGTACCGCTAGCGAATACATTCAAAGTCATGTTATCTGCAGACAAATATACCTGATCAAACTGTGCGTTGACAAAAGTACCGGTGCCTGCGTTGGGACCGTTGGCGTGAATGGCAGGCAAAATTCCCATTGAATATGCATAAATAGTCGCCGCTGTGCTGATATTGATCTGTGCACCGTTGGGACCATCTTCACCTGCGCCTACACCGGCAGCTCCGTTTCTGCCTATTGCCGTCACTGTTCCGCCGAATATATGGACATTTCCTCCGGAACCATCCAATCCGCCGCCGATACCGGCGCCGTACATACCACCCGTAGCGTTCACAGTGCCGTTGGTTATCGTAATCGTACCGCCAGAGCCACTCGCACTCAAGTAGCCGCCACCAATACCGGCACTACCTTCTCCGCCGGTAGCATTCACTATGCCGCCGTTTATCTCAACGGTACTGATACCAAAGCAACCGCCACCAATGCCGGCACCGTATCGACCACCTATTACATTCAGAGTACCGCCGTTTATCTTAATTGTACCGCCGTTAGCCCCAATCATAGGCACTGAGCCGTTACCGCCACCAATACCTGCATCAAGCTCGATGGGGGCTGTTATTATCAACATACCGCTGGTGTTGTACGGATTCGCCGGTGTGCTGTTATTGCTGTCTATTGTAAGCTCTCTGCCTGCAGGTGCCCTTATACCTTTGACAATGGTGTTTGTGCCATCCAAAAGCAAAGCAACCTTTGCCCCGTTGTCCAATATTATATTTCCGGTGATTGTGATGTCGTCAATGACAATTGTAGTCGTTATACCGTTTACCACGATTTCTGTTGGGAGAGAGGGACCATGAGTGGTGTTCTGCCAGATACGATAATATGGTGTAGGGAGGGGGTCTTTTTTGATCGTCAGCACTTTTGTGGCACCGTTATATTCGTAATAATCTTTCCAAAAAGTGTCATTCAACGTGCCGTCTTCACCTGAGAGATCAATGTCCGGAAAAACCAGATCTTTGATTTTAACAGGCAAAGGCATATAACCATTTGTAGAAGGAATGATGGAGCTGTTGTCCGTTGCCGGTACAAGGGGTGTATTTTGCAATACAACACCAACCAAACTGCTGTCTGAAGCATTGTATGCCCAGACGTTGTCATTTCGTGATGTTGGTGTCGTATAAGCGAAGTTTTTATAGCTGGCAGGAAGAGTCAAACTGTCAATTGGCGAACCGGTTGGACCGTGTGTGACATCAGCAGCGACATTATGTACTTTCAGATCCATCGCTGTGGTCAAATATACCTTATCAAGTTTTGCGTTGACATAATAGCCGTTGCCTTTGTTGCCGGTGCTGTCAGCGTCTATGGCAGGTAGGTCTCCGGATGAGTATGCTTTTACAGTTGCTGCGTTGTTGATGGTGAGATTAGCCGGTAATCCCGCACCTGCATAACCTCTGCCCGCACCAATGCCTGCGCCGCCTAAATTGAGTCCGCCGTCGCCACCCGAGCCTCCTATTGCGGTCACATTTGAGGTTCCTGTGATAGTTATGTTACCGCCGTTGCCGCCTACATATGGATGAGAACTGTCGATGGGAGGCCACTGACCGCCACCACCAATTCCGGAACCGGTACCGGTACCGATCGCAGTCACGGTTGCATTGTCACCAATCCAGATCGTGTCGACGCTGCCACCATTGTTTGTGGTGCCGCCGCCACCAATACCTGTGCCGTAGAAAGTTCCTCTTGCAGTCACCACTGAATTGCCACCGATGATGATATTTCCGCTGGGACCACTTGCTTTACCTCCTATGCCTGCGCTGTCTCCGGTCGCATTTACTTCTGCATTTCCATTAATCATGATGGTGCTGCCGTGGAAATTGAGAGCGTCGTCACCGCCGATACCTGCCGCATTGGCGCCGCCTGTTGCATTCACTCTGCCGCCGGAAATTGTGATGGTACCGTTAAAGCCCATATAACCACCACCAATAGCCGTTGTGGCATTTCCGCCGTACACATCTAATGTACCGCCTCTGATGGTAATATCGCCGCCTGAAAGAGTTGCGTTACCACCAATGCCTGCAATGTTTGCGTCGGTGGCGGGGAATGGCTGTATAAACAACGAACCGGATGTACTGCCTATTCCTGCGGCACTGTCTATCGCCAGCGTTGTGCCGGAAGGTGCCCTTATACCCGAAGAAACTGTGTTTGAACCACTCAAAAGCAAAGTCAAATCTGTCCCATCGTTCAGTGTTATATTTCCGGGAATTGTGATGCTGATAATCGTGATTGTGGTAGTTATATTGTCGTTTACCACGATTTCTGATACGAGGGTGGGACCATGAGAGTTGTTTTGCCAAATACGATATGATTCGCCGGCAGGTGCGTCTTGTTTGATCGTCAGCACGCCTGCGCTATATTCGTAATAAGAGGTCCAATAAGTATTCGTCAATGAGCCGTCACTGTTGGCGAGGTCAATGTCCGAAAAAGGCGATGGAGTTACGATTTTAACGGGCAGAGGTGCAGCCGTATTTGTAGAAGGAATGAGAGGACTATTGTCATTTGTGCCTCCTCTCTGCAATACATCGCCTAAGAAATTTGAACCATTGTATGCAAAGATGTTATCGTTTTGTACTGCGGTTGCACCGGTGATGACGTATGCGAAATTTGTGTAGCCGTTTGGAAGGGTTAAGTTTCTTGAGGGGGTACTTGCGCCGTTTGAGTGGATTGCAAGTCTTGTGTCCGCTGTTCCGGGGGGTGTCACATCAAGTTCTGCATTAACGTAAAAACCGTCTCCTAAGTTATTGCCTGCAGCATGAATTGCAGGGAAGTAAGAGCCGCCCGAATAGGCTATAACGGTTGCATTTCTGCTGATGCTGATTGTTGCAGGTGCGCCCGGGTTGGCGTTGTTGAGGCCACCGCCGGCGCCGCCGATACCGGCACCGATGTTGTCGGCGGCGAGCCCACCGCTTGCAATCACTGTACCGTTGTTGATTGTGATGGTACCGCCGTCACCACCGGTACCGTAGAGAGAACTGCCCCCACCTATTCCTGCTCCGCTATGGTTTACACCAGCAGCACCAACGGTACTACCGCCTGTCGCAGTCACGTTACCGTTGTTGATTGTGATGGTACCGCCGTTGCCTGCTGCACCGCTTGCATTGCCACCGCCGCCAATACCTGCGCCACCACGACCGCCTGTTGCATTTATAGTACCGTTGTTGATTGTGATGGTTTCACCGCTGGCGCCTGCACCGCCGCCGATGCCTGCACTTGTATTAGAACCAACCGCGGTCACTGTGCTGCTGCCATTAATCATAATATCGCCGCTGTTACCGCCGTTTCCACCGCCGATACCGGCACCGCCGTATCCGCTGATCGCATTCACAGTACCATTATTAATTCTAATGATGCCGCCGTTACCGCTGAGACCTCCACCGATACCTGCACCGTTAGTAATGCCGATCACATCCACCGTACCACCATTAATTGTGATATTGCCTGCAGATCTGTTGCCCCAATCTCCTCCGATACCTGCCCAACTTACCCTAGTGCCATTCACACTCAATGTCCCTTGAGAGCTGCCGCTCACTGTTGCACTATCGATTGTGATGGATCTTCCGGTAGCCACACTGATATGACCAGTTATTTTATTTATTCCGTCTAATAATAAAGTTAAATCCGCCCCATTATTCAGAACCATAACTCCGTCCAGTGTAATGCCGTCAATCGTAATCTCCGTAACGACGTTGTCGCTGATTACAATTTCCTTCACAGAGTGGCTTTCTGATGATTGATAAATACGATATGATTCACCGGCCGGCGGGGCGCGGAGAATGAAGAGAGTGTTGTTTACGGAGTGATATTGATAAAAGGATGACCAATTGGAATCAGTCAATGAACCATCGCTGTCTGCTAAATCAATGTCTCTCCATGGACCGCTGGGAGTAGATGAAGCCCAGGTGAATTTTGGATAATCGTTGGTTTCATCAATATACCATATATGACTCGGAGAATTCGGATCAGAATTTGTGATACTCCAGCCGGAAAATGTAGACATGTTTTTTAACTGAGTTTCAGTTCTGTTTCCGGTATTGTTCGTGTAGCTGCCGCTGACGTTGCTGCCACTTCGGAAAAAGCTGTTTGATACAGATGTGGAACCGACCGTGGCGCCTACGAGTCCGCTGTAATTGGTGGGAGTAGCGCCGTTATAAGTAACATTTCCGGCTGCATAACTATTTAGAACATATCCATAACCTAGGCCGACAAGTCCACCGGTACCGGCAGACCCATAGGTCTCAACATCTACCATACTATAACAGTTTTCGATTCTTGAACCTTCGAGTTGGTAACCGGCAAGCCCGCCGGCAGGTGTCCCACGCACAGTTCCGTTCTCTACAAAACATTCAGAGATTACTGCACCCGGACTAAAATAAGGTGAACCGCCGACAAGACCACCTGCAGCACCGGAGGAGTTTACAGTTAAGTCTCTTGCAAAACATTGATAGAGAGTTCCTATTCTCAAATTGCCTACAAGCCCTCCTGATAAATTGCCACCGGGAATACCTGTAACGGTTATATTTTCAGTATAACAGCGTGTAATCGTTGTGTTGTCGAAAACATCGCCTACGAGCCCACCAATTATCTGTCTTCCTTGAACCGATCCTGATGCAGAACAATTTTCAATAATTGTGTTTGTTGTATTTCCGGCAAGAAGACCAACCCGATCGCTATTGCCACTCGCGGTGATAGAGAAATTTCTTAAATTGAGATCATAAATTTTAGCACCATCAGTCTTGCCGAAGAGACCAAGTTCTGATTGACTGTTGGCATTGATAGAGAAATCATAAAGCGTATAATTATTACCGTTAAAAGTCCCTTTAAACGGCGTAGTTGCATTTCCAATTGGCTGATAGGAACCAGAAGGGAAATAAATATCAGATTTCAATTCGAATATGCTACCAGAATTGCTCGTATATGTCGGATTATACATATATGTATTAAAATCGTTCCAGTCGTTGATTTCATATGTGGCAGCGGAAACCATTCCACACAAGGCTAAAAAAAGAAGAGTTGCAACTGCAAGTAAAGTGATCTTTCTAATCGCGGTCATATTTAACACCAATAAGAATAATTTATGTAAGAATTACTTGTTATTGAATAATTATTAGATATTTAAACTATTTGTAGATTTTTTCTAATAATAATTTTTTTTATAAATAACCCAATTGCGGATTTTAAAAAATTCTGTATCGAAAAAATTTTAAAATATGCAAAAAATAAAATCAGTCTATCGAAAAGTTTTTTTTAAAAATATTTGAGCTTCATAGGGGATATTAAAAAAAAAGAGAGCAAGATATTGAAAAGAAAAATATATAGATTGATTTTTAATATTTTTTCTCATGATTCTTCCTATCTTTAATCAAAATTATTCATTTAAAATCATAGAAAAAACAAAGGAGGCAAAATTAAACAAAAAAACATTAAAAAAATGTATTCCAATATTGATTTATTTAAATGAGATAATTATTAAAAGATATGGCATTAAAAGAAATAGTATAAATCATTATTCATTATGAGTAAAGATAATTAGATGTTAAGGTTGAATAATAATAAAATGCCCTATTAGAAATTATTATTATTTGAATAGAAATTAAATATCAACGGGCACCACTAATAAAATAATTAATGAATAAATAATAGAATAGAACCATTTTTTATTTAAAATATATATTCTAATAAAATAATCATTAACATATTATTTACTAAAAGTTATTTAGATCGTTTGAATGATTCACTTTTTTGTCACTGACTGAAAAAAAAATAATGAAAATAAGATTGGTTTTTTTGTGTCTTACCCCACCTTATATTTTATCAGAAACATTTTATAGACTCAGAGCTTTATATGAAGTTATGAAATTCATGAGAATAATTTCGGTATGCATTTGCATTTTAGCAATTGCTTGTTTATTCGCAGGCTGCGTTGATGACACGCCTGATGAAATTGTTGATGACACGCCCAATGAAATGATCATTGCCACCGATGTCAACACTTGGGATCAAATTATATCCGGATCCAAACCTATTATTGTTTTATTGTATGCCGATTGGTGTTCAGATTGCCAAGCTGTGAAGCCGACATATGAAGAAATGCCGGCGAAATACCAAAATATCACTTTTGTTAAAATTGATATCGCTGACGAAAATAACATTGAAATCACCCAAGAATTTGGTGAAAGATACGGCATCGGTAATGGCGACGGTAAAACGATTCCCGATTTTAAATTATTCATAAACGGCGAATATGCCTACACGGGTTTCCTCAATACACCTGAAGAATTGGAACAATATGTTGAAGATGTCGCAAACGGAAAAATTCCGGATGTTGAAAACGGACAAGTTCCATAATTTTCTCTTTTTTCTTTTTTCCGTCTTTTCATCCATTTCTTTTTTTTCATTTTTTCGTATTAGTTATTTTCTTTTTCTTCCTTTCTTTTTCTTCCGTTCTTGTTTTTCTTATTTTCTCTTCCTTTTTTCTTTCTTCATTTCCTTCTTTTTGCCGTTGATTCTTTTTTTTGCCGTTGATTCCTTTTTCACCGAATAGAAAGTTATTTTTAACTTATTCGTCTTAGTTCATTCATAATTAGAAAGACAGAATCTGTTTTTGAACAGGAGTGATGATACGTGTTTCCGCAAACCCGAATGAGACGCTTAAGATATGGAAAATTAAAAGACATGGTCAGAGAAAATACATTAACTGTTAATGATCTCATTTATCCGCTTTTTATTGATGAAACCGCTGCAAAAGAAATTGCTGTCCCGTCAATGCCGGGCGTAAGCCGTTTCCCGATTTCAAAAGTAATCGCTGCTGCCCGTGAAGCTGTCGATTTGGGAATTCCTGCGGTTTTAATTTTCGGCATTCCAAAACACAAAGATGAAAAAGGATCTGCCGCTTACGATGAACAGGGTGTTGTTCAAGAGGCCGTCCGCCGCATTAAATATGAATTCGGCTCAAAATTGATTGTAATCACCGATTTGTGCCTGTGCGAATACACCGATCACGGTCACTGCGGCATTGTAAATTTTGAAACAAAAGACGTCATGAATGACGAAACCCTTCAAATTCTTGGAAAAATCGCTGTCAGCCACGCCAAAGCCGGCGCCGACATTGTTGCACCCTCTGGAATGATGGACGGCATGATTGAAACCATTCGAACTGCCCTTGATGAAAACGATTTTGAAAACATCCCGATCATGTCTTATTCCTCAAAATACGCCTCCGCCTTTTATGGTCCGTTTCGTGATGCTGCCGATTCAGGATTTTGTTTCGGCGACCGATCACAATACCAAATGGACCCGGCAAATGGCGATGAAGCCGTTTTAGAAACAGAACTTGATGTCATTGAAGGCGCCGACATTTTAATGGTCAAGCCCGCAATGCCGTATTTGGATATTGTTTACAGAATAAAGCAAGAATTTAAAATGCCTCTTGCTGTTTATCAAGTCAGCGGCGAATATGCAATGATTAAAGCCGCCGCCGCAAACGGCTGGCTCAACGAAGAAGCCTGTTTTTATGAAACATTCCTTTCCATGAAGCGCGCCGGCGCCGACATGATTATTACATACTACGCCAAAGAAATGGCAAAAATTTTGAACCGGAAAAAAGAATAAGGTCGTCGGGGAAATAAAAATGATTTTTGAAAAATCCGAAAAATTGTACAGTCAAGCGAAAAATTTGATTCCGGGCGGCGTCAGCAGTCCGGTTCGCGCCATTAAACCTTTCCCATTTTATACAGCATCCGCCGACGGTTCTAAAATTTATGACGAGGACGGAAATGCCTACATTGATTACTGTATGGCTTACGGTCCCCTGATTTTGGGGCACAATCATCCCGTAATTAAAAAAGCCATTGAAAACCAACTCGAAAAAGGATGGCTTTACGGAACGCCCAGTGCATTGGAAATTGAAATGGCAAAAAGAGTGACAGATGCTTATCCATCCGTTGAAATGATGCGTTTTGTTTCATCCGGCTCCGAAGCCACAATGAGCGCCATTCGATTGGCACGCGGCTTTACCAAGAAAAATAAGATTGTAAAAATCGAAGGCGGCTTTCACGGTGCCCATGACGCGGTTCTTGTGAAAGCCGGCTCCGGTGCAACAACACATGGTGAACCAAACTCCCCCGGAATTCCTGCGGATGTGACCAAAAATACACTTCAGGTTCCTTACAATGATATTGAGAAAATGGCAGAAGTGATTGAGAAAAATAAAAATGATACGGCTGCCGTCATAATTGAGCCGGTTCTCGGAAATATCGGACCTGTGCTTCCAAAAGAGAATTATTTGAAGGAACTTCGCGCAGTCACTGCTGAAAATGATGTTTTGCTTATTTTTGATGAAGTCATTACCGGTTTTCGGCTTGCGATGGGCGGTGCTCAAGAATACTTTGGAATCAAGCCGGATTTGACGACTCTTGGAAAAATTGCAGGCGGCGGAATGCCCGTCGGTATTTTTGGCGGCAAAAAGGAGATCATGGAACTCATTTCTCCAAACGGTCCGGTGTATCAAGCCGGTACATTCAGCGGCAGCCCCTGCTCAATGGCCGCCGGAATTTCCGTAATTGATTATTTGAAACAAAACAAAATCCATGACGGGTTAAACAAAACCGGCGATTCTTTTAGAAAAGCACTTGAAGATATTGTCAGCGACAAGAAAAAAGATTACTATGTCGGGGGACTCGCATCAATGTTTGTCATTTTCTTTGGACAAAAACCATTGGATTACCAAGACGTTTTAAAATGTGATGCTGCGGGATATATGGATTTCTTTCGCCGCATGCTGAGTGACGGCGTGTTTCTGCCGCCCTCTCAATTTGAGACAAACTTTATTTCAACAGCACATACCGATGATGATTTAAACAAAACAGTTGAAAAAGTGTCCAAAAATCTCTAATACAGCAGTGAGAGATAAAAAAAGGAAAACAATGAAAAGAAAGAAAAGAAAAACAATAAAACTAAAAAAACAACAAAAGGACTAAAAGGACAATATTATGATTATCGGAACACGCGGAAGTCGTTTGGCATTGGTTCAAACCAGAAAAGTGGCCGCACTTTTAAAAGAAAAAGGATTTGACACGACGGAAGAGATTATTAAAACCGACGGCGATCGATTTACCGACAGGCCCCTTTATCAAGTTTCAACCGGCGTCGGTGCTTTTGTGAGAGAACTGGATGATGCGATGATTGAAAAAGGCATTGAAATTGCCGTTCATTCTATGAAAGACCTGCCGACACTTCGCCCGCCTGAGCTCATTACAGCCGCCGTTCTTCCACGAGATTCGCCGTATGATGTCCTTTTAACAAAAACCGGACTGACAATTGAAGAACTCCCAAAAAATGCCGTCATCGGAACCAGTTCCATGCGCCGCCGCGCTCAGTTGCTGCGTTTTCGACCGGACTTGATGATTGAAGAATTGCGCGGAAACATTGACACACGCCTTCGAAAACTCGATGAAGGACAATATGACGGAATCATTCTGGCGGAAGCCGGTCTTGAAAGAATGGGCTGGGATCACATGATTCGAACACGTTTGGATTTGGATATGTTTTGCCCGTCCCCGAATCAAGGAACCGTTGCCATCGTGGCGCTTGATAAAACGCCTGCTGTTGCAGCTGTTTCTCTTTTGAATCATCCGACATCCCAAATCGAAACAAAAATTGAACGTCTTGTCGTTCACGATTTGGAAGGAGGATGTACAACCCCGATTGGGTCGTATGCGAAATTCGATCCTGACGGCAAAAAAATTCATGTTCGGGCAGAGGTTCTTTCTTGTGACGGAACACGCAGCATCAAAATTGATGAAAAAATTTCAGCTGAAAACTGGGAAGAAGAGGCAAAAGAGCTGGGCAGGAAACTGGCGCAGTCCGGCGGAAAAGTGCTTGCGGAAGATGCTGTTTGCTACATCAGAGATTTAAAAGAAAAAAATAAAAAATAAGTGAAGTAAAAATAAGTGAAGTAGTAAGTAAAAATAAAAAAATAAGCGGAGAAAAGAATTGTGTATCAAGCCGCGGGAATCAAACTTAAAAATCCGACTCTTTTGGCAGCCGGCGTTCTTGGAACAACCGGCGCTTCCATGGTTCGTATGATTCAAAACGGTGCAGGCGGCGTCGTTTCAAAATCCATCGGACCGGTTCCTGTATACGGACACGCAAATCCTTCGATGATTGCGTTAGAACATGGTTACCTAAATGCTATGGGTCTTCCAAATCCGTCTTATACTGAATTTGTTCAGGAAATTGATTTTGTGAAAAAAAAGGCAGA
>Ga0099364_10013019_pt1 | contig 11186 bp, 10 predicted proteins | sample TergutTh196P3_FD_73070 | JGI IMG/M metagenome (GOLD analysis project Ga0099364, IMG submission 73070) | Microcerotermes parvus P3 segment gut microbial communities from Pointe-Noire, Republic of the Congo - Th196 P3 | ecosystem: Host-associated > Arthropoda: Insects > Digestive system > Gut ... | reverse complement strand
AAAAGGAGTTCACGCAGATATATCCGCATGAGGGGTGGGTTGAACATGATCCAATGGAAATATATTCGTCTCAATATGCCGTAATGATGGAGGTCATCGCGAAGAGCGGAGTTAATGCCAAAGACATTGCAGCAATTGGCATAGCGAATCAGCGGGAGACGACCATCGTATGGGATAAATACAGCGGACAACCTGTTTGCAATGCAATTGTCTGGCAGTGCCGCAGAACTGCTGACATAGTTAGCAGACTTAAAAAAGATGGTTATGCCAGCTATATCAAAAGCACAACCGGACTCATACCGGATGCATACTTTTCCGGATCGAAGATATCATGGATTCTCGACAATGTTGACGGTGCTCGCAATAAAGCAGAGTCAGGCGAGTTGCTGTTTGGAACGGTCGATACCTGGCTCATATGGAAACTGACGCAGGGCAAGGTTCATGCCACAGATTATACAAATGTTTCTCGGACAATGCTTTATGATGTCCATAAACTCGAATGGGATGACACACTGCTTAAAACTCTAGACATACCGAGGCAGATGCTGCCGGAAGTCAAAAGGTCAGGCGAGATATATGGCTATACTGATATCCAAGGGGTTTCCGTTGCGATAGCCGGAGTTGCAGGCGATCAGCAAGCGGCGCTCTTTGGGCAGTGTTGTTTTGAAAAAGGGGAAGCAAAGAACACATATGGTACAGGTTGCTTTCTGCTAATGAACACAGGAGATATTGCCATCCAAAGTGAAAATGGGCTCATTACGACCATTGCTGCCGGAGTCGGGGATAGACCTCCCTATGCTCTGGAAGGGAGCGTGTTCACCGGTGGTGCCGTTGTTCAGTGGATGCGTGATGAGATGCGTTTTTTCTCAGAGAGTCATGAAGTCGAACAATACGCAAGGAGAGTCGAGAACTCCGGTGGTGTTTATATCGTTCCTGCTTTCACCGGTCTTGGTGCTCCGTATTGGAATATGTATGCAAAAGGAAGTATTTTTGGTATAACTCGCGGTACAAAGCGAGAGCATATAATTCGCGCTGCTGAAGAGTCCATTGCATATCAGAGTTATGACTTGGTTAGTGCCATGGAAAAGGACTCAGGTTATAAGATGAATGCATTGAGAGCTGACGGAGGAGCGTCTAGAGATTCGTTGCTGATGCAGTTCCAGGCAGATATTTCAGGTATTGATGTCGTTGTGCCTAAAATTGTCGAAACGACAGCGCTTGGCGCTGCTTATCTTGCCGGTTTGACCGTTGGCGTTTGGGATAATATTGAGGATATCCGGAAGTTTCACACTCGAGATACTGTCTATTGTCCGAATATGGACAATGATAAACGTGAAGCATTGCTTGCCGGGTGGCATAAGGCTGTTAGCAGAAGCCTAGACTGGGATACTACGAGTTGATGGCTTGGTAAAAGTGAACTGGAAGGTGCGCAGCCATGACAATAAAACGTTGGAAGTTTTTTGTTGACATTTAAAGAAGAGCAATAACTCGCGTATGGAGGAAGGCAGTAGTTAGTTATTCCATTTGTTCCGCATAATCACTTATTATCGAATTGCATAAAGTATCCCGCAAGGCATTTTGTTTAAGCACCTTGCGGGATTTGATTGCATGCTTATTCTATTATGCGGACTCCTTCTTACTCCGTTACGTACCCTCTGCTTGTGTCAAGCGTGATTGCCATGGTCTCGTCGTCGTATCCAACATATACATCGATTGCTTGCATCAAGTCGCGGAGCTTGAAGAAATTGTTACCCGCGATGTTATAGACAACGAGGTCGAGGACTTCACCGTCCAAGTAAATCGTTGACGGCGTTGGTATGGCATTTTTCGATGTGCCATCGCCCTGCGTCATTTCTCCGCCGACTTCGGTATACGGCTCACTGCTCGTGAGCGTTATCGCCAAGGTTTCCTCGTCGTAGCCGACTTCAAACTGCTTTTCCGTTCCGCTGAGCACATATGCCAAATCACGCAATTTGAAATAATTATAGCCATCGATTAGGTATGCCTCAAACGCTGTCGCCTCGCCGTTGAGGTATACTGTCGAGGCTGTGGGGTTGACGGTCTGCAGCTCGGGTGCGGGTGGTGTTGGGTCAGGTGTGGGAGTATCTGCACTACCTACTATAATTCTAACCACTGGGATAAGAAGAGTACCATATTGATTTTGTGATGGTAACCCAGTTGTTTGATAAGTTCCTTCTGTCAATATATAGGCAGAGCTAACAGGAACATAAAAATACTCATATTCGTCATATACACGTTCTCCAACTGCAAGTATAACCTCTTCTCTATTAGTGGTATTTCCGTCATTATCAGTTTCAAGAATATTCCAGAGAAACGCACCTAGACCATTCCAATGCGTTTCAGCAAGAAATGTGACTGTTGTTGGCGCTGATGTATAATATGTCGTGGTGTTTTGAACAGCATCCAGTCCTTGATATGTGGTTGGTTGCTCGTCTATTTCTATTGATAATACATTAGTGATATCCAACAACCTCGCAATTCGCTCCAGATTCCACTCGCCGCCAGTCATATCACCTGGTGGTCCAGCGTTTGATGCATTCACCGGGAGACCAAGGCTCATACAGAGCGCAAGTGCTAGAATAATTGTAATTGCTTTTTTCTTCATTTTAGGATTTCCCCTCATATTTAATAGTCTGAGCTACTCGCAAATAGTAGAAGTTTTGATACTAACCTTTTGTAAGTAGAAAAAAGGAGATTTTCATCGAAAAACTCACTATAAACCGCCAAAAGACGAAAAAACAGCTTGATTTATGACAAAATACCGTTTATAATCGTCAAAGTCAGAGGGCTATCAAAACACCTACGTTTTGATAGCTCCTTGCTTACAATTGACAAAATCAGGTAAAATTGGTAGAATAAGGACATTACTTATTCTCGGAGGATCACATTGGGCAAGGTAAACCGCAACTTCAAAGCTAGCGTATTCACGCATTTATTCGCAGACCCCGACAAGGAACTGGGGCTGTACAACGCATTTTCTCAAGTTCATTATTCACCCGGCACCCCTGTTACTGACCTGACCCTCAATGATGTGCTGTTCAAGGACAGGGTAAACGATTTAGCGTTCAGCATAGCTGATATAATAGCATGCTTTGTTGAAGCGCAGAGTTCGCTAAACTACAATATGGCATTACGATTTCTTATGTACAGCGGACGCGTCTACGAGAAACTTATAAACAACGACGAGATGTATAGCGAGTCGCGCATAATGATCCCGACACCGGAGTTCTATGTGCTTTACAATGGCATCAAGCCATTCCCAAAGCATGAGATATATCGGCTATCCGATTCATTTCTGGTGCAGCCGACAAGCGATATGCCGCTCGACCTCGTCGTGACTGCGTACAACATAAACCCGGGATTCAATGATGATATTATCCAAAAAGACGAAAACCTACATGGCTATGTCATGTTCATATCAAAGGCACGGGCATTCGAGCAGTCGGGAATGAGCAGGGAGGGCGCGGTCAAATCCGCCGTGGAGGAATGCATTAAACAAGGAATACTGGCTGACTATTTGCAAAGCAACGCTTCGGAGGTGATCAATATGCTGGCACAGGAATGGGACTGGAACAAGGCTTTAGAAATCAACGCACGCGATGCTGCGAGAGAAACTGAAGTGCGTGTTAATAAGGTTTGGCAAGCAATTGTTGCTGACAAGGACACCGCTCTCGCTGACAAGGACGCTGCTCTTGCTGACAGTTACGCTGCTCTTGCTGACAAGGATGCTGAAATTGCGGCATTGAAAGCTAAACTAAATGAAGCGCAATTGCAGAAATAGCGCAGCAACATAATTTTGATTATACGCATAAAACAGCATTCTGGGTAGCGCATCGGTTTGGAGGTCTGTTTGTAGTAATTCAATCTCTTGGTTCATTAAAGTAATCATTTAGTTGCTTGAATTCCTTAGATTCATAATGTTGATCCATATGTCTTTTGGTTTTATGATTACACTCCAAACACGTTTGTTTGCAGCCCGCTTACTCTGTCAGTTATGCTTGTTTCGACGCCGTCATATTGCTGCCGGACGACCGAGAGATCATGTATGTATTCTTCTACTATCTTGATTGCTTCCAGAATCTGGTCATACAAGCGACGGAATTTTAGGAAGAATTCGGTGGATGCCGGGCTGATCCACGTGACTCTCGATACAACCACCATTGTTTCGCTAAGGTCACTCATTATGCGGCTGAGAGTATCGCGTTTTCCCTCGAATGACTGTATTTTGCGGTCGATTACTTCTAAATCTACGATGATTCTTTGCATTGACATGATATTCACTCCTTATAATTGTGACTGTGATAGTTCGCCGGTATAACTGTGAATGTATATAGTATCGGTTTCGACTTGCTGTATCGGTATCGGTTTCGTTTTGCTTTTATTTTCGGTTTTGCTTTCGCTCAAACTTTCCGCTTCAGGATTCATTGCTTTCCTGCGTTAATCGCTGTATCAGCTGCTCTGCCGCCTTTGGTTCGTCCGCATCTCTTCTACCACGGCAGCTTCGGTCCTGTCATAATCGTCTGCGCTTTCTTCGACTGCCTCGCAATATTGGTTGATTATCCGGTATAACTCTTCGAACCTAGGTTCATCGTTCCTCAATCTCGCTGCGAACGCATCGCTGGCGTCGCCTTCCCACATCGTGTCGAGCTCGCGACCCTCTTGGAACAACTCCATAGCTAATCATTGACATTCGTCAGAGTCTTTTCCCTCTGGTCGATTCACTGGTCGAACCGTCTGCGTTGGTTGTTGGCAAATTCGTCTTAAACTGCTCAATCGGGATGAGCGCGGTAGTAAGGTTTTTTAGCGAATCGCTCACTGTTTCGATTCGTGCCGCATCCTGCCCTCGTTCTAACATATGGATGGTATATGTTTTTAGGGAAATCCTTGCTGTTGCGGCTAGTACACCAAGCATTAAGTCAACGATCGCTTTTTCCTCATGTACTTTGATTGTGTGTTCCGGGGCTAAACGGCTTTCCCATGCTTGAGTAATGCTATCATGAAACGTCTGTCCACAGTATTTGTTTAAAAACATGAAAACATTGTCTCCAAACTTTCTTCGCAGTGCAGGAAACGGGTCAATAGCTTCCTCAAACGGAATTTCAAATTGTTCGGCATGTTCTTTACAAACAGCGGGGTAAGGTGTTTCATCTCCAATGAAAAACACGATTGGATTTGCGTCTGTGCTAAAACATGTCATTTTTGCTAAGTAGTATGCGGCTAATTCGTAGGTTTCACTCCTGTAGACCGAACCTGGCCCGCCGCCACCGCCGCTTTCCAGCACAAGCTTTTCCATCCAAGAATCCAACTCTATTCCTTTTGAAAATTCGGGGATTTGCAAGGGATATTTGTCGCCATGGGCATCGCCAACTGCGCATACGGCTATTTCAAAGTCTTTTGCGTAGCCTTTTTGTTCTATTTGCCCATAGAACATTGGAAGTTTGTCGTACACAAGCCTGGCAAAGTTGATGTTAGAACCCGATACATCCAACATGATGATAATTGGAGTCTTTGCATTGCTTCTAAGGATTTTCCCCTTTGGGCTCATTGAAGAATCCAGAAAATTGCTTGACAACTTTGATGCCGAGGTGCTGCTCGAACCCCAACTTGCAGAGCTGCTGCTGCTATATACGTCCCGGTCATAACTCGAACCACCCATAAAAAATACCTCCAGTTATTCATTTTAGTTCCTTGAACCGCTCATTTTTATATAGTTTTGTGCGAATTGAGATTACTTCATCCCAAATTTTCCATGCGTCATTTGGCCGCGCTGTGTAATCCGAAACAACAAGTCTTCTCACGAACCCCCTTATGATTTCGTCAACAGCAGTAGGCATGCCGTTGGTTTTGACATCACCGCCTAACAATAGAATTGCGAGTTTCCCAATGGCGTATATGTCTGCACAAGGCAGCACTTGTGCCGTTTTGCTTATTTCCGGCGGCGAGTATATATCATTTGCTACTTTATATCGCGCTGTTGGTTTATCCGCTTCGGGTATGCATAAGGAAAACCCGCAAAGCGATACATTATGATTTTTCTTATTAATAATAATATGCTCGGGTTTTATGTTCCCGTGAACTATTTTGTTTGAATGCAGATATCCAACAACGCTAAACAGCCGTTCAAGTATCCACATAACGTGATCGGAAGTCACACCATTGGGATATTCGACCATAAGTTGCAATAACGGTGTCCCCTCGATTTCCCGCATTACAAAAGCAGAGCAATCGTTGACCATTATCAGGTTTTCAACGATAGGCAACGCAGGGTGCTTAATCGCATCCATAACTTTAAACTCGGTGCGGATCAGCTCGTTGTCGGCAGGGTCTGCGGCTATCTTCAAGAATGTTATGTATTCGCCGTTTGTTCCTTTGTAAAGATTACCGACTTCACCCTTGAAGAAATGCTCATAAAATTTGTGAGATTTGCCGTCCAACTCAAATTCAAATAAAGGCGAAGCCTTGCTATATAAATCAACGGTATCTGTTACAGCGAATATCCCCGCGTGGTACTCCTCGATCGCCATCGCGTTTAGTTTGTTCAAAAGCGCCATTGCTTGTTCTGCGACATATTTTTGGTTGCCCGGAGCTGTGTCGGGATGAACTCTCTTTGCATATACTCGATACAGAATTTTAAGGTTCTCTTCGCTGACATTGCCGAAGAAGTCAGCAGGCCTTCGCGCTTTGACAAGATTGCCGTATATTTCACGCAGTTCCACACAAATCCTCCCCTTCCGTTTTGATTTCCGCGCGTTCTATTTGCGAGGCAATATATGAATGATACATCGGAGTAATACAGTCATCAAAGTGTTCCCTGACCCGTTCTTCTGAGATTCCGTACAGCTTAATATCCCTGTCGATACGTCTATCGAGGCATATTTCCAATGCGGTAGTCAGAAAAATCGTCAGCTTGTTAGGTAAGCCATCAAGCATGCTAATTGCGTGTAACCCCTCGAAAATGTTGACTTGCGCACGTTTTATCAGTATGTTTTTTGAAACTCTTTTGTTTAGAGAGACATCATAATGCGGGACAACTACTGTGCCTTCGCATATTAGCCGCTCGGCATCCTGCTTAAATTCGTTTGCATGAAACGCATTAGGCGAATCCATAAGATACCCTTTTGGGATTTTGGGAACATTTTGAATATCCTTGAAATAACTGTCCTGCCTTATAATAGACGTCGAAAATTCTTTTGCGAGTTGATTCTGTATTTCATTTGCCAATGTGGTCTTACCTGAACAAGTACCTCCGGCGATAACAACATTGCATATGCCATCAGCAAGCACTTTCTGTTTTATCAAGTTTACAATATCCATTACAACACCAGCTTTTCATTTCTTGTCGGACCAACAGATATGACAGAGACTTTGATATTCGACAACCGTTCAATTTCAGCAATGTAATTACGGCAATTTTGCGGCAATGATGCCGACTGCTTTATTTTAGCAGTTTTACACTCCCAACCATCTACGTCTACATAGACCGGGAAACATTGTGAAAGGTATCTCGAGATATTTTTAGTGTTTTTCATTATGTTGGATATAACGGCGTGCCCATCGTTCATCTTAAATTCAAATGCGGATTTGAACTCGTCATCTGTTTCTCCGAAATATTGATAACTATCGCAAATCTTCAGAACTGCCAAGTAATCCAGCTTATCTACCGATGATAAATATATTACGTCAACATCATTTACCGCCTGTGCGTATCTCATCAAAACCGTGTCAAACCACCCGAATCTAATTGCGCCGTTCCAATAGGAGCTTTCTTGGTTCATATCATTAATCGTAGAATTAAGCTCTGCGGATTCTGTCGGAAATACCCCTATTCCGTGCCGGCTCATAAAGGCTTTCGCCACCCCCACCTTCACAATGTTATCAACGCCTAATTGTTTGCAAAGGTTAAGCGCTGCGGTTATAGTTGTGTCAAGTATTGTCGTTGTTGGTTTAAATCCGTGTGTTTCATCTATGAGAAGCCCTTGTGCGCCTTCAAATACGATACCATCTTCAGGATTGATATCAACGCATATGTTTTGTGAAAGCCTAAAAGCGTTCTGTTTTATCAACGATTGATACTCTTTGCAAAAATGGGCAACACTGCCGCATTGAAGCAAGAAGCTTATTCCCTTCTTCAAGTTATTGCTGATATCATCAGGTATATCTTGAAATACGATTTCTTGATTTGCGTCGTAAAACTGTTTAGCATATGTATATAATTCGTTGAGCTTGTCAAATAATAATGGTTGATTACGAAGGTCTTTTATTTGCACTCCTGTATTTTGCTCCCGGAGTATTCTGCGGACCTCGCTTACGCCCGTACCCACGCTTCCTCGGCGAGTATCAGACGCACAGATTTCTCGCATTTGGTTTATCAGCTTATGATATGGCGTTACAATATAGCAATTTTCGTCTATTACGACTTTTCCCAAAACGCTTTTTGGTTCTTGATTTGTTTTCGCCGCAAACTGCTTAGCTTCTTCTTCAAGGTTAAACGGATTTATCACCATATTGCTTGTAATGTAAGTTTGGCAGTCATCTAAGAACATAGCAGAGCTTAATTGGCTAAACTTGTGTAGCAATCCTTGCAGTGTAACGACTGTATGAGACGCTTGCGAGCCCCCATTGTAACGCACGGCTTGTTTAATATTTTGTGTGGATGCGACATAATCAACAAAGGAGCCTTTTCCTTCGTCGCCGAACTGCATCCCTGCCAATATGTAAGCTTTTTTCGGTGATGCCTTACTCTCCAACAAAATCCCTCCAAGCAGCGATGGCTTTGTCGAAATGGTAATTACAAATATTATCACACAGCATAAATCGCCTGTAACCCATGTTATTCATAAGCGAAATATCAGAGTAGTCGGCAAAATCCACGGTGCTTTGGCGTTCCAACGATGAAAAAATCCGTGAGGCGCATATGGCGTCGCTATCGTTTTGTATTATAGCCGCAAGATATTCAAACATACTTTTGTTTTGTCCTGCTTGAATATACAAGTCGTCCCTCGCCGCCATAAGATTTCCGACTTTATGTGATGAAATGAGCTCAATGCCTTTCAGCGATTCGATTTTTGAAACTATCTCCGCTTCCGGTATAAGAGACAGTATTTCAGTCAAATCATCAAGCTTTTCTACAAACGATGCCATCACGCCGTTTAAGCCTTGCTGCTCTGCAGCTTGTAAATATTTTTTGTCAAGCTCTGTTAAGTACCCCTCTATTTCAAGCTCTTTTGCTAGTATGTTTACCGATTGACCCGCGCCAAGCGCTTCTCGTGGAAGAGGGTCAACTAAAATCCGATTCTCTTTAACTTTCATGATATTGCTGTATTCGCCGTTCCGAAAATAAATCTTTGCCGGATATACAACGCTGATTCTATGATTCAACTCTATCGCTTCATATTGCGGGTCTGCCCAATGGGCAACTCTCAACTGGCGACCCTTAATATCCAGCCAAATCTTTTTTGAGTATTCAGATGACAATGACATGAGCAATGCGACCGTTTCTGTGGGTGGCATTAGTGAGGCGGAGCCTGTATTGTATCTTGCTTCTGATATTTGCGGACACGCCAAAACCTTGCGAACTTTTTCCTCATTCGCCAAATTCGGCAGCGTCGCAATCAGTATACAGTTCGTATCAGACATTTTATCTATCCTCCGTGTTAAATGCAGCTTAGTTCGCTTTATCAGTCGGGAAAATATGATATTCCCAACTCGGGGCGCATATACTCAATGTATCCATTGCCGATTTCAACTATAGCAAGCAATTCTGTATCCGACAATATGTTAATATTGCTTTCCAGATCGGCGATTCAACTGTCATGTTCTTTCTTTTGAGTTTCTATTATCGAACGAGCCATAGCAACATTTTTTGCGGAGTATAAGTCAACTTTAATGACTTCATTGTCGGTACTTAGCAGTATAATATTGCTTATTGGCACTTCAGGGTAAAACAAAGGCAGTTTTACAGATATAAAATCTATAAATATATTATTCGCATCATCCAGTAAATGAAAATTGCAGCTCATGGGAATAGTCGGAATACCATTTCCATCCGTCACATTTTCTATTATTGCTAAAACATTCAGCATTACGCAGTGAGGAAATTCATATGAATACCTAAGTGTAATATCGGCATTAAGGCAGCCTTCTATCACTGCAGTTTCAAAATCAAGCCCTTCTCCTCCGATAGAAAACGCCACGCTCTCTCTTTCCTCTACAGACATTTTATGCCTTCTTACGCCATCGATAGTTTCATTCCCCAACTTAAATAGCTTACCCGGCTTTGTCATTTCACGGAACTCATCCAATGCGCTAATTCGTATCATTTCAAGCTGCATGAGTGCGTTTTTATCCTTGGCTGTAGCAAGGCGTTCTCTTAATAATGAGAAATTCCCAAATCTATCTGCAATGTTCATGATGATTTCCCACCTTCAATTTTCGGACGGAATGCTTTCGGCTAAGGAACGGTTCTCATATATCGCATCACCGGTCACTTCTCTTATTAACTCTATAAAGTCAGGGAAAATGATTTCCTTGTTTTCGTCTGACAATTCAACTTCAAGGATGGCTTGACGTTGCCAAAACGGATAAATATCAATTTCTATGTATTGATTGGAAAAACTCAGGCAGTACCGTGTTTTACGAATTTGCCGTAAGGCTGTATCGGCGTTCATCATTAGTGATAGGTACTCCGCCTGCGTAAGTCTCCGTTCGGTTTCAACGCGTTTTAACGCTGATATACGCCTCTTGACTGTTTCAGTAAAGATGTACTCGCCATCTCGACCGCGTTGTCGAACACGGACTTCTTCATCGAGCTTAGTGGAATATAGATAGGTCTGAATTATTTCCACTTTTGAGCAGTTCGGAAGCTGTTCCAGTACGGAAAGGTCGGGATATGCAATAAGGAACTTCCGTTCAATTTCATATGGCTCAGGAGCGCCTAAGAAACTTGCTATTTCAGCTACAAGCCTCTGTATTTTTACTTCAAATTCCGTTGAGTTGCCTATTACACGCAAATGCGGGTGCCCCGTCCATGCGGCAATCAGTTTTTCGTCAAGTTCTCTGGCCATTTCAGGGGTTTCGATACGAGCCGGGTTATTTTCTTTGTTTTTGATATAGGCTTCTTCTGCGCCATTTGCAGCAGTGACTAAATGAAATATCGCATCGTAATG
>Ga0099364_10013018_pt1 | contig 11186 bp, 6 predicted proteins | sample TergutTh196P3_FD_73070 | JGI IMG/M metagenome (GOLD analysis project Ga0099364, IMG submission 73070) | Microcerotermes parvus P3 segment gut microbial communities from Pointe-Noire, Republic of the Congo - Th196 P3 | ecosystem: Host-associated > Arthropoda: Insects > Digestive system > Gut ... | reverse complement strand
GATTTTAATCTACGGAAGACGAGCAATGTACGCGCTATGCAAAGTCCCGCAGGGACGACACTTTGTAAGTGTCAAGTATCGTCCCTGCGGGACTTGGGTGCGTGTGTTGTTCCTAAGCTTCATTTGTAATGAAAATTGTATCAATAGGCGCGGGTAATGTTGCCTTTCATTTATCAAAAGCCTTGCAAAATGCGGGTTTTGATATAAAACAAGTGTACAGCCGAACGGAAGCATCGGCAAAAGAACTTGCCAGATTGTTGAATGTTCCGTATACTGTTGATATTGACTGCATTATTAATGATGCTGATTTGTATATTATTTCAGTAAGCGACAACGCTATCGAAATGTTGTCTGAACATTTGACTTCGCTCGATGGGTTGGTTGTACATACAGCCGGTAGCGTGCCGATGGACATATTCGCCGGAAAAATAAAGAATTACGGAGTTTTGTATCCACTGCAAACGTTTTCAAAATCGCGTTCCGTCAATTTTTCGGATATCCCTTTGTTTATAGAAGCCAATTCGCACGAAAACCTGCAAGTTCTTCGCGAGGTTGCCGAGGCTATTTCGCAAAAAGTATATCAAGCCTCGTCGCCAGAGCGTATGCAATTGCATTTGGCGGCGGTGTTCGGATGTAATTTTGTGAATCATCTATATCATTTATCAGCAGAGATAATACAGCAGTCAGGTTTCGATTTTGCTGTTTTGGCGCCCTTGTTACTCGAAACTGCCCATAAGGCGCTTGCTTCGGGAAAACCAAACGAAGTGCAAACGGGTCCGGCAGCAAGAAAGGATTACGAGGTGATGCGCAAACATTTGGATTTGCTGTCAGAAATGCCTGAATGGAAAATATATGAGATGTTGAGTGAGAATATAATAAGAATTAAGAATTAAGAACAGTTCTAATTTGAAATGGAGACAATTTCCTGGAGGAAGATGACGATTTTTTTTGAAAAAATATTTCGCTGCAATCAAATTTTTATTATTTTTGCAGTTTCTTATTGTAATTGAAATCATGTCAGTAAACAAGTTAATATTAGGCGATAACCTCGAAATACTGAAGGGAATGGACAGCGATACGGTAGATTTAATCTACCTTGACCCGCCGTTTTTCAGCAACCGCAATTACGAGGTCATCTGGGGCGACGAGGGCGAAGTGCGCAGTTTCCAAGACCGCTGGGCAGGCGGTATGAGCCATTACATTGATTGGCTCAAGGAGCGCGTTGTGCAAATGCACCGGGTTTTGAAGCCAACCGGAAGTATGTTTTTGCACTGCGATTGGCATGCAAATGCTCATATCCGTGTTTCGATTTTGGAAAGTATTTTTGGCGTTAATAATTTTCGTAACGAAATAATTTGGAAGAGAACTACCACCCATAATGACACAAAACAAGGCGCTAAACATTTTGGAAGAGTTACGGATACTATTTTCTTTTTTGCAAAAGATGCAAAACAATGTGTCTATAATCCACAATTTGAACGGTATGCGAGCGATTATATCGCATCAACTTATGGCAGAACTGACCCGGATGGTCGTCGTTTTAAGGCTTCTGACCTTTCAGCAGCAAAACCGGGCGGAAACACGAGTTATCAATGGAAAGGACAATATCCGCCGAAGGGAAGGTATTGGGCTTACTCACAAGAAAATATGGAAGAGTATGAGAAAGAAGGACGTATTTTTTATTCTTCTACCGGAAAACCATATTTGAAGCATTATCTTGATGAAATGCCCGGCGTTAGCGTGGATAATTTGTGGAACAACTGCGTATATCGCAATAAAGCGGAACGCATCGGCTATCCTACGCAAAAACCCGAAACATTACTTGAGCGAATTATTAAAACGGCAAGCAACGAGGGCGACGTTGTTCTTGACCCCTTCGTTGGCGGTGGCACAACTGTTGCCGTTGCCGACTATTTAAACCGCAAATGGATAGGCATCGACCAATCGGTTGCAGCCGTAAAAGTTACAGAACTGCGTCTGGAAAAACAGCAGAATTTGTTCAGTGCGCCATTTTCAGTACAGTTACACAAATACGACTACGACGCTCTGCGCTACTCAAACGCTTTTGAATTTGAAAACTGGATTATCACACAATTTGGCGGTTTTCCACAAAATAAAAAAGGCGGTGACAAAGGCGTAGACGGGAAAGCGGCAGACGGAAAACCTATACAGGTAAAACGTTCGGAAAACATAAGCGTAAATGTTGTAAAAAACTTTTCGGTATCAGCAAAGCAATATGACAAAAGCCTTTTTGAAAAAAATATGGACGCGGGCAAAACCGTGGGCTATATCATAGCGTTTTCATTTGGCAAAGGCGCAATAGAAGAAGCAGCGCGACTGAAAATTAAGGAAAATATTATCATAGAATTAGTTACAGTTGATAAAATAGTACCGATAGCCAAAAAACCAACTATCAAAGTAGAAATAACCGAACTTTCAAAAGACGACAAGGGCGTCAGCGAAATAGAATTTCACGCAACAGCCCACAGCGAAGCGGGTATAGAGTTTTTCAGTTGGAATTTCAACTACAATAAGGAAAACGGCTTCAAAGCCGATGTACTTTTAGACAAAACAGGCAAACAAACCGCTAAATTCAAAGCGGGACAGCACAATATAGCCGTGAAGGTGGTTGATAACGACGGATTAGAAAGCATTGAAATAATCAAACTGAAAGTGAACGGCGAGTTGGAGCGGCAATAGTAATTGTATTTTTGTAATTTTGTATTCATAAAGGAAATAGATGAGTAACAAATAAACAGACGGTAGATGAAATGCGAACGCGAATCCCCGCGTTCGGCGGCATTTCAAATGCCGCCGCATAGAACTGTCGAATTTCAAATTCGACCAAGGTTTAACGCATAGACATCTCCTGAAAAATCAAAACGAATATTTTAACCTTGCAAACGCCATCAAAATCTGCATGTTGCCGAATGAAGAATCATTTCCAAACGTAAAAAAGTACTGTGCGATGAACGACAAGTCAAGGTTTTCGATGAGTGAAAAATCAAACGAAGCGCCTGCATAACAGGATTTTATATCTACAAAATACATGCTTGACAGCGAGCCGCTCAATCTTGGAGTTAGCGGGTAAGAACTGTTTGCAAAAACGTTCCATGCGTTGATTGACAGATTTTTTGCCGAGAGCGGCGCAGCATACATTGCCATCAATCCGCCCTCATTGCCTGAAACATTATTGTACAACACCTCTGTTTGAAGCATCAATGAATTGGAAAAAAAATAGTCGGCTCCGACAGAAAAAGCGACGATTCCGGTATTTTTGGCATGGTTTTTGATGGGATAAAAATAGGAGGCTTCGCTTCTGAAGTTCAATCCTCTGAAATCGCTTGTTAAGGCTCCGCCTATAACGATGTCGCTTTCAGCGAATAAGCCTGTCATCAACTGATAATCGACGTTGTTTCGGTTCCAGCGATGCAGCAGGGCGGCGGTAGCTTTGTCGTCACGGTATGATACCGCCAATTCTGACGACGATGTTGCACTATTGTAGAATGTTGCGCGAAAAGCATCGCATCCCGGACGTTCGGGATAGTCGAAATCGAAAAAGGAATAGGTGTTGAAGATGTCGTTGGGGTTCCACACGAAGGTTTGCCCCCAGTTGATGCGCTGACGACCTAATTGCAGTTTCCATCTGTCTTTTTCGTAGGTGACGTTCAGGCGGTCGAAGGCGGTGTTGCCTGATAGAGACGCGGCATGCCACGTCTCTACAACCGCCCAGTTCCACGACAGTTGCATTAAGCCCGGGTCGTGTTTTATGGCTGCGGGATTTATCAATTCTTTGCTGCCAACCATTAATCGATTGCGCAGACCTGCGTCTATGCGTATATGCGGCGTCATTTGCCAGCCGAGGTTGAGCCTGTTGTGCAGCAGCATTTGTCCCCACGTGTCGCCGTCCGGCTGCTGAACTATGAGCGAAGGCATACCGCTAACATAGCCGGAAGGGGTTTGGGCTGCTGCAGAAAGGTTTGTCAGCGCCCAGAAGACGCAGATTAAACAGATAACCACAGATACGCTTCCGATTTCAATTAATAATCAATCGGTTTGTGTTTTGGAATAAGCGTTTTCATAATAACCCATGCCACAAGATATGCCACAGCACAAAACGAAAACATTATACCATACGCAGTAGACATGTGTCCTTGAACAATAGGAGTTTGAAATGCAACCAATTCGTTGAACTGTTGAACAAGGACAGGGTCCCTAAATGCTTCGGCAGCTTGAGCAAATTCATCGGGTTTCATTTTTACAAACTCTTGTATTTTTTCCAATGAAATGTGAGCATTAGACTGAAGTTGCAAGATTACTTCTTTGGGCAAATCAGCTAATTGTATTGCATCAAAATCAACGAAATCTCCTTTTCGATTTATAACATTGGCTCCTTTTTGCAAGATAGATTGTGCAGCTTCGGCTAAACTTTGACTTTCAATTTTAGTGCGCGTCCAGAAATCTTCAATGCCTGTTCTACGGTAAGCGTCAAAGAGCCATCCGCCTGTTTTGTTAATGATTATTCCGCCTATTCCACCAGCCATTCCACCTATTCCGACAATAGAGCCGACCGATTTTTTGGGAAACATGTCGGATACAGTTGTGAAAAGATTTGCAGACCAAGCCTGATGCGCCGATGCCGCAACACCTATAAGTACAACCGGAAACCACATTGAATATATTCCAAGCGGTTGCGCCAACAATGCAGCTAACGGGAAGAGCGCAATTATTATCATTGCCCGCATACGTCCTGCGTAGGGGTCATATCCCTTATTTATGAAGTACATTGGAAATGCGCCGCCGCCAATGCTGCCGAAACAGGTCATCGTATATAGAACGCCTATCGGGAAAGCGATGGCTATACCGGTCATTCCGTATACAGCCTTCAGGTATGCCGGTAGCCAGAACAGGAAAAACCACCATACACCGTCGGTCATAAATTTGCCTAACGCAAACGACCATGTTTGTCTGTAAGTCATAAGCTTGCCCCATTCCTTGTACCATTTTACTTTCGCAACCGAAGAATCAACTGTTGGCGCAGTATCGGTATCTTTTTGGTCATCGCTCATAATGTAATCGTACTCTTTTTTTCCCAATCTCTTTTGTTTTGAAGGGGCTTCATAGAGCCAAAACCAAAAAAACAGCCATACGAAACTACTTGCTCCGATGATAAAAAATGCGCCTTGCCAACCCCAGTTTTTTACTAACCAAGGTACTACAAGAGGCGTCAAAATAGCGCCTACGTTGGTGCCTGAATTGAAGATACCGGTAGCCAGCGCTCGTTCTTTCTTCGGAAAATACTCGGCGGTACACTTAATAGCAGCCGGAAAGTTACCGGCTTCAGCAACGCCCAAAATACCCCGCAGGAAAATAAAATGTCCTAATCCTCTCGCAAATCCATGCAAGGTAGAGGCAATAGTCCATACAAATAATGCCCAGGCATAACCCCATTTTGTGCCAAGCCAGTCGATAAACCGTCCGGCAAAAAGCATACCAAAGGCATAAGTAAACTGGAATGCAGCAGTGACGTTGGCATAATCGGAATCGGTCCACATAAAATACCTCTCCAGTTCATCCTTCAGTAACGCAAGCACCTGCCTGTCCATATAATTCATCGTTGTTCCTACGAACAGCAGTGCGCAAATAGTCCAGCGATAGTTTCCTATCTTTTGATTTACTTCATTTAATTTATTCATTTTATTATTTTATGTAAAAATATGAACCACAAAAATAGACATTTTTTTATTATATGCAAAAAAATGTTGTGATTTTTTTTGATAGCAGGCTTTAAAAAATCAAAAAACAAAAATTGCCCTGACTTTGTGACAAAATATCAAATTTTTTGCCCTGACTTTGTGACAAATTATCAAGAAAATTGCCCTGACTTTGTGACAAAATATCAAAATAATTGCCCTGACTTTGTGACAAAATATCGAAATATTTGCCCTGACTTTGTGACATAAAATCAAAAAAAATGCCCTGACTTTGTGTTTTTATAAAAAAAAGTATTACCTTTGCGGAAATTTTTAATAGAAATGTATCAAAGAAATTCAATCAAAGAACTTTTAAAGTGGAAACAGTCAAATGGCAGAAAGCCATTAGTTTTGCGGGGTGCGCGGCAGGTTGGAAAAACAACCGTAGTTGAACTTTTTGCCGAGACTTATGCACAATATATCTATCTCAACCTTGAGCGGGAAAGAGACAGGGATATTTTTGTGAAATACGGTTCGATAGATGAAATTGTTCAATTCACTTTTTTTCAATACAATAAAAATCTTGAAAAGATAAGCGACACGCTACTTTTTATCGACGAAATACAAAACGAACCCGATGCGGTTGCGATGTTAAGGTATTTCTATGAAGATTATCCAGATTTGCATGTAATTGCGGCAGGCTCTATGTTAGAGACCCTTTTTGAAAGGGGTATAAATTTTCCTGTCGGCAGAGTGGAATATCGGAAAATACATCCATTCTGTTTTGAGGAATTTCTTGGCGCTATGAACGAAAATCAAGCGGTAGAACTGTGCGACCAAATACCGTTGCCAGTTTTTGCACATACAAAAATTCTTCAACTTTTTCACACCTACACGCTGATTGGAGGAATGCCGGAAATAGTAAAAAAATACGCCGAATGTAGGGATATAACTGCGCTTTCGAATATATATGAATCGTTGATACTGACCTATCTTGACGATGTTGAAAAATATGCAAAAAATGCAAATCAGGTGCAAATTGTTCGCCATGCAATACGTTCGTCGTTCAACGAAGCCGGCACAAGAATAAAATATTATGGCTTCGGAGCCTCGTCTTACAGTTCGCGGGAAATAAGCGGAATATTGCGAATGTTGGAAAAAACGATGTTAATCAATCTTGTTTTTCCGACAACAATGACCGATGCGCCTTTTATGCCCGATGTGAAAAAATCGCCCAAGTTATTTGTTTTGGATACGGGCATGGTCAATTATTTTTCGGGCTTGCAAAAAGAACTTTTCGGAACGCGAGACCTTAACGAACATTATAAGGGAAAAATCGCGGAACATATAGTTGCACAGGAGATCTTGGCGGCAAACAACAGTCTGCTCCACGGTTTACATTTTTGGATTAGAGACAAAAAGCAGTCCGACGCGGAAGTCGATTTTCTGTATAACTTTGACGGACAAATGATACCGGTTGAAGTAAAATCAGGGAAAAGCGGTAAATTACGCTCTTTGCTGCAATTTTTGGATATGTCGGGAGTTTCGGTTGCCGTGCGGTTTTATGCGGGTCAATTTCAGGTGGAAGAACACACAACCCCTAACGGTAAACCGTTCAAACTAATCAATATACCTTACTTTTTGGCAGGAAAATTGAATAAATACTTGGAAAAATTTTTATAGATAAAAAAGCAACAATATCAAAATTTTTTATAATTTTGCATATTTTGCAAAAATATTCAATATACATTATATTCATATGTCACAAAAACATCATTATACAGGCTTAACCGACGCACAGGTAATTGAGAGCCGTAAACAGTACGGTGAGAACATTTTAACGCCGCCTCCCAAAGAGCCGCTATGGAAGCAGTTTTTAGAAAAATTCAAAGACCCGATTATCGTAATCCTGCTTATAGCGTTGGCTTTATCTATCGGTGTAACGTGTTACGAGTTCTATTTGAAACGCGAGTTGAGTATTTTTCTTGAACCTGCGGGTATTTTGGTAGCCATACTTTTAGCGACCGTAGTTGGTTTTTCATTTGAAGTGAGCGCCAATAAAAAGTTTGAAACGTTGAACCAAATCAATTATGATACGCTCGTCAAAGTTATTCGCAATGAAAATATTTCACAAATACCTAAAAAAGAAGTAGTTGTTGGCGACATTATTATTCTTGAAACCGGCGAGGAAGTACCTGCCGACGGCGAACTGCTTGAAGCGGTTTCGATGCAAATCAACGAATCGACGCTTACGGGCGAGCCGGTTTGCAAAAAAACTACCAACCCCGAAATTTTCAAGAAAGAAGCCACCTATCCCTGCAACCACGCCATGAAAGGTACAACAGTAGCCGACGGACATGGTATCATGCAGGTGTTGAAAGTGGGCGATGCAACCGAATACGGCAAAGTCTACGAAGGCGCGCAAATTGACAGCAGCATCGAAACGCCTCTGAATCAACAGTTAAGTAAATTAGCGAAGTTAATAACAAGAGCAAGTTATACCGTTGCTACTTTCATTATTTTGGGACGTTTTATCAGTTATTTTGTCGCTGAAGGCGGCTTTCATGTGAACGACTGGCTGAATTTCGGCAGTTATGCGCTACATACCATTATGATAGCCGTTACGCTTATTGTAGTTTCCATTCCGGAAGGATTGCCGATGAGCGTTACATTAAGTTTGGCGTTGAGTATGAAGCGTATGTTATCAACAAATAACCTCGTACGCAAAATGCACGCTTGCGAAACAATGGGCGCAGCGACAGTTATTTGTACCGACAAAACAGGTACGCTGACGCAAAATCAAATGAAAGTCTATGACTATAATTTTTATAACACTCGCAATGACGCGATGGATGTTATCCACGAAGCCATCGCCGTCAATTCAACCGCTTTTCTTGATTTTTCCGACAAAAATAAAGTAAAAACATTGGGAAATCCCACAGAAGGCGCATTGCTGCTATGGTTGCACGAAAAGAATGTAAATTATTTAGCCTTGCGTGAAAATGCTGAATTTTTCGAGGAACTCACGTTTTCAACCGAGCGAAAGTATATGGCGACAATTGTGCAATCGCCCATATTAGGTCAAAAAGTACTTTACGTGAAGGGAGCGCCGGAGATTGTTATTGATTTGTGCAAAACAGTTCCTGTTGCAAAAGAAGATATTCATAAACAATTGCTTGAATATCAGAATAAAGCGATGCGAACGTTGGGTTTTGCATATCAAATCATAAACGACAATGCGAGTTATATTCACGAAGGCAAACTGCATAATACAAATCTCACCTTTCAGGGCATTGTTGCTATTTCCGACCCTATCAGAGAAGATGTTCCCGAAGCGGTAAATACCTGTACCCAAGCGGGTATTAACATAAAAATCGTTACGGGCGACACGCCGGGTACGGCAAAGGAAATAGGTCGTCAAATCGGTTTGTGGCAGGAAAACGAGCCTGAAATGCATCATCTAACCGGAACGGAATTTGCTACAATGAACGATGAATCTCTGTTAGACAGAATTTTAAGCCTGAAAATACTTTCGCGCGCACGCCCGATGGACAAACAGCGTTTAGTCCAACTTTTGCAAAGTAAAAATCAGGTAATAGCTGTCACCGGCGACGGCACCAACGATGCTCCCGCTCTGAAAGCGGCGCAGGTAGGGCTTTCGATGGGCGACGGAACTGCGGTGGCAAAAGAAGCAAGCGATATAACGATTTTGGATAACTCATTCAGCAGTATTTCACGCGCTGTGATGTGGGGACGTTCGCTGTATCAAAACATTCAGCGTTTCATAGTGTTTCAATTGACAATCAACGTAGTTGCCTGTCTGATTGTGTTAATCGGCGCTTTCCTTGGTACGCAATCGCCGCTGACAGTGACACAAATGCTGTGGGTAAATCTTATTATGGATACATTTGCCGCATTAGCGTTAGCCTCGTTGCCGCCCAACGAAAAGGTGATGCTCGACAAACCGCGCAAAACAACCGACCACATTATTAATAAGCCGATGGCAAAATATATTTTGGGCATTGGACTTATTTTTGTCGTTCTACTGTTTGGCTTGATGCAATATTTCAAACACGCGGATATTACCTCGCTAACACAATTAAATATCTCCGATTTTGCAAGCAAGTTCTTCGATTTTAGCCCCGGCGACGGATTGTCTGCCTACGAGCTTTCATTGTTTTTCACTATCTTCGTTATGTTGCAATTTTGGAATATGTTCAATGCCAAAGCGTTCATGAGCGGAAAATCGGCGTTTGCGTCAATTGTTCAAAGCAAGGGATTTTTGTTTATAGCATTGGTGATTATTTTCGGACAATGGCTGATTGTCACATTCGGCGGCGAAATGTTCACAGTGACGCCACTGCACATAACAGATTGGGCTATTATTATTGCAGGTACTTCAATAGTTCTTGTAATTGGGGAGATACGAAGGCTTTTATTCTCTGGTCGTTTTTAATCGTTAAAAAATCAGTCGATTAAAGTTTTCTTTTCACTTCTATTTCTACATAACCTTCGATAATATCTCCTACTTGAATATCATTGAAGTTAGCCACATCCAATCCACATTCAAAGCCTGCCGCCACTTCTTTCACATCGTCCTTGAACCGCTTGAGTGATCCGAGTAAGCCGGTATGTATAACTATTCCGTCGCGTATGATACGTATTTTTGATGTGCGCATAATCTTTCCTTCCCGAACTATACAACCCGCAACCATACCAACTTTGGTTATTTTGAATACTTCGCGTACTTCAAGCGTGGCTGATATTTCTTCTTTTATTTCGGGTGATAACATTCCTTCCATTGCCGATTTTATTTCTGCGATGGCGTCGTATATTATAGAATGTATACGTATATCAATTTGTTCCTGTTCTGCAAGTTTTCGCGCGTTCAGCGAAGGTCGTACCTGAAACCCGACAATTACGGCATTTGATGCAGCCGCAAGCGAAACGTCGGATTCTGATATTTGCCCGACGGCTCTGTGTATGACATTAATCTGTATTTCGGGCGTCGATAACTGTATTAGCGAGCCTGCCAACGCTTCGACCGAGCCGTCTACGTCGCATTTAACTATTATGTTAAGTTCTTTGAAGGTGCCAATTGCTATACGGCGTCCTATTTCTTCGAGCGTGAGTATTTTCTTTGTTCTCATTCCCTGTTCGCGTTGTAGCTGACTACGTTTAGACGCTATTTCGCGGGCTTCGCGGAAATTATCCAAAACGTTGAACAGGTCTCCTGCCTGCGGCGCACCGTCTAATCCGAGAATCAGTACAGGCGTGGCTGGTCCGGCTTCGTTAATCTTCTGGTTGCGCTCGTTGTACATTGCCTTCACATTGCCGGTGCAACTTCCTGCCAATACGACGTCGCCTGTGCGAAGCGTACCGTTTTGTACAAGTACCGTAGCCACGTAGCCGCGTCCCTTGTCAAGCGCCGATTCGATAACGGTACCCGATGCATTTCTGTCGGGGTTTGCTTTTAGTTCGAGCATCTCTGCT
>Ga0099364_10013017_pt1 | contig 11186 bp, 7 predicted proteins | sample TergutTh196P3_FD_73070 | JGI IMG/M metagenome (GOLD analysis project Ga0099364, IMG submission 73070) | Microcerotermes parvus P3 segment gut microbial communities from Pointe-Noire, Republic of the Congo - Th196 P3 | ecosystem: Host-associated > Arthropoda: Insects > Digestive system > Gut ... | reverse complement strand
AATTGCTTTTATGTTGAGCCTTTATCTGCAGTATGTGCGAGATTTGGACGCTCGGCACGCCGGGTTGATATTGATTTGTCAGGCTTGCGTTCAGTCGATTTTTTCGTTGATAGCCGGCGCAACTTCAAACCGTTTTGTGCCTTCAAAAATGGCGACCACGGGAATGGCGATTATCGTGGTCGGATTGGTTGGACTTGTTTTTCTTGATGCCGAAACGCCATTTTGGTTTATCATTATGATAATGGTGTTGATGGGAATCGGATTCGGGATTTTTTCGGCGCCCAACACGAATGTGATTATGGGTTCTATCGATGAGAAACATTACACGCAAGCGTCTGCCACAACGGGAACGATGCGCCTCACAGGTTCGGCTTTCAGTTTAGGAATTGTCGGAATGTCTATCTCTTTTTATTTGGGCGATGAAAAAATCATTCCCGAACTTTATCCTGCGTTTTTGGATAGTATGAAAATGGTTTTCATTGTATTTTTGGCGTTGTGCTTGATTGGTGTTTATGCTTCTACGGCGAGGATAGAGAAGAAAATGAAAGCTCAACCTTAATCTTCACATTCGGTCGTATTATTCCAAAAAATATACTTGCTTTTGTTGGTCGTTTTGGTTTCTTTTTCGATAACGTATTCAATAATTTCTTTATTCCAAGATTTTTCGATGGCATTGTGTTCGTTTTCAACAAAATTATGAATATTTTCCACCCATTTTTTCCAATTATATGTATTTTCGTATGTGTTTCCCCTAAAAGTCGAATACTTGGAAACACGTCCAACGTGATTGTTGTGCAAATCCATATATTTATCACAAGGCGAATTATTGCCTCTGTTTTCCCAATATAAATCCAAAATCAAATACGACATTTGTTCCGTCAAATAACGTTTTATCAACATGCTGATGGTAAGATGTTTAAACGCATCGCCTTTTTTCCCGCAACTAATATTATCGGGATAATGTTTTTGCGCCATTTGTATTGCGCGCTCTTTGTTTTGCTTTACGCGATAGGTAATATACGCGCCACCATTGAGAAATAAAACACTTGTTAAAAACACATTTTCTTCTAAGAAAAACGACAAATCATCGTCAGTCAAGTTTGGCGGAATGCTGTCGAAAGCCTCATTTATTGATTCAAAATCGGCAAGCGTTGCAAATTTTTTATTCATTGACAATTCGTTCAGTGCCAAATATTTGCCTCGTTCACGTTCGGACATATCCATAAAATCCATTTCGTCTTCAATAGAAATAAACCTGTAAAATGGCTCTGTTTTAAACATTTGCGAATTTTTAACATTGACCAATTCACTGTTTTCGGGCAACGATAATCTTGAATCTAAAAATGCCATTCCCGAAGCTTTTTCCAAACAAAAATCTGCCATCATTCCCTTAAAAGCTTTTTTCGGATAAAGTTCTACAAGGCGTTTTTCCATATAAGTTGGAAAAGACATTTCCGACATTTTTTTTGCTTCTGCCGTTTGCGATTTTAAACTTGTAGTGTCGTGAATCAGTTCAAATTCTCGGCTGATAACGTACAGAACATCAGACGGAAACATAAAATTTTCCATCGTAATTTCTATTTCCTGTTGAGCAGGTTCGAGCGTGGTATCAATGTTTATTGCTGTTTCTTGTAAAAGGGATTTTGGTTTGCAACCTGCCAAAACAGCACAACCCAACAACAAAAACAATATGATTTTTTTCATAAAAAAGACGTAAAATTTCGATTTGCTAAGATAGTAATTTTTGAGAAAATACGAAAATAATTTTGCAAGATTTTTATACTTGTATATTCAGAAAAATTCCCGAACTTTACAAAAAAGAAATTATGAAAAAGATTTTAAGCATTTAAGTATTAGTAATTTTTGTTTTTTTTGTTGTGAAAAATATGAAGAGGAAAAAGTGGTAGTAATTAATACCAACCAGTTTTTTTACACATAATGATTCTAGTAGTCAAACAGGCGTTGTTTCTGGAGAAAACATTGTTGTTTCAGTTCAGGGGACAAGTAGCTTAATATTTTCCGGAACTTGTAATTTTGCAAAAATTACGTTGAATAGCGCAGGTAGTTTTAGCGGTTCAAATTTAGAAATAAGAGAAGCAGAAGTAAATCATACAGGTTCCGGCAGTATTTACATTTGAGTTATAGATAGGTTAGATGTCAGAATTCAAGGTTCTGAAAGCATTTATTATAAGGGTAATAGTTCAAATATTCAAGGTTCTGGAAGATTAATACAACAAAGGTAAAGGCAATTACCGTTTACAAATCGCCCTAAAATCGCAATATTCGCAAAAACGAAGTTCGTTTGTTTGGCAAAAAGGCGTTTTGTTGTCAAAAATTTCTTCCAAACAAGCGGTAAATGCTTGGCTGAAATCATTTTTAAATGGTTCAAAATCGTTGGTAATCGCTGTTTTTTTGAGTGAATCGTCGTCGAACAAATTGCGCAGGTGAATAATCGCAGGATTGATATGTTGCGCAGGATAAAGCAGTGAGTACACAAAAAGTTGCAAAATTTCTTTCGGTCTGCCGTATTTTTCACGCTCAAAAAGCTGTTCGATGTCCCAATTTTTTGTTTTTACGCTACCGCCTGTTTTGTAGTCGATAATACGAGTGATGCCGTTTTTTCGGTCAATTCGGTCGATAATACCGCGTAAATTTACCATTTTTGTATTGTCAAAAATAGGAAAAATTCCTTCTGTGTGAAATTCCGAATCAACGTAATCGAAAGGCGCATGTTCGCTGTCTATTTTCAATAATTGCTTGGCGTATTTTTTTATGATTGAGGCAATTATGTGATATTGTCCGTCTAACTTTACTTTTTCGTAATCGTCTGTATGCAAATAATTTTTGCCGAACGATTTACGAATTATTTTTTCTAAATAAACATCGTTTTTTCGGATTTCCAACAAAATTTCTTTCGTAAAATGCGAACTGCGTTCACGTTGTTCGTCGTAAATAAATTCCATTACGCCGTGAAAAATTTTCCCGAAAACATTTGCTTCCACACTTTCGCTCACTTCGTCTTTTTCGCGCAATTTTTCGATGGTCGAAAAATAAAATTTCAACGGACAATCAATGTAAGTGTTTATCGCTGTGGCAGATAAAGCTCTTTTGTTTTCTTCGTCGTTGCTCAAAAAAAGTGCGAGTTTTTCCATCACTTCGGGCGATTTTTCGACTTGGATTTTTTCTTTTTCGTCAATCGAAATGTCGTAAGTAACCAATTTTTCGCTGATGCGCGATTTGTAATGGTAGCGCAACTGATGCACAAAACGGCTTACTTCGCCCGTTTGCAATCCTTCAGTACGCGTGTCGTAGAGAAAATAAATGTTTTTGGTACGATAAATCAAACGGTAAAAATGGTACGCAAAAATGCTGTCTTGATGCTCGGTTGTGGGCATTCCAAAACCTTTGCGCAGGTTGTACGGAATAAACGACGGCGCAGTTTGTTTTTTAGGAAAAATGCCTTCGTTCATCGACGTAATTATCAGATTATCAAAGTCGAGCGCACGAGTTTCGAGCACGCCCATAATTTGCAATCCGCTCAACGGCTCGCCTGTAAACGGAACGCTGATGCTCGAAACCAACTTTTTGAGCAAGCGGAAAAAAGTGTCGAGATTCATTTCTATTTTCCATTTTTTGAGCAAATCGCTGGTGCGTTTCACGGTCGTAAAATAATGGTATGAAAATTCGCGTTCGAGGTTGTTCCATTTTTTATTCTCATCGTCGGAAAACGAATGCAGTTGCAATTCTTGAATAAAAAGCATCACATATTCAATGAAATTTTCGGGCGTTTTTTGCACCTGAAAAATCGTTTTTAGCAAATCATTTTTCGTGTCGGCAAAAAAACTTTCGGCAACATAAAAACGATTTTTTTCGGTAATGTCTTGAATCAAATTTTTGATTAATTTCTCGTTCGTTCTGAAAATATATTGATGATTCAGCACCGCCAACACGTCTTTGTGATAAAAAACGTGATTTCCGTCGGCTTTGCGCACATTGCGTTGCAATTCAAAAATATAGTCAATCAATCCAAAAAGCGGAGTGAACGAAAGCGGATAACCCATTGTTACGTTAATGTGCTGAATTTCACTTGGTAACGAGTAAAGCAACGGCAACAAAAACTTTTCTTCGGGCAACACAACGGCTGTTTTAAATGCCTCTTTTTCGGACAAATTTAAGTTTTTTAGTAATTGATAAACTTCTTTTGTTTGCCCAACAGCAGATGGAATTCCGATTAATTCCACCGTAGAGACGGGGCATGCCCCGTCTTTACCGCAAACATCGCCAATTTCATATCGCGAAGGAAAAGCAGTTGTATTTTCACGATAAAAAAGTGATGCCAAATTATCCAAATCGGTTGTTTTGTCGGAAAAATAATCCCAATAAAAATCGGCTTTTCCTTGTTTTTTTAGGTATTTAAACAATTCTTTTTCGCAAGGCGTGAGCGCGTTGAATCCGATAAAAATAATTTTTTCGCTGTCGGTAAATAAATCTTCCGAGCGTTTCATACGCTCGGCAATTTCTCTGAAAATCATTCCTTCGTAAGCCAATCCTTCGGATTTTAGTTCGTTGCGAAATTGTTCGTAAACAGGAAAAAGAATTTCCCAAGTGGAGATAAATTCCTGTTGTTTTTTGCCGTTTCCGGTCGGTATAAAATTAGTCCAAAATGTGCGAATAGCTTTCAGTTGGTCATCGTTCAAGTAATCAAATAAATGGTCTATCTCTTTGATTTCCTTTATGTTTGTAAAAATCTGCTTGGCATCAATCAAGTATTTATCCACATCGTCGAAATCGCCCAACAGCATTTCGCCCCAATACGCAAAAACATCAAACGTTTCGTCGCTTTTGCTTATTTTTTTGTAATTTTTGTATAGGCGGAAAAGCAAATCCAATTTGTCTGCCGTTTGGTAATTCGTCTGACTTTGAAATAGGTCGTTTATCGTTTCAATTTTGGGCGAAAAAATGGGTTTGTCGATAATTTCGCCGATATATTTTTGAAAAAACAATCCCGAACGGCGATTTGGAAACACAAACGTAAAATTTGAAATTTCTGTTCCGTGTTTTTCGTAATATGTTTTGGCAATATTTTGTAAAAAGGGAGTCATTTTTTTATTTTTTGAAAAACAAAATTACAATAAGTTTTGAGATATTACAAATCGTTTTTAAGCAAAAAATCTCTCAAATTCAAATGCTTAATTCCCTCAAAATCACTTTCTCTAAAAAAATCATCGAGCGTTACAACATATTTAGGATAATTGTCGGAAATGGCTTGAAGATTGCCAAATTCTCGTTTATGCGTGGTTTCATCAGCAAGTAAATAAGCCACCTGCACATATATTTTTTTGCCTTGTTTTATGCCGACGAAATCAATCTCTAAATTGTCTTTTTTGCCGATAAAAATTTCGTATTGAAGATTTTTAAGATGCAGAAAAACAACATTTTCCATTAGTTTATGTATATCTCGTTGTAAATTGAAACCTATTTGGCAATTTCGTAAACCGATATCTTCAAAAAAATATTTTTCGCCGATTTCAAATTTCTTCAATCCATTTATATCAATCCGCCCAATTTTATTTATTAAATAAGCATTTCCGAGCGAACGTAAATAATTGATAACTTGATTTGTAGATATGTTTGTTTGTTGCGATTTTAAATATTTGCTGATATTGTTTGCCGAAAATAAATTGCCCACATTATCGGCTGTGTAGTACAACAATTTCTCCAAAAAATCTACATTTCGGATATTTTCACGTCGCACCACATCTTTTAGTATGATAGTAGAATATACATTTCGTAAATATTCAAAAGCATATTCGTCTGTTAATGAAAAGTTTGATAGATACGGAAGTCCACCATAAGTGAGGTACAACATCAAACTTTGAGCATTGTTTTCTAATTTATGAAAAATTAAAAACTCCTGATAATTAAGACTTTGAATATGAAATTCAATATATCTGCCGGCCAAATAAGTAGATAATTCCGACGAAAGCATTTTTGCATTGCTTCCTGTAATAAAAATATCGCAAGTATTTTTGGCGAGTAAACTCCGCAAAACGTGTTCAAAGCCTGTAATATCTTGAACTTCATCGATAAACAAGTAGTTTTGTTTATTGGCGACAAATTTATCTTTTAGGTATTCAAAAAGGTCGGCATCATTTCGTATAGTACGAAATTCTTGAAACTCCAAGCTAATATACACAATATTCGCATCGGGCGTGGTTGATTTAATTTCCTGCATAAGTTGCAGTAAAATGTAGCTTTTTCCAACACGCCGTTGTCCTGTCAGCACTTTTATAATTTGTTTGTCGACAAACGGCTTTATCCGTTCTGTGTAAATTGGTCGATTGATTGCATTCATTTTATTAAGTATATTTAATAAACGACACAAATGTAATAATTTTATTAATTATAACTAATAAATAAGATTATTTTTGTTGTTTTATTAATTATAATTAACAAAAAATCGCAAGTTCACATATTTTTGTGTAAACTTGCGATTTTGTTTTAATTGTGTCTTGATGTTTTATCTCTCTTTCTGCATTTGCCCTGTTTGCAACACATTCGCAGTCATTTCTTTATAATTATTTCTGCTTTTGAAAACATCGAGTGCCAAATATAACGCACTTCTAAACGATTCTTCTGATGCAATGTTTTTACCTGCAATATCGTAGGCAGTGCCGTGCGCAGGCGAAGTTCTCACAATGGATAATCCTGCAGTAAAATTTACGCCCGTTTCCATTGCCAAGCATTTGAACGGTATCAAGCCTTCGTCGTGATACATCGCTAAAACGGCATCGAATTTCGAAAAACTTTCACTACCAAAAAATCCGTCGGCAGGATAGGGACCAACGCAAATGATATTCTCTTTTTCGGCTTGTTTAAGTGCAGGAATGATAATTTCCTGTTCTTCTTTGCCAAGTGTACCTTCATCTCCCGCGTGCGGATTAAGTCCCAAAACTGCGATTCTCGGCAAATTAATGCTAAAATCTTGCACAAGGCTTTGGTGCAGTTGGCGCAGTTTTTTCAAGATAATTTCTGTCGTGAGTTCTTGTGGAACTTTTGCCAATGGAATGTGCGTTGTGGCAACGGCAATGCGCAGATTATTGCTGACCATCAGCATCAACGAATCATTTTTTTCGCCAAAGTTTTTTTCAAGGTATTCTGTATGTCCGGGAAAGTGAAACTTATCCGATTGAATATTTTTTTTGTTGATCGGCGCGGTAATCAACACATTTATAAGTCCTTTTTTCAGTTCGTCGGTTGCTTTTTCCAATGCTACGAACGACGCTTCGCCGGCAGTTTGTGTCGATTGTCCGATTTCGACTTTAATTTCTTCGTCGGTGCAATTTACAATATTCACTCGTTTGCCGTGCGCTTCCGATGCGGTTTTAATGATATTAAGGTTAAAGTTTTCAATATTGAGCATTTTCCGGTGAAACGATGCAACTTTTGGCGAGCCGTAAATTATCGGCGTGCACATTTCGACTATTTGGCTGTCCATTAATGTTTTAAGGATAACTTCGTAGCCAATGCCGTTGATGTCGCCTTGCGTAATGCCGACTTTTATTTTTTGATTTTCCATTTATTTATATAGTTTTCCATTTTTAGTTTCAATTATTAATCAAATCCTGTGGCAACCTCGCCGAATACACAACAGCCTCTAACTGCCTAATCAGATTTCGTTTGGTGTGTCCGGGCGCATACACAAAACCTTCAACGGTAATAACGCGGTTGTTGATTTCGTCTAACTGCGTGTGGCTGATAAACGGACCGCCCATTAAATCGCCTTCCACGCGCCACCAACCGCGGATTTCGGCGCAATACCTGCCGTTTTTCCAAATCGTTTTAAAGCTCGGTTCAAAGTTTGCGCGCTCGGTCGCCATATAACTTCCTTCTTTCGGACCGGGCAAATTCGCTTTCAAAACTGAATCGCGTTTTTGCAACAAAAATTCTTTGGTAAACGTGTTTGGGTCGGTGTACGGATAGCTGTAAACAATAATATCTTTGCGCGTTTCCAAGCTCATATTCGATGCCCAAAAAAAGTCTTTTCCGCTGGTAAACTTTTTCAAATCGCTTGGAATATATAACTGAACGCCAAACATTTCCATCACTTTTGCGGTGGCTTCGGTGTTGTGGTTTTTGCGATTGAAAGCGATTTGCCTGTCGCGTTCGTTGCTGACAAGAAATTCAGTAATCGCCTCGTTGTATTCAATCATCACGTTGATAAACGATTCAGCATCAGGCGCATTGATAACGACCACGGCTTGCGATTTTGCCCACGCATTTTTTTTGTAGGCAATTTTCGGCTTGCTGTATTTTTCGGAAATATCGGCGATAATGATATTCCGCGCAGGTTTTGTGATGTTGTCGAAATGCGCGAATGGGATGCGCGAAACCCGAAACATATTTTCGGCTTGTACCACGCCCGGTGTGTTTGCGCTCAACACATCAAACAATGCACGCCCGGCATCGCTTTTCCACTCTTTATCTTCCATTACCACAAGCACTTCATAGGGCGCACCCGTAGCGTTTGGCAGTAACATTTCGCCGCCGCACGAATGTAAAAAAATTGCCAACGTGGGCAACAAGTATAAAAAGATTCGTTTCATAATTATTGGTATTAAAATGGTTGCTAATTTAAGAATTATCTACATAATAAACGGCATTTTCTGCGAAATTATTTTATTTCAGCACTTAATTTCTTGCTAGACAACATTCCGCATCCTGCAAAAATATCTTCGCCTCGCGATTTGCGAATAGTGCAAATTATTCCGTTGTCGGATAAGTAATCGCGGAAAAACACCATTTTCTCGGGATTGGAATCGTTGAACTCAACGCCCGGAATGGCGTGAAATTTTATTAAATTTACACGACAATCTAATCCCGCCAACATTCGTGCCAATTCTCGTGCGTGGCGCATTGTGTCGTTCAGTCCGTCGAACATAATATATTCGAACGACACACGCCGTTGGTGGCTGAAATCGTATTTTTTTATCATTTTCAAAATGTCTTCAATAGTATAAATTTTGTTCATCGGCATCAGCTTTTGACGTTCGGCATCGAACGGACTGTGCAGGCTTACCGCCAAATGACATTGGCTTTTTTCGAGAAAAACGGTCATTCCGGGAATAATGCCGATGGTAGAAACCGTAATTCTACGCGGACTCATTGCGTAGCCGTAATCGGACGTGAGAATTTCCAACACTTTCATTACTTCGAGCGTGTTGTCGAACGGCTCGCCCATTCCCATAAAAACGAGGTTTGTGAGCTTGTCCGATTCGGGAATGGATTGAATTTGATTGATAATTTCGCTGGCTGTCAGATTGCCTGAAAAGCCTTGTTTGCCTGTCATACAGAAAATGCAGTTCATTTTGCACCCAATTTGCGATGATACACAGAGCGTTGCACGTTCGGCATCGGGAATAAAAACGGATTCTATAAAACCTTTTTCGGTGCGGAACAAATATTTTTTTGTGCCGTCTTCGGAAATCATTTCTTCTGTCGGTGCGTGTGCGCCAATCTCGTATTTTTCGGCAAGTTTGGCTCTGTTTACTGCCGAAATATTGCTCATTTCGTCAATAGACGTTATTTTCTTTTTGTACAGCCAATCGGCAATTTGCTTGGCGGTAAAAGCAGGCATTCCGTTTTCGGCGGTAATAGTTTTGAGTTCTGAAATGGTTTTGCCTAAAAGTTTTTGTTTCATTTTTTTCTTGTTTTGTGTACTGTTACTTGAATACATAAAATCCTTTACTTAAATAAATTGTAGCTCTTCCGTTTCCTTGTTTTTCAATCATTCCTTTGGTTTGTAATTCAGCCAAAATACGTTTTACAGTAGGACTTGGAATTGACAATTTTTCAGCAATTTCACTTGATTTTATGCCCGAATAAACTTGAATGATTGTTACAATCGCTTTTTCGCGATGCGAAAGCTGTGTTTCAGTGTTGCTTTGTTCAAGTTTTTGCATCAGTTGTGTTTGAATATTATGCAGAGCATTGAGAAAAAAGTTAATCCAAATTGTAATATCTTCGTTTGGTCGTTGTGCTTGGCACGCTCGCAATGCTTGATAATATTCTGCTTTGCGACTTTCAATTTCGTGTTCAAAACTCACATATTGAATCCATTTATAACCATTTTTGAGTAATAAAAGAGTTGAGAGTAAGCGACTTATTCTTCCATTGCCATCTTGAAACGGATGTATGCTCAAAAATTCATACACAAAGACGGCGCATTTTATCAAATTATGAACTTCTGTTTCTGAATTATACCAATCAATGAGTTGTCTGACAGCATCTTCGGTAGCAAAACCTGCCTCGGTAGTTTGAAAAATAATTTGTCGAGTTCCATCAATAAAAGTTGCTTCCACAGCGTTACTGTGTTGCTTGTAATCGCCTTTGTGCCATTCATCTTTCGTGCTGTATTTTAATAAAGTGTTATGTAAATTCTTGATATTGTTTTCGGTTATAGTGATATTTCCAAAGTTTTCTGAAATCAAATCAAGTGCATCGAAATAGCCGACAACTTCTTGCGAATCTCTGTCCGTAAGTTTCGTAATATCAATATTTTTTAGCAAAATATCAATTTCTTCGTTGGTCATTAGATTGCCTTCGATTCGGTTTGACGCACCAACGCTACGCACTGTGGCAATAGTTTTTAACTGCTTTAAACTTTGTCCTTCTTGCCGTTCTATTGCAGTCCATTGAGAGTCAAAGCGGTCAATGACGCTGATAAGATTTATCAGTTTCCAATCAATATTCAAATTAAAGTTAAAAATCTGATTTCCCATTCTTTACAAAATTTAATGATACGATTTGAGCCGTAAAGATACGATAATGATACGATATTGCAACGTTTTTTTTAGAAAATGATACGATTTGATACGAAAATATACGATAGTGATGCGAAAAGTAGCAAAATCAACAAGTTTTGTTGTTATCTTTTTAGCTCTCTTTTTAACGACGATTTAATAATCATTTTATGAAATGGTTTTACAGGGAAAAAATAAAGTTTTCCGCCGAAATTATTGTAACGAACAATGGTTGTGAGATAAATGTGTGAAAATTCTTTGTCGATAAAAACCGAAGTTCTGAAATTCAAATGTTTGTCATTTTGCTCCATAACGATTTCATTTTCAGATTTTTCGATAATGGTAAAATAACCGCCAAGTTCATTTTTGTTGCTTTCATCTACT
>Ga0099364_10013016_pt1 | contig 11187 bp, 8 predicted proteins | sample TergutTh196P3_FD_73070 | JGI IMG/M metagenome (GOLD analysis project Ga0099364, IMG submission 73070) | Microcerotermes parvus P3 segment gut microbial communities from Pointe-Noire, Republic of the Congo - Th196 P3 | ecosystem: Host-associated > Arthropoda: Insects > Digestive system > Gut ... | reverse complement strand
GTTCAGCATTATCTGCCGAACTCTGGTGTCGTCTCCAATGAGCAATTTCGGAATGTGTTCGTCGATGTTAACCTTAAACTCGAGTTGCGACTCCTCCGCCTTGATCTTAATCGTGTTGACCACATCTTCAATCAGAGAGGAAAAAAGATAGTCCACCGGAACAATCTCTAATTTGCCGCTTTCAATCTTCGAAAAGTCCAGTATATCGTTGATAATCGTCAGCAGGTGCATGCCGGACTTTTTTATCATTAGCACATGCTCTTGTACGCGGTCGATATTTTGCTCATACATGGCAATTTCCGACATTCCCAGTATCGCATTCATCGGGGTACGTATTTCGTGGCTCATACGTGCCAAAAATTCACTCTTGTAACGCGAGGTGGTTTCCAGCGAATCCATCGTCTTGTGCAAGGCCTTGAGAAAGTTGGCGACGAATACGTTAAATATGATAATGATCACTGCGATCACTGCGAGCATAGCGATGAACACTGCTGTAACGTGGTTCTTATGGTCGTCTAAACAATCCGGCATAATTGCCACCGAATACCATTCCAAAGCAGGAACAGTACCGACGGCGGTTCTGCCGAGCGGAGAATCAAAAGTGTGTATTTCGTTGGGCTGGAGACTCTTCACCAGGGAAAGAATTTTGTCAGGCATACCGAGTTCGTTCTCAATATGGTCTTTGGCAACAACCCTTTCGACACTTTTAGCACCGGTAATCTCTCCTGCCGAATTGAATAGATAAAACAATGTCTTGTCATCATGGTCTTCATAAAGTTCGTTGATGAACTCCGTGATATCAACGCCGGTACCCAGCATGCCGATGGGGTTGCCCTGCGGGTCAAAAACAGGAGCGTTGACCCAAAGATTGGTTACATTGAGGTCAGGATTGTAGTTGATATTGAAATTGTACGTTTTGGTACGGTAGAGGGTCATATTGTACCAATAATTGGCAGGAAGTTGAGGATTCAAAACGAACGGCTCGGCATCGTCCATATGAAAGATTTTGTTGATATCGTTAACCCAAAATATCTTGCTTCCCTTAAAGGCGTGGCGGTAAGCATCAATCTCTTCCATTGCCATTGCTGCCAACTCTGGATCGTCTGGGTTAGCAAAAAACCGCATGATTAGCGGCGACTCCGCCATTTTCGTCGCTAATGCAATTTTACTGTTGACGGAAGTTTCCAGTTTGATCCGTACAATTTCCAAGTGCCGCGTCAATTCGTTGCCTTTGTTGGTACGAATAATATGCTGCATGGAAAACATGAAAGCCGCACTGCTTACAATGAGTATGACGAGAAATAGAATGGAAGAAAAAACGAGGAAGTGGTGCAAATACCTCTTTCCCTTTTGTGATTTTTCTGCCGGCAGTGTCGTACTCATATCTTCTTATGGAGGTGTTATATCATAAGACGTTTCGGTAGTCAATCAGAGCCGGCATCAGAGCCGCAATCGTAAGATTGCGATTCATTATGCGCAATCTTACGATTGCGGCTCTGTTGTTCATCCGCCAATGCCAACAATGCCGCCGATGTATCATCTGCATCGGGAACGGCACCGGAGAGGTTCGTCCATCCCCAACCGCCGGGTGACGCACCCGTAAAAGGATGCCGCTGCTTATGTTGACACGATAAAAGCCAGTCAATCGTTTGTGCATTGTTAGCCGCCTTGCCTTGCAAGGCGATGAGCGACAAAGACGTAAGCCAAGTCGCAAGATTAGTGTCAATCGGTACACTACCGCCTTCACGAAAAGAGTTTATCAAAAAGCGTATTCCCTTTGTTACAATCGGATGCTCGGTCAGTCCCATTGCGGAAAGACTCATCACGACGAATGCCGTGAGCGGTGCGGCTTCGAGATACCCGCCGCTTGCCGGCTGCATTTTTTCGATGAGCCGCAGGGTGCGTTTTTTCGCAAAACGGCGGAAAAGGTTCGATACGAATTTCTTCTTGTCAGGGGCGAAGTGAAACTTAACTTGTCCGATGGCGACTAGTGCAGGAATGGCGTAACTGACGACATTCATTTTGAAAAAACGGAACCATGCCATCGGCAGTGCTGCCAGTTCAAAGGGGAGTTGCGGAATCTCTTTCCAATCGACGAGTCCAGCGAGAGCGGCATTGGTGAGAATCGGCACGGAAAAGGTTTGGTCGTCGCCGTAGCGTTTTTTGATAGCGGCGAAGTTCACTGAGCCGCAATCGTAAGATTGCGCCGGAGTACCGGCTAAAACCAACGCCGCTTTGACGAGCAGCGTTGTCGAAATGTTAGAAAGACTCTTATCGGTATCTCCCCAGCCGCCGTCGGCATTTTGATGTGCGAGAAGCCAATCGGTCGCCTGCTTGATGAGCAGCTCCAACTGTTGAAACTCCTCGTCGGTTAAATCATGTTTTGTACCGTTTTGCACCGTTTTGAGAAAAACGCTGAATGCACTGACAGTGGTCGCTGTGGAGAGAGCGGAGTCGGAGAGTCTGCCGATCCAATGTCCATCGGACGTTTTTCGGTCGAGTAGGACTCGGCAGACTTTTTCGTAGGCGGTACGGAGTCGTTCGGAGTCAGGCGGAAGTTGCATAACGTTCATTATACCCTAGCGGCAACTTTTAACAGAGCTGAGTTCGCAAGAACACAGAATGGGCAAAGCAGAGTCCGTTGTACAAACATTGAGACAATACCATATTTTCTGTTATAATGACGTAATGAATTTTTTTGGCGACTTACGAATTATTTACCACATGGTGCTGCGCCCGGTTCGCGGAAAAAGCCATGCGGAACGAATGGACAATTTTTACAGCGGACAAGCGGCGGACTACGACGATTTCCGACGGCGTCTCCTGCGCGGACGAGAGGAACTTTGGGGAAAAATGCTCCAAACCGCCCCCTACGAAAACACCGTTTGGGTAGATATGGGCGGAGGAACCGGCTCGAACCTCCATTTTTTCGGTGAAGCAATCGATAAACTTCAAAAAGTCTACGTCGTCGATTTAGCAGGGGCACTCCTCGAAGTTGCTGACCGGCGAATCCATGACAGCAGATGGGAAAATATCGAAACCGCAGAAGCCGATGCGACGACGTTCCTGCCAAGTGAAGGCTCTGTCGATGCGGTTACCTTTTCGTATTCGCTCACGATGATACCTGATTGGTTCGCTGCCATTGACCATGCTTGGAATGTACTCAAACCGGGAGGCAGAATCGGTGTTGTCGATTTTTATCTTTCCCGAAAATATCCGGCGGACGGACACGTCAAACACAGTTGGATGAAACGGAATTTTTGGGTTCCTTGGTTTGCTTACGATAACGTTTTTCCTTCGCCGGATCACGTTCCCTACTTACATCGCAAGTTCAAGCCGGTGTTGTTTGAAGAACGACTGGCAAGACTTCCCTGGTTTCCTAATCCTTTTTTCAAGATGCCGTACTATCTTTTCATTGGGCAGAAGTAAAAAAAACAACGGACGCCGACCTGTATTTTTCCTAGCGGTGGACGGCAAAAACTGGACTTCGTGCTTTTGTGCGGAACAAATTGAAAATGATTGGATTACAGGGTTGGCGGAAAAAAATTTTGGTTTTTAGAAGTTTCCACTATGGTTTCTCTCCCGCTCTATCAAATTCAGTGTTGTTTCGCCAGCTTTAAGAACGCTTCGATTCCCCGCTGAATCGTCTCTTCCGTCGCCGAATACGAAATGCGGAAATGCGTGTCTTGACCGCTGAAAACGCCGCCCGGTATAATCAACATCGAATACTCCGTGATCGCCTTTTCAACAAACTCGGTCGCCGTTCCCCACGGTGCCTTCGGAAACATATAAAACGCCCCCTCCGGCTTGTTGATTTCGTAGTCGTCATTCAACGCCTCGTAAATCATATCCCGACGCTTGCGGTAACTTTCTATCTGCGGCGACATGTCCACATCCAACGCCGCCAACGCACCGAGTTGTCCGACGTGCGGAGAACAAACAAACGTGTACTGTTGAAACTTGAGCATCTGCTCGATAATTTCTTTCGGACCATGAGCGTAACCAACTCGCCAGCCCGGCATACCGTGCGACTTGCTAAATCCGTCCAACACCAACGTTTGCGGATTGTATTCGGCAGGCGACACAAATTCCTGAAAACAAAACATACTGTAAATTTCGTCGCTGACCAATAGAATGTCGTGCTTTGCTGCGAGTTCGGCAACCGCTTTTACTTCTTCCCGCACGGCAACTTTACCGGTCGGATTGCTGGGAGAATTGAATAGAATCGCCTTCGTTTTAGGTGTAATCGCATCGGCAAGCCGTTGAATATCGTACTGGAAATGAGGGTAGGTATTGACAGTAACCGGCACGCCGCCGACCATTTTCACGAGGGCATCGTACATCACGAAGTAGGGATCGAAAAAGATTACTTCGTCGCCCGGGTCAATGGTAACGAGCAGTGTTAAGACCAATGCTCCGCTGGTTCCGCTGGCAAGGAATATGTCGCGATCCGGATGCGGATACTTTTCGTGAATGCGTTTTCGGAGTGCGTCTTGCAGAACGGCGAGTCCTTGTGTCGGTGTATAGCCTCCTTTTTTTGAATTGACGGCGTCGATGAGAGCCTTTTTTGCTTCTTCAGGAACATCGAAGTCCGGCTGTCCGATGGAAAGGTTGATCGGGTCGGTCAATTTAGCGGCAAGGTCGAAAACTCTTCGGATGCCGGAAGCCTCAAAGGCACCGGAGCGTTTGGAAAGCCAACGTGAGGTCATAGTATAGTCCGTTTAATTCTTTCGAGAAATTGTAACCTTAAAAGGTTCTTTTGTCAAAATCCCCACTCATATCGCCGATCGCACCAGTACCGAAGTCGTACCAACCCCGAAAAACAGCATGAGTGTACGCCGGATGATAAGCCCGCTCCGCCGCCGGACCAAGCCATAAGTTCCAGTCGAACCCTTCGGGGACTGGCGGAGTGTCCGTCGGAAAACTCAACATTCCATGAGGACAAAACGGTCGGGTTGAAACGTTCACGACTTCACGTACTTTACCGATGACTCCGGCGGCGATCCACTCGGCAACGCGCTGCGTTTCACGTTGCCCCGCCACACAGAAGAGTTGCGTCGTCACGTCGGTCTTGTTTGCCATCTCTCGAAGTGAACACACTTCATCCAACACGTTGGAAATCGGTTTATGGGTAATGATATGTTTGCCTGCCTTCATTGCCCTCATTGCCACAACGCCGTGCAGGTGTTCTGGCGTCATGTTATAGACGGCGTTAATATACCAAACGCCATTGAGTTTTGCGTTTTTTGCGGTGAATAGTCCCTTGTTTTTAACGGCTAATTGCCAAAACATTGCAAAACTCAATCGTTTACGGTATATCTTTGTGCGTTTCGATCATTTCCCGAAAATCCTTGTATTCACCGAGCGGCACGTCGTCAGGACTTCCGCCGGACTGCTTGGCGTAATACCGTTTGACGACATCACGTCCGACTTCCCGACCGCAGAGTCCGCCGCGGGCGCCCTGCGCCCAGGTTTGATCGTCGAGGAACGCTTTGATATTGTTGTTGAGTTCGTTGAATCCCCATTCGGGATAGTCATCGCTTTTGGTATTGGGATCGCAGACAGCGGTGACTCGGATATTGGGATTGGGCAGTGCTTCGAGCATTTGCCTCATTCCTTGTGTGCCGCAACCAACGTAGGCGATGTGGATTTTTTCACTGGGAGGGACGTAGTTCGTTCCTCCGAGAACGTGTCGGGGAAGAACTATTGCGGCGGCGGAAATAGCAGTGCCGGTGCGTAAAAATGAGCGTCGAGTGACACGGGACATTATGGTGTCTCCTTTGAGGAATGAAAAGAACATCGTAATCGTAGCTGATTCGATGAAAAATCGTAATAAGGGAACTCTAAGGCTTCCGCCGGAAAGTGATATACCCGTTAGACAGTGTTTATGTGGACTCACAACATAAGCTAGAAACATAAGTGAGCGGGGGGCGTTAGCCCCCCGTAGGGGTACGAAGCGTGTTGGACATCCATCGGGGGGCTAACGCCTCGTTGTACTACACATGTTGTCGTGGTTGGTCGATTTTCCCGCAATTTAGGCAGAATCCCCGGCTTTCTCCCACGACAGATACCCCGTATTTGTAAGGTTCGGACGACTTGTGTAGTACAACAAGGGGCTAACGCCCCCCGCTCGCTGCGCCGCACCCACTTTTATTGTTACACACCCGCTTTTACCCGCTTCCCCGCTTCCCCCGCTTCCGCAAAATTTTTTCCTACTTGAAAGTTTTTCCATTTTCTGTTACAATAGTGATTCGTGAGTGGAAATCTCCGAAATTTGAAACAACCCCCTATAAAAAAGGATTGACAACAGTAGATTAACAAAAAGAAATGCTCGACTCTGAATCGACCGCTTTTTGAGTGGGTGTCCACACGGCGGAAATCGATCAGAAGTCCCTATAAAACCGATTTCGGTGAAGAAAAAAATGCAGTACAGCCTTGCTTATGGACGTGAGCAACTCGCCATCGAGTTGCCGGAACAAAACGTCGTGAAAGTTCTGAAAATTCAATCGTCTGCCGCCTTGGAAGATCCAATGGAGGCGGTGTGGGACGTACTTGAAGTCCCCATCGAAGCAGAACCACTCGCCGCCATCGCCGAAGGAAAAAAATCGGCATGCGTCGTAATTTGCGACACCACCCGACCAGTACCCAATTCGGTCGTCCTGCCGCCGATTCTCCAAACCCTCGAAGATTCCGGCATAGACCTTCCGAAAATCACTATTTTAATCGCCACCGGCCTGCGCCGGAACAGTTCCTCAGAAGAACGTACCGAACTCATCGGCGAAGCCATCGCTCTGCGGAAATTCAAAGTCAGCGACCACAGCGCCCGAAAACTACACCAACACGAATATCTCGGCGTTACCAAAGCCAGCACCCCCATTTGGGTTGACCGCCGCTACCTCGAAGCCGAAGTGAAAGTTTTGACCGGAGTTATCGAACCGAACTCCATCGTCGGTTTCAACGGCGGTCGGGAGTCGATTTGTCCCGGCATCGCCGCCTCCGAAACGGTAACGGCATGTTTTTCATCGGAGCAGTTGGCGCACGAAAATGTTTGTCCCGGCAGCGTCGAGGATAATCCTGTCCACCCTGAACAGATGGAAATTGCTCGAAAAGCGGGATGCGATTTTGTCGTCAATGTCATTCTAAACCAAGACCGAAAGATTTCCAAAGTCGTCGGCGGTCATATGAATTATGCGTTCCTGGAAGGAGCGTCCATCGCTAGAAAACGGCAGACCGACACGCTGGAAAAACAGGTCGATATTGTCGTCACCAGCGGCGGCGGCTTTCCTTACGATAAAACGTGGTATCAAACGATTCAGGGCATAATCGGGGCTCTCGATATTTTGAAGCCGGGCGGGACGATTATCATTGCGTCGGCTTGCGATGAGGGAGTCGGCGGCGACGAGTTTGAGAAAAGTGAAGAGCAGTTTGCTTCGATTGACGAACTTATGACGGCAATCACCCAGGAGGATCAGTCGATTGTCGAGCAGCGGCAGTTGTATGAGTTGCAGTTAGCGTTGCATGAGTTGACAAAGGCGTTGCGAAAGGGTAAGGTGAAGGTCGTTTCCAAAGGGGTTACGCCGGAACTGTTGCAAAAGTTTTTCGTCACTCCTTGTGCTAGTGTCGAAGAGGCGGTTGCCGAGGCTCTGGAGGAATATGGTTCGGAGGCAACGATAGCGGTGATTCCGTCGGGTCCTTGTGTTTTGGCAATAGCAAAACAGAAGGAACCTGTTCCTCCGCAGGTGGAGAAGTCCGCTGTGAAACCTGTCGAAAAGCCTGTTGAGGAGCCGGCGGTTGAGGAGTCTGAGACAATTGAGGAGCCGGAGCCGACCAAAAAGTCGGCGAAGAAGGCGACGGCTAAAAAGGCGGTTGCAAAGAAAGCGGCGGTCAAAAAAACGGTTGAAAAGAAGGTCGTAGAGAAAAAGACGGTAGAGAAAAAGACAGAAACCAAAAAAGCGGTCAAGAAGGCAACGAAAAAGTGAGACAAGACGGGTGTGTGGAAAATTAGTTGGGCTTTTGAACATAGCGCACGAGCGGGGCGGCGCTAGCCCCCGGTTTTGTGCGTGTTGGTTCAAACTCACCGTGGGGCTAATGCCACCCGCTCGTGCGCTGCACCCGCTTTATTTTTACACACCCGTTATGGAACATGTCTATTGGACGGGGCTTACTTTTCTCTATCCAAAGGTTACAATGGACGCTGGTGATCGGTTTCCAACCCAACGTCGACACTCTTTTATGCTCAAAGGTTTTTGGATACGCAATTTCAAGTCTCTGCGGCAGGTCGGTGTCGGATCATGCTACTCGAAATTCGTGTTGATCGAAGATGAAACAAATGTCACGCCCCACCAACTGGGACCTGTTACATTGTTTACCGGCGTCAATGGCACCGGGAAAAGTTCCGTTGTGGACGCTTTCAGCTTCGTCTCCGATTGCTATCGATACGGTGTCGAAGCCGCTTGCCTCAAGCAAGGCGGATTCGATGCAATCTATTCGCAAGGCAGTAAAGGAGCAATCACGTTCGGCTTTCAATATCAACAAAAAAGGGAAGCGGATATTGCGACGTACGCTATCAACATATTTCGCACAAAAAATAAGGTTCCCTACATTGAATCGGAAGTCCTTGCCTACCAAAAAGGCGAGGAGTCGTTGCCCGTCATTTTTCTGCAAAACGGCACTGAAAAGAGCATCCGCTACCTTGCCCCCGACGAGCGGTTGAGCAATGCCGAATTGACGCAAATTGAATTTACCAATCACAATCAACTCGGCTTGGCATCTTTGACTTCCCATCCGAAGTATCCCGTGTTGGAATCGTTTCGGTCATTGTTTGAAAATTGGACTTTGTGCTGTTTTACGCCTGATCCGGCACGCGGTTTGGATAAATCTCTTCCTCGGAGACATGATTCCCTGCACGGAGTCAGTTTATCAGGACTTGTCCGTCACATCACAAAGCGGTACAAAAACAAATTGAGACCGCTCTTTTTACGTGTAGCCGCGACCCTGCCGAATGTCGAACAAATCCTATTTGACGATTCCGATCCCGATAAACCGCAGTTAGCATTTCAATTACAGGACAGGAATTATCCTGTACCGATAACGCATCTCTCGGCGGCGACGATCCGACTTTTCACTTACGCAGTACTTCTGGAGGAAGATGAACCGGCGCTGCTGACTATCATTGAGGAGCCGGAAAATGGATTAGATCGCGAAAATCGGAGTAGATTTCTGGAGACTCTCTGCCGGTTTGGAGAAACGCCGCGTCCAGAAAATCCGCAGGTTTTTTCCATCTCGCATCATCCTGCGGTGGTCAATGGAATGCATCCTTCGCAGGTTTGGGTTTTTGAAAAAGACAGTGAAGGATTCACTGCCGTTGAACGTGCTTCGGATTCTATCTTATTCGAATCGGACGCGGACCTTAACGATCCGCAGTGGTTCAGTGTTCACTTTGACGAAAAACGGTAACAACAAATACGTTACAGAGCCCGAAATATAAACAGAACACACATTCGGGCTAACCAGCTAACCCTCTTGCGGGTTAACGTCTTGCGGTATATCCCGGTTGTATAAAACGTGCGGCAGGTGCCGTCGGTTTCGGCTCTTGATAAGAAGCCTGAATGACCGAATGATTTCTACGCGGCGGTGTCGGCAACATCGTAGTCTGCTGCGGAGTGTTCACGTTGTAGTGAATTCCTTCGGTAAACCCGCCTGCGCAATTGTCGCATCCGGTTGAACCCACGGAACAGCACGGACCACTCGTCTGATAGACTTGTCCGACGTAGGGAGCATCGTTACAAAACGCCAGGACTTCATACCGGCAATTGCTAGACAACAGATTGCTGGCAATCACAAAGGGAGATGCCACCACATCGAGAATGCCGCGTCCTGTCAAAAGAACGCCGTTACTGAGATTGTTGAATGTTCCCTGGCTGTCAAAAAATTTATGCTGCGGCGCACAAACATTCCCGCCATAGTGTATGACACCGCCTCCGCAACCTTCGGGAGCGCAAGCCTCGGCGGCGCCGCAAGGATCGCACCCGTTGTTATAGGTGATAGGAGCGGAAACAAAGCCTCGGTTCATACCGGTTTGATAAACGGGGGGGCAAATACAGCCGACTACGGATAGGGTCGCCAAAAGACCCATAAAAATTGCAGTATTTCTAATTCTGCTCATTGAATTCCTCTTTTTTGGGGGGTAATGGAAACCGCCTCTGGGTTCCGTTAGCCCTTATATCGGTCGATATAACCGATATATTTAGAAAAATTGAAAAATTCGGAATAATCGTTAAAATCCCTAGCGTTCACGTATTCGAGTTTTCTAGTTTGGTCTATTTTTGGAGTGTTATTGGGTCTGAAAGGTAGGCAACCGCCCGGCGGGTAATCACGCCATCTCTGCTGACAGTGTCAATTACAGTAAAATACGGTTTCACGCCGTAAAACACGGCATCAAACATAATGTCTGCCTGGGCTTGTAATCCCTACTTTACTTCATTTTACCGTCCGTTCCAGTCGGTTTTGCATGGGGTTCTGCATGGGGATTATGACTCTCCAACCCCGCCTCTGCCGCCTCCGCAAAGTCCGAATCCCCCAACACAAAGTAATGGTTTACCATCACTTTTTCCGAATGACCGATCCAGAGACTCTCCTTCTTCGACCCAAACCTGCGCTCGACTTCGTTGCTCCGACTCATCCGCATGTTGTCGAACGGACGGATAATCTTTCCCAGTCCCGCACGACGGGCAATCGTCTGAAAGGGACTGGTCAAATTCCAACTCGTTTTCTGGTAGTGTTCGATCACAAATTCGTTGCCTTTCGTTTCGTCTCGCGAAAAGTGCTTCTCCAACTCCATCCGTAGTTCGGGGAACAATGGAACCAGCCGCTCTCGATGTCCTTCGTGTTGCTCCGTTTTGGGCGAATGTATCAAAAACCGATTCTCTGCCCAGTAAACGTCCGTCCACCGTAACCGCATCAGTTCCGATGGACACCGCAAACCGCCAATCCTTGCCAGTGCAATGATTGTCCGCCATTCCTGGTTCGGGCAAGCCTCCAAAAGTTTCGCGTAGTCCTCCATACTGACAATCCGGTCATTCTCTCGGTTGATGAAACTGCCATTCGGGATTTTCTTCAACGGATTTTTCGTCAGCCAGTCTTGATCGACCGCCCATTCGAAAACCATCTTTGCGACCTTCACATGTC